>ENA-OQHY01000538-OQHY01000538.1-human-gut-metagenome-genome-assembly--contig:-NODE-538-length-21113-cov-3.375107_pt1 | contig 21113 bp, 24 predicted proteins | sample MGYA00242570_ERZ504733 | MGnify/ENA primary metagenome ERZ504733 (study PRJEB26092, sample SAMD00036219) | human gut metagenome | host: Homo sapiens | study: EMG produced TPA metagenomics assembly of... | reverse complement strand
CTGCCGCCGACAAGCTGTTGGATGTGGCCGACGAAAAAATCGGAGCACTGGCAGAATTCCCGCACAAATTTGAAGTCGTTTCCGACAAACTGCTTTCCCTATGGGGAATCCGCTTCACCATCGTTATTGAACTACCTTGCGTTCTATACGGTGGACGATGCCACGCAAACGGTGCATATCGTGCGGTTTCTCTACGGCAAAAGCAACTGGATCACCATTCTGAAAACAGATGCAGCAAACGGCAGTTTGCCGATGTTCTCATAACCGAATATTTTATCTGGGCGCTCACTTTTGTGGGCGCTTTTCTTTTTAGGAGGACGTTATGTCTTACGATGATATTATTGAAGTTTTGGCCGCTGCGCTGCTCGAAAAAGCAGAAACCGTAGGCTGTCTTGAAGTGCTGGACGGTTTCAGCCAGCGCCAGACACAGAAATTGAAGTCAGCGCCCCAATCAGCGAGGAAATGCTGGCGTTGCCGCTGGACAAACAGGAGTGGCCGGAAGCGTGCACACCGATTTTGAAAGAAAGCAGTGCGGCCACGCTGGGCGAACTGGTGGAATATCTGAACCACTGCACAGCCACGGGGAAGAAGCTGAATGTTTCCGAAGATGCAGCGGCAGCCATGTTCCCGGCGCTTATCACATTCTGCTATGATGCTGCGGATATGAACGGTAAACGCTTCTTTTGGGAATATATTCTTGAAAGCAATTCTCTTGTTTTTGAGGATGCCGAATGACCCCGCAGGAGCAGCTCTGCGAAAAAATGCGGGTGGAGCAGAGCGCCTATTGCCTATGGCTGACCGCACAGCCGCCAGAAGAAATTCTACACCACGCCTACGAGTACAGCGTCCGTGAGGACATTATTCTTGCAACGGAAGAAATGAACCTCACCCCTGCACGGGTGCGGGCGCTGCTGAAATCTCCCGCGCCGCTGGCGGATGTGTATAAGGATTTTTCCAAGCTGGAAACCGATTATATGAGCATTATGGCTCAGTGCGTGGAAGACCGCGCAGATGACTTGCTGAAAAAGGAACAGCAGCAGAACCCACCCAAAGTATATCGACAGTCCGTCACTTATGCCCGCGAACACGGCGAATTGCAGCAGTACCATGCGTCTTGCCACTTGAATGAAAGGTGTCGGGACGAGATTGACGCAGCGCTTGCACAGCGCTTTGATGGTATGCGGCTGGGCGCTGGCGCTGTTGAACAGGTAGTGGCGGAATATGGTTTGGAGCGCACAAAATATGTGTTGGCAGCGGCCATTCAAACCCGTGATGGAGATGGTCGCATTTCTCGCACAAATAGAGAATGGGCAGATTCCATTCGCACGATCAAAGATATGGATCGCCGTGGACTTGACCGTTCCTGTTACTACGCTGACCTACAAGCGCATACCTGCCTATTGGACGGTTTTGTAAACCAAGTGCGAAAATTTGAAAAAGCCAAAGCCCAGCCCGCTCAGGATATCCCCGAAAGATAACCGCAGCGTCTGCATTTTGCAGGCGCTTTTTTCGTGAAAAAATCTCTGTTTTGAAAGGATTTCACAATGAAAGAAACACATTATAAATTGAAGCATCGCGTTACTGCGCTGTTTGCGGCGGCGGTAATGCTCTGCTCCATGCTGCCCGGTGCGGCGTTTGCGGAGGAACCCACACCGCAGCCCACCGAGGAAACCATGCAGATGGAGCAGCAGACCGAGCCGTCTGAAACAGACAACGGCCAGACCGATGAGAGCAGCCCCGACCCCGGCGAGGATGTAACCGAAGCTACCCCGGAAACGGCAGAAGAGCAGCCCGCTGAAGAAGAAATCTCTGCTGCCGTTGTCGGCGCGGAACTGTACACTGACTTGCCCGATGCACCCATTGGTTCCTACATCGGTAGCGAGGGTCTGCCGGTTGCCACCGGTGAAACCGAAATCGGCATTTGCGAGTGGCCCGAAAGTCAACTGGAAGAAACCAGCGACAGCTATCTGACCGCCGCTGCACTGGACAATGACGGTCTTACCATGGCCGCGCCCCTGTTGGACGGCGCAGACTATGCCATTGTTCCCATTATGGCGCAGGTGGAGTACCCCGCCGACGGCAGCACGCTCGATCTGGTTCTGCCGGATGGTGTGACCCTGCTGGACTACTACGGCACACCGGTTGAGGATGCTGAAAGCCTGCTGCACAACGAATACAGCGAAACCTCGGCTGCGGTGCTGGGTGTATATGTACAGGCGGATGCGGATTTTACCGCGCAGTTGGTTTACACCGCGCCCGACGGCAGCACCCTGACCAAAACCTTGCAGGTGACCATTGACCGCAATGTGACTGCCGAGTATCCTTTCACTGACAGCGAAATTGCCGCCTTTGCCGAGCGTCCCACCCCTGCGGTGACCAGCGGCAAGATCACCAAGGTTGCCAAAGTCAATGGCACTTGGCTGATTTGGTTCAACGGCGAACCCGCCTACTGCTGCACCCCTGGCGCAGACGGCCAGCCCAAGAACTGTCCAACGTACACTTATGTCAATACTTCTATGGTTGGCGCAGACCAGTATGTACCCGGCGACCACTATGGCAACCAGTACAGAATCTGGGGCGGTTTGACCCAGCTTTCGCTCGGTATGCAGGAGCTCCCTCCGGTTGCGCTCTCCGCAGAAGCGCCGAGTTTGCTGGATTTCTGCCGCACGATCTATACAAATGCGCAGATGCAGATTATCGAGAATTATCCTGACAGCACTGCCGCCAAAATTCTTATGGGATCCGCGCAGACGCTGCTGGAGGCACAGACGCCTACGCATCCGCCCGCGGCTACTATACCTATATTTATCAGCCGGGCCGTGCGGGCTGGCAGACTGTAGCGTGATTGGCCCCGAAATCTCCGATGACGAACCGAACCCCAAACCCATCGTGCAGGAAATTTACGCCAATTGGGAAGCCCCGGCGCAGACCGCAAGCGGCAGCTTTGATTTTGACTACGGTATCATCACCAACAAGGTGCAGCTTAAAACCACCGAGAAAGTGGACGGCGCGACCATCGAGATTGAACCCATCACCAAAAGCGGTACTATTGACGGCGGCACATGGAATATTTCTCCCGCAGATAAACAGACCGTCACCACTGCTGGCCATACCAACGATGACAATTTTCAAAACAATGGCGGTGCTGCATCTGCAAGTTGGACGCTGCACTACTCCGTAAGCAAAACCACCGACAGCCGCAGCGGGCGAGTAGGCCCCTACACCACGCAGGACGAAGCCGATGCAGCCGCCGACAGCGCCCGCGATGCTGCGATTGCCGAGTTGCAGGGCGAGGCCCAGCGCATGGTGGACAATGCGGTTGCATCTGCAAAGGCAGAACTGGCGAACGTCAAATTCCGCTATGAGGAAGTGGGTGTTCCTTACGGTTTTGAAATGTATTGGGGCAGCAATGGCAGCAACCAGACCATTTCTGTACCGGCCAATTCCAACAATGCTTATCAGATGAAAAACGATGAATGGTCTCTGCAGGTCAACATCAGGAAAACCGACAGCGAAACCGGCAACCAGATTGCTGCCGATGCCCAGTATGAGATTTTCCAGTGGGATACTGTAACGGGCAAATACCAGCCCACAGGTGGCTACAACACTTACAGTGTGCAGCGCCAAGGCGATGGCACTTATGCGGTCATCAACAGTGCGGCCTATGCGACCACGGATTCTATGCGCCACACCCTCTACTACACACAACGTAATGCGGGCAAGTTTATCATCGTGGAAACCAAAGCGCCCACAGGCTATTTTGGCGATTGGACAGACATCAATCATCCCGGCATGGCCAACACTCCGCTGGGCAAGCGCGGTTACTATATCGAAATCACCAAGGATAAGGACAATTCTGTAATCTGGCTGGACAATGCTGACTATAATGCCGACGTTGCCGCTGCCGACAAAGGCGGCACCAACTTGTCACCAGTACAGGCGTAGAAACCACCGTTACCATTTACGACACTGCCAAGGATCCCCGTCGTACTTATAACACCGACAATAGCGGCAAGGCGGCCAACGAGGATAGCTACACAATCACGCCCACAGACGGCGTTATGAAAAATGACCGCACCTTGGGCGAAATCAGCATCTCCAAGGTTGACCTTGATGCCGTGCGGTATGTGGGCGGCAGCACCGCCCACGGCACAGCCCTTGCCAGCGGGCAGGCTCACGGCGATGCCGCGCTGGACGGCGCGGTGTATGACCTCTACGCCGCCGAAGATATTACGCACCCCGATGGTGTGACCGGCGTGGTGGACTACTCCAAAATTGTGGATACAGACGGCAATCCCATCTGGCACACCACAATCCGCGACAACAGCGGGCAGTGGGTGTCTGATTATTTACCCGTTCTGAAAAAAGACCACCTTGTAGCCAGCGCTAAAATCGAGAATGGCTGGCTGTGCTTCAGCAATTTGTACCTCGGCAAATATTATGTCGTAGAGCGCTCCACCGGCGTGGTTATCCCGCTGCGTGACGGCGCTCTTGCTGTTTCCGGCACCTATCCCACCGTGGACAGCCTCACCAAGGCAGCCACCGAGCAGACCGCCGCGCTTGCCAAGAACGGCAGCGAGCAGTACACGGATTGGGTGTACAAGAACCAATTTTCTACAGTCTCTAAAGGTAAAGCGTTGGATGGCTCTTGGACTTACGATGCCTATTACCTGTCCTTTGCAGACGGCTACCTCTGCGATGAACATAACTACTACATCACGCCAGCCTATTCTGATGAGGGTTGGTATGTAGAAAAGACCACCTTTGCCGACAATCGACAGGCAGCCGGTGAACAGATCGACAAGACCAGCTACAGCGCCAATTACCACATCCATGCGGATAACGCTTTGGTCGAAAGCCAAGACCAAGTAGCAAAAGGCAATGTGGAAATCAGTAAAATCGTATCCTCCAGCGGCCAAAGCAATGGACTGGAACTGGAGGGCGCGGGCTTTACATTCTTCCTTGTGTCCGACCTGTCCAAACTGAAGCAGTTTGAGCAGACCCGCAGCGGCAGCTACACCCTGCAAAGCATTTTGGATGCCTACATTGATAAGACCTACGATAACGAGCATCCGAAGTGGGATTTTTCTGCGGAAACGCAGGCCATCGCAAAGACCTATGAGTCAACGCTGACGAAATTGCCGCCTACAACAAAACGCTGACTGCCGCAGGAGAAAACAAGAACGGTAAGGGCGATGGCTGGCAGCCCACCGGCAGCGCCAACGAATACCAGCTTGCCGAAATCTTCAGCAATGACACCGGGAATATTCGTGTGCAGGGCTTGCCCTATGGCACTTATCTGGTCGTGGAAACCACCGTACCGCACGACCTGTTCCAAGCTGAACCTTTTATTGTCACCGTTGACCCCGAACAGGATAACAACCCGTGGGGCGCTATGGCTACCCCCAAGGGCAGCGTAATGACAGGCTCTGACAGTTATCAGAAATTTACGGTACTGGACGAGGAAATCGAAGTTTATCTCCGCATCACCAAAGTTGACGAGGAAACCGGCAAACCGGTACTGCTGCCCGACACCGCTTTCCAAATCTACTGGCTGGACGAGCAGGGGCATTACCGTTATGACAGCAACGGCAACCCAAAACTCGTCACGATGACCGATACTGTCAACGGCCATCTGACAAAAGATGTAGACACTTTCTACACCAACAGCGAGGGCATCTTGACGCTGCCTGAAAAATTGCCGCTGGGTAAATATCGCATTGTGGAAGTCACCGGCCCGAACGGATTCTACAACGAATGGCTGGATTCTGCCGGATATGAAAACGGCATTTTGGCCGACGATGCAGATGGCATCTACTATGTGGATTTTGAAATCACCACAGACCGCATTTACGCAGCCACCGGCGACAAAAACGAGAACGGCATGGATACCCTTGTGATTGGTGAAAACTACTCTAACCATGAGACGCTGGGCAAATTGACGATCCGCAAAACAGGCGAGGTCTTAGCTGGCTGGAAAACAGAAGTTGGCGCACTTGACCCGTGGATGACCGGCGAGGCCGAGGACGGCAATTTCGTGTATGAAACCCGCCCGCTGGCCAGTGCGGAGTATACCATCACCGCCGCCGAGGATATTTATACGCAGGATCGGCAGACCGACAATTATGGCAACCGCACGCTCTGGTATGCCAAGGGTGATGTGGTCGCCGTAGTCACCACCGGCGACGGCAGCGCAGACATTGCCGCCTTTGCCCCTGCCCGCACCAAGGCCACCTACGATTTCCTGTCCGTAATCCATGACGGCACGATTGGCGAAGTCAGCGTGACCCTGCCGCTGGGCAGCTACCATATCGAGGAAACCAAACCGCCTTACGGCTATATCGGCACCACTGACAGCTATGATGTCACCTTTGCATGGGATAACGAGCTGAACGATGTGGTTATGGCCACGAGCATTGCCAAGGTTGACGGCGCTGCATCTTCCCAGAGTTTTGAGATCGTGCGCAGCAAGGATGCCAACGCAGATTTCACCGAGCAGCAGACCTTAAAATTCTACAATGACCGTGAAAAGGCCAAAGTAGGTGTTTACAAAGTTGACCGCGAAACCGGCAAATACCTTGCGGGTGCGGTATTCAACCTGTACGCTGCCGACGATATTTACAGCGTGGACGGAAAGCTGCTGTTTGCAGCGGGCGAACTGGTCGCCACCAGCCCCGAAACTGGCGCAGACGGCTACACCTATTTTGACTGCGATATTCCTATTCGCGGCGAGTATTACGGCAGCAGCATCCGCAAGGACGCCACCACCAACAGCGGTAATTACATCGTCAAGGAACTCCGCGCCCCTCTCGGCTATTACGTCAACGAGGAGCCGATGAAAGTCACTTTCACCTATGATGGACAAGCTATTATGGTGCTGGATAACACCTGTGCCAACAAGCCTACGGAAATGTGGGTAAGCAAACGTGACCTTACCAACGACGAGGAACTGCCCGGCGCTACACTTGCTATCAAGGACATGGATGGCAACATCGTAACCACATGGGTGTCCACCGATGAACCGCATCGCGTGACCGGGCTGCATTTCGGTGAATCTTACACACTGACGGAGATCCGCGCCGCCGATGGGTACGCACTGGCCGATAATATTACGTTCCGCCTGATTCAGAAAACTGACGAGGGCGGCAATCCTTTGGAGGAGTGCGAAGTTTACTATCTGACCACCAAGAACATTTTGTTCTGGAAGTGGGATGACTGGAGACTGCTGGACGATGCCACCGTTATTATGCGGGATGATATTACCAAGGTGCAGATTTCCAAGAAAGACCTTACCACCAAGGAAGAACTTCCCGGCGCAGAACTTACGCTTACCGATGAAAAAGGCAACGAAATTGACCGCTGGGTTTCTACCGATGCACCGCACTACATGGAAAGGCTGCCTGCTGGCAAGTATACTTTGACCGAGGTGACTGCCCCGGACGGTTATGCCATTGCGGAGCGTGTGGAGTTTGAGGTACTGCCCACAGGTGAGGTGCAGACCTTTGAAATGTTTGATGATACCATCAAGGTGAAAATTTCCAAGGTAGACATCACCACCAACGAAGAACTTCCCGGCGCAGAACTGGTTATCAAGGACAAGGACGGCACCGAGATTGACCGTTGGATTTCCACAAACGAACCGCATTATGTGGAAAAGATGCCTGCAGGAGATTATACACTGACGGAAATCACCGCACCCAACGGCTACAAGGTTGCAGAAAGTATCGACTTTACCGTTCTGCCCACCGGCGAGATGCAGACCGTGGTAATGAAAGATGCCCGCGAGGACACACCGACACCTACCCCCGACAACACGCCGACCCCGGACCATACTCCGCAGCCCACGCCGAACACGACCCCAGCGCCGACACCCGTGCCCGCTGCACCCACTGCAACACCCACGCCGCTGCTGACGATTCCTAAGACCGGCGACAATTCTTCGTTGGGACTGCTGCTGGCGATTGCGGGAATCTCTCTTGCAGGGCTGGCCGTTCTGGTCACAAGAGCGCCCGCCGCAAAGATATTGCGCCCCGTGACGATGATGACGAGGACACCGAGGACTAAGGAATAATCGGAAAATGAAATATACTTTTTACAGGGAGGACCGCGTGGTCCTCCCTATTTTTATAGGAGAGAAGATGGCAAAACACATTTTAAGTTGCAGTTTCGGAAAAGACAGTATCGCCACCGCGTTGCTGGCCTTGCAGCATGGTGAACCGCTGGACGAACTTGTGTATTGCGAGGTCATGTTCAGCGAGGAAATATCCGGCGAGCTGCCCGAACACAACCGATTTATCCACGAAACGGCAATCCCGTATTTTGAACAGCGCGGCATCCCGACACGGGTTTTGCGCTCCGAAAAGACCTATCTATCCTGCTTTTACCATGTTGTCACACGAGGAAAAACCAAGGGGATGCTTTCGGGATTCCCTCTGAGTGGGCGCTGTACAATTCAGCGGGATTGCAAGCTGCCGCCGATCAAGGCATATCAGAAGGCATTGCCCCCGGACACGGTGCAGTACATCGGCATCGCCGCAGATGAACCCAAGCGACTGGCACGATTAAAGCCCGGTCAGATTTCTTTGCTGGACAAGTACCATGTGGCCGAACCAGAAGCGAGGTCTATGTGCGCAGCTGAGGGGCTGCTGTCCCCGCTGTATGACTTCACTAAACGCGGGGGTTGTTGGTTTTGCCCGAACGCATCAATCAGCGAACTGCGGCATCTCTACAGATACCACCCCGAACTCTGGCAGCTTTTGCTTGAATTACAGGACGTGCCGAATAAACCCACCGAACGTTTTAGTTGGCGACGCACTTTTCGTGAGATAGACGAACGCTTTCGGCAGGAGGGCGAACAACTAAGTTTTTATGAGGAACGGTGAACAATGGACGAACAGAAAAGACCCCGCGCGTGGGTGTACGCGAGAATTCCCGGCGACTACGATGGCACAATGAACAGCTATAAAGTTTGCTCAATGCAGGCGCTGCATGACGGCTGTGATATTGTCGGTGGGAGCATCGATGAACGCGGCGGCTGGCTGCTGCGTCCCGGCTACCGTGATATGCTGCGGCAAATTAAGGCCGGAAAAGTTGACCGGGTTTACATCTGCCGTATGCGTCAGGTCAGCGGCAAGGAGCGCCACTTGTACTCTTTTTTCAAGCGGCTTATGCAGCACGGTGTACAGGTCACGGCGATAGAATACAGCCTGCGTGACCGGGTTAATATGTTTCGGCTGGCTCGTCGTGTCGAACGTTATGCGACCCGAAAGAGGCGGCAACTGCGTGGTGATTTTCAGCAGGCGGCGTACTGTGCCTATGGCACAGTACGAGCAAGCATGTCATTTTGCTGTCATGACAGCAAACGACCACTTGTTAGGGGACCCCCCTAAGACCCCGTGGACTTTGCCGCCGTATTTTACAAAAAAAGGAGGTGCACGATTATCACAAAACGAAAAAAGCAGTTGACTGTCCGCTTTACGGAAGAAGAATATGCAGCCTTAAAAGGAAAGTGCGAAATTGCGGGCATGAAAATGGAGCCGTTTGTCCGTTCGTTGGTGGATGGGTGCAGAATCAAACCCGCACCACCCGACAGCTACAACAAACTGCGCCAGCAGTTGTCGGCCATCGGCAACAATTTGAATCAGTTGACCCACGTTGCAAATGCGACAGGCCGAGTAAGTGCTTCTCAGTTGGACAGAGCGCAAAGCCTACTGGAAGATATGTGGCGCTGTGTGAGGGATAGTCTTTGATATGGCATATACCAAAATTATTAAGGTGAAGTCGAACTTGAATCTGTGTTTAGACTACACAAGCAATCCAATGAAAACCGAGCGCCGGAGCGCGGAGGACTTGAACAAGCTGCTTAACTACACTCAAAACAATGACAAAACCGAACACCAACTATATGTAAGCGGATTTAACTGTATACCGCAAAACGCCTATGAAATTATGATGGAAACCAAAACACGCTGGCGCAAGCTGTAAAAGACGGCAACATTTTGGCCTATCATATTATACATGTTTGCCCGGCGAAGCCACGCCCGACCAAGTGCATCAAATCGGCTGCGAGTTTGTGCAGCGCTTTCTCGCAGATCGATTTGAATGTACTGTATCAACCCACCTTGACCGAGGGCATCTGCATAATCATATTGTAGTAAATTCTGTATCCTACGCTGATGGCAGAATGTTCCGAAGCGATTTCAATACCTATTATAAGGGAATCCGCAAAACTTCCGATGAACTTTGCCGAGAAAATCGGCTGTCCGTCATCGAAACGGACGGCAAGGGAAAATCTTATGACGAGTGGCTAAGCGGTCAGACCGGCAAGCCTACCATTCGTGGTATGGTACGCAAGGATGTGGAACAGGCCATTGCTGCCACCGACAGCTTTGATGGTTTTATTCTCGAATTGCAGAACATGGGCTACACGGTCAAATATGGCCCGCGTGTGGAACACATAGCGGTGCGCCATAAAGACGCTCAACGAAATATCCGCATTGACCGGCTCGACCCGCGCTTTTCCGAGACAGCGCTGCGGGAGTATTACCGCCAACTGCACCGTATGCCCACCGAAATGCAGCAGGAATACCGGCAGGAAAATGCCCCGGCAAAACCGAAATGGCAGCCCACAGAATTACAGCCCATTGTGCGGCGAGCGCGGTATCTCGGCAAGCTGCCGCGCCGGTATCCCAAGGTGTCCGGCTTTATGGCTTGCTACTATCACTACTGCGCCCTGCTGCGGAAAGCCTACCACGGCAAGGCAACAAAGCGCTGCTACTTTTTGCTGCGCGAGGATTTTCTGCTGTTCAGCCGATACCAGCAGCAGACAAAATTCCTATGGGAAAACCATATTGAAACTATGGATGAACTGCTGGCCTACAAGGAAAGTGCAGAAGTCCAAATCCAACAGCTTGCCCGCCAGCGCAAAGTTTTATATCGCCAAAAGCGTGAGCCGGAACGTGCCGCGCGGGAAGAAAAAATCAAATCACTGACCCAGCAAATGAAAGCCCTGCGCCATGAGGTTTACATCTGTTCCGACATCGAAACAGATGCTGCCGAGGTGCAGGAAAAACTACGGCAAGCAGAACTTGCCGCACAAGAAGAACGAAATGAGGTGAAACAGGATGAACAACGGAGGCGAAGCAGCCGATCAGATGGTGCGGGAAGCCTTACAGGTTACCGAAGTAGCCATTAAGCTGTCTGCGCTGGGCATTAAAAACGCACTGGCCTTATCGCTGGCCTACGCCAAGGAAAATCCTAAAGTGAAAGGCAAAACCAGCCTTGACCGTCTGTTGCGGGAGGGCAAGGAACTAAAAATTATTGCCCTGCAAAGCAAAGACGTGGGACAGTTTAAGGAATTGGCAAAGCAGTACGGCGTCTTGTTCGCGGTCATCAAGGATAAGGCACAGAACGAAAAAGTTGACGTCATGTTCAAAGCTGAAGATGTCGCCAAACTGAACCGCATCTATGAGCAGTTGGGATATGCCATTCCCAAGGTCACTACGGCAGACCGAAAAAAAGACCCAACCCGCCGTCAATCCGGCGACAGCTTGCTGACGCGCGGGAAGAATCCTTTGGATATTGACCCCCGGCCATCTGTGCGGGCAACCATTATGGCGCTGAAAAACGCTGCCCGGACAGCAGCACAGGCGCAGGAAAAAGTGCAGGATATTACTGCGAAGGAGGAGCGATAAATGTACGAACAGCGATTGCCCATCGAGGAGTGGAAAGCCAAAAAGCAAGCCGAACTTAAAGAAACCATTGCGGCGCAAAAATCCGTATTGCAGGAAGTTGTGCAGGATGGCCAGCGCCTTGCCGACTATCTGTACGGCAGGGGGCGGCTTGGCAGTCATATCACATCCGGCAATGCAGCACTTGTGCTGCAAACCCTGCCGCAAGCGCGGGCCGTATTGACCGCCAAAGACTGGGATAAATTCGGGCGACGCGTAAACAAAGGGGCAAAAGGCATCCCGCAGCTTGTGCGCGTCAATGGTTATTATAATGTCGGCTCAATTTTCGATGTGTCCATGACCTACGGCAACAAGCCGTATCCGATTCCTGAAATCAAGCCGGAGCAGATGGACAAGGCCATCAAGGAACTGGAGCGCCTTTCTCCGGTCAACATCATTTTTCAAAATGAGGGCGTTGTCGGGTACGATGCCGAGCAACACGCGATTGTGTTTCGAACGGCCATGCCGCAGTGTGAAGTGCTGGCTCGGCTGCCAGCCGAAATCGTCATTGCAACCGCAGAGCAGCACACACCGGGTATCTCCCAAGCGCCTTATCTGCGAAAAACAGCAATGGCCGTTTCGGTGGAGTTTTGCGGGTGGTTTTCCCTGCCGATGCCCGATACCGCTGCCGCTACGCTGGACGGGATGGACACCCACATTCTACCCGACGAGGAACGCAAAACACTGGAAGAAATTCGGGAACTGTCTGTGACTATTGGAGACACTGTGGAAAAGGCACTCGGTTTGCAGCGCGGTCAGAGCGCACCGCAGCGGGATGAGCCCGTTAAACATCATGCGCCCGAATAAGGACCACCGCACAGAAATCATTCTGTATGGACTGTTGCTGATACCGCTGCTGTTTGCTGCCGCAGCACTGGCACAGGCAACTGAACAGGCGCAGGGGCTGGCAGAAATTACCGCCGCACTAAGCACTATTCTCAACAATCCTATGGCATTGAAATGGTGCGCCAGCACTCCAAAATTCCTGCTGGCGGTGCTGGTGCTTTATCCATTGGCCGTCTACTGCTATATGCTCGACCAAGCAGATCGCCACCCCGGCGCAGAGCACGGCACGGCCAAGTGGGGCAGCGCCCACAGACTAAACATCAAGTACCGCAATACCAAAGACACCAAAGAAAATTACATTTTGACCGAGAATGTACGCTTCAGCACCGACAGCCACGCGCATAAACATAATCTCAACATTATCGTAATCGGCGGATCTGGCAGCGGCAAGACACGCTTTTATGTGAAGCCCAACGCGCTGCAACTGATTGGCTCTTATCTTTTTCTGGACCCCAAAGGGGAGTTGACACGCACCCTCGGCAGAATCATGGAAACGAAAGGTATCAGCGTGACAGTGCTTGACCTTGTGCATTTTCAAGGCCATTACAATCCGATGGCCTATCTCGAAACCGATGAGGACGCCATCAAGCTGGCGTTCGCCATTGTCAACAACACCAAACCCAAGGATGCCCCCAGCGGCGGTGATAAGTTTTGGGATGATTCTTCTGTGCTGCTGATCTCCGCACTGATTCTCTATCTCATGTACGAAGCCCCTGCCAGTGAGCAGAATTTTTCCACATTGATGTATATGATTCTGAATTGCCAAGTCAGCGAAAATGAAATGGTCGAGAACCCCTTGATGATGCTGTTTGGAGAACTGGAGCGCCGCGACCCGCAGCACCCCGCTGTCCTGCAATTCAAGTCTTTTATGTTGGGTGCGAAAAAGACGCTGCAATCTATTTTGATTTCCGCTGCGGCCAATCTCTATATGTTCAACAGCCGTAAGTTTGCGGAAATGACTTCTCGTGATGAAATGTTCCTGCCGCGTATGGGGCTGGAGCAGCGGGCATTATTTATTGTTTTGCCAGACAATGATACAACTTTTAATTTCATTGCAACGATGCTCTACACGCAGCTTTTTGACCAGCTTTTTCGTTTGGCAGATTCCACGCCGGAATACAACGGTGCGTTGCCGGTTCATGTGCGGCTGATGATGGACGAGTTTGCAAATGTTGCCTTGCCCAAGAACTTCAAAAATATCTTGGCAGTCTGCCGCAGCCGCAATATCAGCTGCGACATTATTTTGCAGAACATCGCCCAGCTAAAAAGCCTGTTCAAAGACGATTGGGAAGGCATAATCGGAAACTGTGACACCCTGCTTTACCTCGGCGGCAACGAGTACGGTACCTACGAATATCTTTCCAAAATTCTCGGCAAGGAAACCGAACGCACCAAAAGCCAAAGCATTGGCAAAGGCAGCCGGGGCAGCAGCAGCGACAGCCTGCAAACCGCTGGCCGTGAACTGTGTATGCCCGATGAAATCCGCCGTATGCGTGACGATGAGTGCCTGCTGCTGATGCGCAGCGAGGACCCGGTCATCGACAAAAAGTATAATCTGCTTCATCACCCGAATGTAAAATATACACTCGATGCAGGAGGTGAGCCTTATGTAATGCCGCCCGACTATATGGGCGACGCCGTCACTATCACGATGGACGCTGTTGCTGCCGCGACAGCACCCGAAATCACCGAAGAAATGTATGAACAGCTCGACTACTTAGAAAAACACCCGGAGGAAAATTATTATGAAAATGAAGAAAGCTTCTCTCAATACGACCAAGGTGACTGACCGCAAAATCAAGCGCCTTTATCTTGTGGCGGCGACGGTGGTTGCCGCTGCTTTTGTTATGGCCATGCCTGCCTTTGCAGATAATCCGCTGACGACCATCAACAATCTGAGCGACTTTGTGTTCAGCGCCATCAAAGCCATCGGCGCGATCCTGCTGGGGTTCGGCATCGTGCAAATCGGCCTTGCCCTCAAAGGCCACGATGCCAGCCAGCGGGCGCAAGGCTTTATGACGTTCTTCGGCGGCGTGGTGATCTACTTTGCAAAGGATATTCTTGATATGATTCTGTAAGCGATGCCGTCTCGTTGACTTTTATGCTAAATAAGCGTATAATGTTTAGCGTGAAGTAATTTGAGAGAAGGTGTGTGCTATGGATTCTACAACGAAGATTATAGAGTTAGCTTCCCAAAATAATGGCATCGTAACTGCTGCTATGATTTCTTCTGCCGGAATATCACGCGGAAGTTTGAAATATTTGGCCGATACAGGCCGATTAGATCAGGTCTCCCGTGGGGTATATACTGCCGGAAGTTGGGAGGATGAATTTGTATCCATTCAAGAGCGATATAAGCGTGGTGTATTTGCATTGGATACCGCACTGTTTCTGCATGATTTGACTGACAGGACACCACACAAGTTTCACATGGCATTTCCCTATGGATATAATACATCCAGTCCAAAAGCAGCGGGAATTTTATGCTCTTGCAAGAAAGAGCCTTATTACAGTCTTGGAATCGCGCTGGTTGACACCCCTGCCGGAAATACAGTCCGGGCCTACAATGCAGAAAAAACCCTATGTGAAATTCTAAAGCCCATCAGCCACACGGATATTCAGATCATTACAGATGCATTCAAACGGTACGCTGGCCGTAAAGACAAGAACATTCCTTTGCTTTCGGAATATGCTCATCAACTACGCGTAGAAAAGCGGCTGCGTCCTTATTTGGAGGTACTATTATGAAAAACGCTATGCAGCTGAAAGCGATTATGAAAAAACTGGCGAAAGAAAACCAGATTTCCGCACAGCTTGTTCTGCAAAATTATATGCTGGAACGATTCTTGGAACGGGTATCATTATCCCCGTATCGGGATAATTACATTATCAAAGGTGGCTTTTTAATTTCCTCTATGGTGGGGCTGAACTCCAGAGCGACAATGGATATGGATGCTACCATAAAGGGTTATCCAGTTACGCAGGATACCGTCCAAAAAATGATAGAGAAGATTCTCACCGTTCCTGTTGACGATGACATCACATTTACATTCAAAAGCATTGGTGAAATCCGGGAGGGTGATGAATATACTGGATACCGCGTAGCTTTGACAGCCGATTTTCCGCCTATGGCAGTTCCCTTAAAGCTGGACATTACTACTGGCGATAAAATCACACCACGCGAAATTCAATATGACTACAAGTTGATGCTGGAAGATCGTCATATTCAAGTTATGGCATACAATTTGGCCACCATTCTGGCGGAAAAGCTGGAGACTGTAATATCTCGCAGTGACCAGAATACCCGGCCAAGAGATTATTATGATGTCTATATCCTTACCAAACTGCAAGCAGAAAATATAGACTTTCCCGCTTTAGGGGCGGCACTGACGGCTACAGCCAGTAAGCGAGGCTCTGATTCGATTTTGCAAGATTATAGAGCAATTGTGGAAGCGGTGCGAAACAGCGAGATTATGCGTAGGCAATGGGATAATTACCGAAAAGATTTCGACTACGCTTCCACTATCAGCTTTGATGAAGTGTGTGATGCAGTTGCTTCTACAATGGACACCCTAATAACAAACAATTTTTTTAATTAAGCTATGCAGTCGGCAGACTTTCTGTCGGCTGTTTTCTTTTATCTGAAAGTGGGTGGAAACTTGAATCAAAACTGGATTGTCGAAAATCTGAATAATGCCTTTTCTACATGGAATGGAAAACTGGGCGAGTTATGGGGGCTGGTAACAACCGGCCCCCAAACTTTTAAGGGCGGCGCTGTGTGGGGCGTGATGCAGACACTGCACAATGGTATGGTTGGCATTGGCTATGCACTGGTCGTGCTGTTCTTTGCTATATCGCTATGCAAAAACACAATGAATTTTCACGAGTTAAAACGCCCCGAAGCTGCAATCCACTACTTTCTCCGCTTTGTGGCGGCAAAGGCGCTTGTGGGATATGGCATGGACATTATGCTGAATGTGTTTTCCATCTGTAACGGCATCGTCACAGATATGCCAACAGCATGGGCGGTATCTCAGAAGCTATGGTGTCGCTGCCCGCAGAAATGCAGACCGCTATCGAAATGTGGGATTTCTCGCCAGCATACCGCTATGGCTCGTAACGATTCTCGGCAGCTTGTTCATTACGGTGCTTTCCTTTGTAATGATTCTTACCGTGTATGGTCGCTTCTTCCGTTTGTATATGTACACAGCGCTGGCTCCGCTGCCGCTGGCGGCTTTTGCGGGGGAAAGCACACAATCCGTGGGCATATCATTTTTGAAAAGTTATGTCGGCGTGTGCTTAGAGGGTGCGGTCATTGTGCTGGCCTGCGTGATTTACTCGGCGTTTGTCAGTACGCCGACAGTAGCCAGCGGTGAGGCCACTACCATCGTGTGGAGCTACCTTGCCGAAACCGTGTTCAATATGCTCGTACTTGTGGGCTGATAAAAGGCTCTGACCGAATTATCCATGAAATGATGGGGTTGTAATATGCAAATTCCGATAAATAAAGAAATCCGCCATTACCAAGAGGAAATCTTTTTGGGGCTGAATCTGCGGCAGATGATTTGCTCCGGCGCGGCCATTGCCGTGGCAGTTGCGGTCTATTTGGGGCTGACCCCGCTGTTGGGTCATGAAACGGCGGCTGGGTCTGCATTGTGGCCGCTGCGCCGATTGCAGCAGCAGGATTTTTCACTTATGACTGTCTGACCTTTGAAAAATTCCTGCTTGTTGTAATAGACAGCACAATTATCCGTAACGACTGGCGGTTGTGGAAAACCGAAAACAAATATTGCAAAAAGAAAAAAGGTGATAAGCATTGAGATTGAGTGAGTACGCATCTACGCGAAAAACACGCGGCAGCTATAAAATGCCCCGTTCCGTGCAGCAGAGCATCCCCATCGACAGAATCTATGCAGACGGTGTTTGGCAATCGGGAAATGTGTTCAGCATGATGTGGCAAATCAGCGACATCAACTACGCCATGCAGAGTGACGCGGCCAAGCAGAATATTCTAACGCAGCTTGGCACGGTCTACGCGGGCATCCCCGCTGACTGCTGGATGCAAGTCTGCATCGTCAGCCAGCGCATGGATGAAAAAGCCTTTGCCCGTGATGTGCTGTACCACCGCGAGAACGACGGCTTTGATGCCCTCCGCGCCGAACGCAACCGCCAAATCAAGCCAACGCCCGCGAAAATGGAAATGTGGTGCAGCATAAGTACATCATCGTGTCCACGAACAAACCCGGCGTAAAAGAGGCCCGCGAACGCTTTGTACAGGTGCAGGGGCATTTGCTGTCTGCATTTTCTGCCTTGGAATGTGCCGTCACGCCGCTGGACAACCGCGCACGGCTGGAGGTACTGCACAAGTTTTTCCGCATTTCCGAGGAGGGTCGTTTTAACTTCGAGTTTGATAATTGCGCCAAACTGGGGCAGGACTTCCGCGATTCTATCGCCCCGGACTGCATCCGCTTTTGCAAAAAGCATATTGAAATTGAGGATTTTTATGCCAAGTGCATGACGATCAGCGAGTACCCGCAGCAGCTTGATGATAAGTTTATCTCCGCCCTGCTCCAGCAAGTGCCGTATATTGTTCTATCCATTGACATTGAACCGGTGGAAACCGAGGATGCTTTCAAAGAAATTGACAATGCGCAGATGAAAACCGATGCGAGAAGGTCCGTTTCAATAAGAAATCCGTGGAAAATCTCGACTTTACTTCCTCCGTACCGCAGCGGACGCAGGAGCAGGACCGCATCATTGCCAGCATCCGCAAAGAAATGACGGAAAATGACCAGCAGATGTTTTTGAGCCTGCTCACTGTCACTTACTTTGCTGACACGCTGGAAGATCTCGCGCTGGAAACCGATGCACTGAAAACCACGGCGGCGAACTATAACTGCCGATTCACCGAGTTGTACTTTCAGCAGGAACGCGCCTTTGACACGGCCATGCCCTACGGTCTGCGCCGCATCGAGAGTGTGCGCACGATGCTGACGAAATCGCTGACAGCACTTGTACCGTTCAATACGCAAGAAATTCTCACACCGGGCGGCATTTGTTACGGCAGAAACGCCGTGACAGGCAATCTCATCATCGGGCTGCGCACAACTCTCGTCAACGGCAATGCAATGGTTGTGGCGACATCCGGCGGCGGTAAGTCTATGTTCGTCAAACTGGAATCCTTATGCTGTATCTGCGTTTTACCAAGGCCCGGTTTATTATCGAGACCCCGAAATGAATATGCGCCGCTTGTGCAGGAGTTGGGCGGCGAGGTAGTCAATATCTCGGTGGATAGCAGCACCTATTTCAATCCACTGGACTTTAAGCCAGACAAATCCACGGACATCCCGCCCTATGTGGCAAAAAGCAGAGTTTGTGTTGAGCCTGTGCGAACAGATTATGAAAAAAGAAAATGTTCTGCCCGGAGATAGAAGTCTGATTGACCGCGCATTGAGGAGCATTTACAAACCGCTTATCGAATCTAAATACACAGCGCCTTGCCCGACCATCAAGGATTTGTGGGCGGCGCTGAACAGTCAGGGCGACAACCGTTCCAAAGAATTGGCACTTGCACTGGAAATTTTCGCAACCGGCAGTATGCAGGTGTTCGCCCAGCCTACAAATGTGGATATGAGCAACCGCCTGATCTGCTTCAACATCCAGAGCTTGGGGGAACAGCTAAAGCCAGTTGCCATGCTGTCCATGCTGGAGTACATCAATACCGCCGTGATGAGCAACGAACGCAATGACCCAAAAGCAGCCACATGGGTGTACTTTGACGAAATCTATCTGCTACTGCGCGATTCTTTGAGCGCCAATTTCCTGTACACAAGCTGGAAACGTTTTAGGAAGTACAACGCCTACGCCACCGGCATCACGCAGAATGTGCAAGACTGCCTAACCAATGACACAGCCTATGCAATGCTGGCAAACTCCGAATTTGTAGTTATGCTGCGTCAGACCAAGGACATTGACAGCGTAGTAGAACTGTACGGCTTGTCCGAGCCGCAGCGGAAATATTTGCTGTTGGCCCAACCCGGTGAGGGAATTATCAAGATGGGCAACAGCCTTATCCCATTCAATAACCCTCAACCGAAAGACACCAAAACATACAAATTACTCACGACCAAACCCGGTGAAATGGAGTGAATCCTATGAGTGAAAATGAAATCCGCGTGCTGTATGTGCAGCCCGGTAAATACCCGGAGGAACGCACGATTCCCAACACATTAAGGGCATTGCAGGAGCTTGTCGGCGGTGATATTGAATGTTGCCGTCCGTGGAGAGATAGCGTTTGCGTTATCTGCAACGACTCCGGGAAGATTGACGGTTTGCCGCCTAACCGGCTTTACGGACATACAGATTTTCTTGCAGGTTCTTTTGTGGTCTGCGGCAATGGCGGAGAAGACTTTATCAGTTTGACTGATAGACAGGTTTTCTTATATGAAAGGCTGTATCATAACCCTGTTGTCTTTCTCCCCACGCCGCACGGCCTGTTGCCGATGAAATGCACTCCTGAACAGTACGAGCAATTCCAGCGCGATGGCAATAAGCTGAAAATCAAACCCATCGACCACGGAGATCGCTAAGAGCATGATTTACACAAACAAAAGGCGGGGTGTCGCCCGCCTTAGAATCTCAAAAATATAACCTCATATATAAAGAAAGCCAGGAGGACACCAACCATTGACCCGAACCTAAGTTTATGACCCCTGCCCACCGTAGGGCATACTTAACCCACCTCAACCGCTGCAAGGCAATGGACAGCTACCACCGCGCACTGATTTACACCCTGACTGCCGTACCCGCACTCCGCAACAACATTGAAAGTTGCTTCGACTTTGAAAAAGATGAAATCAAGCCGGAATCACTGGCCGCCGGTTGGCAGACCGGCGGCACAGTCAAGCTGACCCGTTTTGCCTATAACCTTTGGAATGGGTACGATGACAAATCCTGCACACCCTATGACCTGTTCGACTGCTCCTTTGCACCGTATATGTACGAGGCCGTAAAACTGCGCTACCCGGAATACACGCGCCAACTTGATAACGTGGTAATCGACGATGCCCGAAATTAAAGGAAAACGCAAACAGCTTGTGCGGAAAACACTCATGCGGGCCAAGGCACAAGGAGAACGTGCTGCCGACCAGCGCCAAGAATCCCCCGAAGAATATGCACAAGGTGAGGTGCAGCAGGGCATTTCCGGCGCGGTTGACCGTGTAAACGGCACAACGCAAAGCACCGCCCGCATGAGTTACCGCAAGTTTCGTATGATGCAGGATCGGCGCAGAAAGGTGGATATACAGGACAGCGCCGCAACTACGCTAAAGCCGCCTGAAAAAGAACAAGTCATTGTTCCCACACAGACCGAACGCCGGAAAATGTTCAAAAAGCAGTGTTTCCGCCAAAAGGCCGTTGCAGCCAAAAAGTCCGCGACCGCAAGCCCCCGCACTGCTTCTTCACCTGTGAAAACACTTCTTTCTTTTTTATCCAGTCTGCGTGCAGAGAGCATCTGATTGATCATATGATATTTGCTTA
>ENA-OQHY01000537-OQHY01000537.1-human-gut-metagenome-genome-assembly--contig:-NODE-537-length-21146-cov-5.889291_pt1 | contig 21146 bp, 21 predicted proteins | sample MGYA00242570_ERZ504733 | MGnify/ENA primary metagenome ERZ504733 (study PRJEB26092, sample SAMD00036219) | human gut metagenome | host: Homo sapiens | study: EMG produced TPA metagenomics assembly of... | reverse complement strand
ATCGATTTGTAAATTTCACAAAACGAAAATCCTATAACTCCCTGAAAGATGGGTGACGAACTGCGAGGTGAAAACCTTGTGCATTTGAACGTCAGATTTTCAACGGAAACGGAACTTAAAAAGATTCAGGACTTTCTCTATGAGAAGTCCGGTCAAGGAGTATCGTTCACCGGTCTGGTGGAAGCGATGGCAAATGAAGGGACCATTGTAACCGCCGTCCACAATATCAAGTCCAACAAAGGCAGCAGAACTGCTGGCGTGGATAAGATGAAAATGGACAAATACCTTCAAATGCCCAAAGATGAGCTTATTTTATTGATTCAATCGAGTTTTCGCAACTACCGCCCCAAACCAGCCCGCCGTGAATATATCGAAAAGAGTAACGGCAAGAAAAGACCGCTGGGTATCCCCACTGTATTGGACAGGATCATACAGGAGTGCGTGCGTATCATTATCGAGCCGATCTGTGAAGCGAGATTTTATCCGCAAAGCTACGGCTTTCGCCCTATCGGGCACAGAAACATGCAATCCGGGGTATCATCAATGTCATAAATGCTGGATGTAAATCGCCCGACCAACCCGTGTGGGCTATTGAGGGTGACATCAAGGGATGCTTCGACAATATCAATCACCGCCTGCTGCTCCAAAAACTCTGGAGAATCGGTATCCATGACAAGCGTGTGCTGAAAATTATCAGTCAGATGCTAAAAGCTGGATATATGGAAAATGACCTGTTTCATGCAACAGAGCTTGGTACACCGCAGGGAGGAATCCTCTCACCGCTTTTATCCAATGTTTATCTCAACGATTTCGATTGGTATGTTGGTCGTATGTATATGGAGCCGCACAGACAGTGCAAGCATAAAGGCAACGACACAAGGCGTTTGAAATGGCTGGTGTAACGCCAAAGTACAATTATCGCTACGCCGATGATTGGGTGATTCTGACGTCAACGGAGAAGGAAGCACTCCGCTTGAAACGTGTCTTGACAAAATATTTTCGGAACAGAATGAAACTTGAATTGTCGCAGGAAAAGACCTATGTAACAGACCTGCGGACAAACGGTATACACTTTCTTGGCTTTGTGGTAAAGGCCGAACGAAAACGGAAAACTCCTGACCCGGCAACATGGACGAAACATCTGGTTGGAAAGCCGCTGCCGGATATGGAACGGTTAGGAAAGAAGATTAAGAAACTGCTCGAAGAAGTGCACCGCATAGAACTTTGTCAAAAAGTCAATGTGCAGGCTGCGCAAATTCAGTACGTCAACTCTGTCATTATGGGCATGGCACAGTACTTGCAGACATCCATCTGCTCTCGTGCCTACCATGCGATAGACCGCAGAGTAAACAACGCTGCACTGGCTGTATGGAAAAAGCTGTACCCCAAACGGTACAACTCCATGCAGGTGCCGCTGAAGGTGCTCTGCAATCTTCCTGACCGACACAAAGGCTACGACAGCAAGACATTTGCTGTATGGGTCGAAGGAAATTGGTTTGGTATAACTTATGCGTTCATCACGCATAGTCACTATGAATCCAAGCCATTTGACCAGAAAATGACACCGTACACAGCGGAAGGGCGTAGGCGATATGTAAGTTACCGTACTAAGCACAAGCCGCTTCCGTGTGACCGTCCATCCGTTAACTCCCCAAGCGATATTGCGATATCAGCGTACGCAAAGGGAAGGATGAATTTTGAGTATTATATGAACCGGGAGTATGCTTACAGCAGGGACAAAGGAAAATGTAAATGCTGTGGAGATGCCTTCTCACCCATGCTTCAAAAGAATTGTCACCACGTTAAAAATAAGCTTCCACTTGACAGAATCAATAAAGTACCGAATCTGGTTTGGCTGTGTGAACCATGCCACCGCATGGTTCACAACAGTCCAATACCGCCTGAGTTTAATGCAAAGACGGTAGGCAAAATCATGAAATACCGCGAAAAACTCAAAACGTGAAATTTACAGCCACTTTATGTCCGTGAGGACGCAAAGTGTTAAAATCTGAAGGAAGAAAGTAGATCGATTTGATGGTACGCCGGGTGCGCTGAAAGGTGCACGCCCGGCGTGAGGTGGGGGAAAACTTGGAGATTACTTCAAAAAGTTACCTATCACAACAAAGCAGACTACTCTGCGGACTGCTTCGCAGCCGCAGAGGTGCTGCACATTCGAAAACAATATCAGCAATGGTGCGCCAACGGATGCTTTTCTCTGGCCAAAAGCCATTACCAAAGTTTATAACGACCAGTTTGGCTATCTGATGGATGTGCGCCCGTCTGGTTACGAAGAACTGACCAACTTTTTTGTGGGTGGCCGAAAGCAAAAACAGGCGCGTTTCAAAAGTTTCTACGCCCTCTGTACGGCAGCAATCAATATTATCGAAGCCTTCCGTGCTCTGCACAATAATGGATACAGTTATCAGGATATCAACAACGGCAACTTCTTTATCAATCCGGAAAATGGCGATGTGCTGATTTGCGATAATGATAATGTCAGTCCATTCGGAACCAATCTTGGCATTATGGGTAAGCAGCGCTGGATGGCTCCGGAAATTGTTATGGGTAAGAATGACCCGGACAAGAACAGCGACCGATTCAGTCTGGCCGTAGTGCTATTTCGGCTGTTGTTTATCAATCACCCATTGGAAGGCCGTTACAGCACCCCTCCCTGTATGACCAAAGAAGCAGAGCAAAAATATTATGGTAGTGCTCCGATTTTTGTCTATGACCCATCCACATCGGAAAACCGTCCAATTCCGGGAACCGACCATAATCTGAAACTGTTCTGGAACGTTTATCCAGACTATGTAAAAGATGCTTTTATCCGTGCATTCAGTCATGATGTGATGATGAAGCAAAAGCCACGCATTCTGGAAAAAGAGTGGATGGATATTTTTATCCGCCTGCGCACGGAAATTGGCCGCTGCCCATACTGCGGTCAGGAAACATTTTATACATTCAAGGGCAGCCACGATATTCCCTGCATGGAATGCAGCAAAAAGATTTCCATTACAAATGCGCTGCAAATCAAAAATCAGATTTTGCCTATCTTCCCCGGCTTGAAAATCAGTTTGTGGACAGTGGACAGCTCTCTGGAAGATATCCGCACACAGGTAGCCGAAGTAGTGAAGAATCCGAAAGATCCGAAACTACTTGGCTTCCGAAACCTCAGCCAGCGCACTTGGAGCGTAAATCTGCCGGATGGTTCTCAGCGTCCCCTGCCGCCACAGCAAGTTGTACCCGTTCGCGCTGGATTTGAAATCCATTTCCTTGGTGGAACGAATGATTCTGGAATCATCAAGTAAAAGAGAAAGGTGAAGAAAAATGTCTCTGTTGGATAACGTAGCACCTGCCCCTCGAAAAGTCATGACGCTGTTTTATGTGGTCGATACCTCCGGCAGTATGTGCGGAAGCAAAATCGGCAGCGTCAACAGCGCAATGGAAGAAGCCATTACTAGTGATTTGCCGGAGATCAGCGCAGCAAACGATGATGCTGAAATCAAAGTGGCCATCATGCAGTTCAGCAGTGGTTGTTCGTGGATCACTCCGCAGAGCGGCCCTATTGCTATTGGAGATGTGATCTGGAACGATCTGAACGCAGGCGGCGTGACCGATTTGGGCGCAGCTGTAAGGAGCTGGATAAAAAACTCTCTCGCAATGAGTACTTGAACAGCCAGACAGGTGCGTATGCTCCGGTCATTCTGCTGTTCAGCGATGGCGGCCCCACGGACAACTGGGAAAAGGAACTGAAGCAGCTGAAGCTGAACAACTGGTTCAAACATGCTATTAAAATTGCCATTGCAATCGGTGACGATGCAGATAAAGCGGTTCTGGCCGAGTTTACCGGAACAATCGAATCCGTCATTACGGTCAATGATAAGCATACGCTGAAAGCTCTGATTCGCAAGGTCAGTGTCCGCGCATCGGAGTTCCAGAGTCACAGCAAGCAATCCGGTGATACGACCTCCAGTGCCGAGGATGATAGTGCCAAAATTGCACAGGATGCCGTCAATGAGATCAAGCAGGATGCTTCTCAGAACAGCCCTGTTTCTGGTGGTGACTCTGGTGCCATTGATGTTTCACTGGATCAGGATTGGGGCAACTGGTAAAAGCTGATTCTCGGCGGGAGGTCAAATTATGGCTGAATATTACCAGTTCGCTCATTCTGTACAAGGCTATAACCATATTAAAGCAAACAAGGTTTGTCAGGATGCATCCGGTGAGTGCCACTTTGAAGATGTAAGCATTATTGCTGTGGCAGACGGTCACGGCAGCGATAACTATATTCGCACAGATCGTGGCAGTAAATTTGCGGTTTCTGCAGCTCTGACAGCTATCAAGGCCTTTGTACAGGAAGCACGGGAAAATCATCTGTCCGCTGTTCCGGATTCTGAAACTGAATTAATTCAGATTTCCAAAAATATTCTTGCTCGGTGGTATACGCAGGTAGAAAATGATGTTGCCTGTGAGCCATTCCAGCCGGAAGAACTGGCAAAAGTATCAGAGAAATATAAGCAACGGTACGCTTCCGGGCAATATAATGCCAAGCTTATGGAACGACCCTGATTGCAGTCTGCATGACCAACGAGGGGTGGTTTGGCATCCATATTGGAGATGGAAAATGCGTTGAATTGCTGGAAAACGGGACGCTTTGCGAGCCTATCCCATGGGATGAAGCTTGTGAACAGAATATCACCACCAGCATCTGTGACAGTGATGCGATTGAAGAATTTCGTTATATAATTCAAAAGGATTTCCCAGCCGCAATTTTTATCGGAAGTGATGGCATTGATGACAGCTATTCCTCTGAGATGGAATGGCATGAACTGTATCGCAACATTTTCATTGTCTTTGCAGAACATAGTACAGAAATTGGTAGCAATGAAGTCCGTGACTACTTGCCAAAAATCACCAGACGGGGCAGCGGTGATGATGTTTCCATTGCAGGCATTATTCGCACGGATCTTTCTGAAGATTCAGTCGCTAAAATTAAGCTGTGCGGCGAAGAAATCCGGCTGAAAGCCCAATTGGAAAAAACAGAGCGCACCCATCAATCCGCCATTGAGAAGAAAAACTATATCGAAAGCAACATGGAGCGAAACCGGGCGGAACTTCAGAAACTGACGGAACGTCTGATAGAGGCTGAAGCTGGCCTAAAAGCATCGGAGGTCGCTCTTTATAAGGCGCAGGCTGAATGGAAATCGCTGCAAGCCAGACTGAACGCACTGGAACGCGATGCTGTGGGAAATGTTGCGATACAAGCTGAGGATGCAGCTGCACTTGATCCCGATGCTAATGACTTGATTTCCATTCAGGATGCGGCAAAATCGGAAGTAATGCAGGAAACTCAAGGAATTTCACATTGATTCGTCAAAAGGTCTTCGCCAGATATGGCGTGGGCCTTTTTGTGTTGTGTGTGAGGAAAGATCATGACCGAATTTGGAAGATATCTGAAACAGTGTCCAGCGGCACTCAAAGATAAAACCCGAACATTAAGTTTGCTAAAAGATGCTCTGAAGAATGACTTGCCGAAGTTTCGCGTATTGCAAGCAGCCTATGAACTTGGAATACTAGAAGCCATCCAACGCAGCAATCCGATTTCAACAGATGATAGGTTGAAAATCACGACAGGTCTTGTCAGCCAGTATGCTATGCTGGAAAACGCAGCTAAGAATGCTATTGATTATTGGCAAGACAGCGTTGATGCAGATATTCTTTATCGTGCACTTAATGATGCTGACGAGTGCAGAGAATCTCGCATAAATTCCGCTGAATCTACTGCACGACCTGCAATTCCGATAAAGCCACAACAGAATCCAGCTGAAAATCTGCTCAAGATCGAATCAATTTCGCAGGATTCTATTCGCATGGGCATTCGACTTCAATGGAAAAAACAATCGGAAATCGAATGCTATGAAATCTGGCGGGCAAAAGAATCAGAGCAACCTGTCAAAATCAAGGAAGGTTCTTTCCCTATTCCACGGTATCAGGATTACGATGTGGAAGCTAACTGCTGCTATACTTATGCAATCCGGGGATTGAATGAATCTGGAAAAGATATTGCACATTCCGCAGATATTCAGCTGATTGCCCCAAGCAAGCCACCTGTATTTCAAATTCGAGAGTTGCAGTTTACCTTTTCTGGCCTCCAACTCAAATGGAGTATGCTTTTTGAAGCAGAAAAATATATTGTCCAGAAATACTCGGATGTCTATGGATGGACAACTCTTGCGGAGCTCCTGTGGAGCAGACCATGTATCTGGATGTTGCCGCTCAGGTGGAAAGACAATTAAATATAAAATCCGGTGTGTCTGTAAAAATGGCACCGCGATAGAAACCGCTGAAATTGAATTGAATTTATAAAGGAGCCAGACTACTATGAATCTAAACCTGTTGGTGTCAATTATAATTTATGCACTCATGGCGTTTTTTGTTGGATGTGGATTCTACCATATTGTCAATCTATCAAAATATCAGAAGGACTTTGCATTAATAGGGAAAAGAATTAAAACCGATGCCCAGGCTGTTATTGATTTACAGGAGTATCTTGAAGGAACGACTAGCGAGCAAAACAAATTATTTCAGTCTGATAAATTAAATGCCAAACTTGAAGAGTATCGAGCTGCGTATCAGCGAACAAAAAGCACTAGTTTTGCGGCTCCTTTTGTCGATATTACAGATTTCTTTAACGGGGAATTCTTAGACGAATTGGGACACACCGGATTCTGTGAATTGGTTCCCGGAACTATGACTGGCCTTGGAATTTTAGGAACCTTTGTTGGCTTAGTTCTCGGTGTTGGTGGATTTGACACATCCACTACAGATGCTGTTATGGTTAGTATCACCCACCTTCTTGGTGGCATGAGTACAGCTTTTTTGACAAGTATTGTTGGTGTGCTACTATCTCTTGCGTTTTCACATATCTATAAAAAGTACGTCGACAGCACAAATCAAAGCCTTGAAGATTTTGTAACTGCATTCCATGACAAGAATCTAGATGGCTCTTCCAGTAATGCCGAAAACCAGCTTTTGGGTTACCAACAGCAGCAGACCGAGTTGATGAAAAACTTTGCTACCCTCGTTTCGGAAGCTGTCAGCACCTCTATCGCTAATACCATGCGTACCGAGCTGGTTCCGATTTTCGATGAAATGAAGTCTACTGTTAAAGAGTTCAGCGAAATTGCAAGCCAGCAGCAGAAAGATGGCCTGAATCAGGTCGTGCAGGAATTTATTCACTGCATGAACGAATCCCTGCGTGGGCAGTTTGATGAACTGGCCGCAACGATTCAGAAAACTTGCGAATGGCAGAAAGCGTCCACCGAGCAAATGCAAAAAATTGTGGATAGCATTTGCGATACATCGAACGAAATTGAAAAAGTCAATGCCGTTTCCCATCAGACCGTTGAAGAAATGAACGGTTTTGTCACGCTTCTGAAGGAGTATCAGGAAAAACTCCATTCTGAAGCAGAACTCATTCAGCAGCAGATTGCAAACAGCAATGAAATCAGCGAACGGCAAGCCAATTATTTGGATAAATTGGTGGAAAGCGAAAGCCGTGTTGCTGATTTGGCAGACAACGTGAAAAAAGAAGCAGATGCTGCACAGCAGGCCGTTGATATGCTGTCGGACCACTGCAAAGACCAGATCAGTGGTATTGTGGATGCTGCCAAGCAAGATATGGACGCTCTGGCCGCATCTACAAAGGTTTTGACAGAGGCTAGCCATTCGCAGATGGAAACGCTGGCACAGACTGCTGAAAGCGAAATGCAGTTGCTGTCCAACACTGCCGCCCAACTGAGCGAAGAAAACCACAAACAGCTGATGGAACTGACGAAGGCATCCTCTGAGCAGATGTCCGTGATTTCTGAGGCTGCAAATAATGTGATGCAAAATAGCAAGCAGCAGATTGAGGAAGCAATCAAGGCAACACAGGCACAGTCGGATGCTTTGATACAGGCTACCAATGACTTCTCCGACTTTGTACAGCAGGAGCACAAAAAATTGGTGGAAGCTGTGGATAAAGAGGTGTCTGGTCTGTCCAATTTTGCAGGTCAGATACAAGCGAAATTCAGTCTGCGACCGCTGGCATGGAGAACGCGGCAAAGCTGCTGGATAAGAATCTGGATGATGTACTTGATCGCACCTTTACGTCGTTCGACAGCAGCCTGACCGATATTTCGCAGCACTTGAGCGGCACCATTGCAGATGTGCGCGATACTACCGAGGCCCTGCCGCACGTTATCAGAGAATCTCAGAAGCAGTACGAAGCGGTTCTCGCTAAACTGACCAGCCAGACTCAGAGTTATCTGGATGCAATGGAAAAGTTGACCGCACTAGTTGAGCAAAAGGCTCCTGTTGTGGCTGATGAAGAGGGGAATCGTCAATGAGACGCTATACCAAACGAAATAAAAATGGTGAAAAGCTGAATTTCTGGCTTTCCTACTCTGACATGATGGCGGCATTGCTGCTGGTCTTTATTCTGATTCTGTCCTGTACCCTGCTGGAAACCCGCGCAACCTATGAAGCAAAGCAGGCCGAGCTGGAAGAAAAAGAACAGATTATTCTGAATCAGCAGTCGCAAATTGATACGATTGTGGGTGTTCGTGGAGATCTGATTGATGCCCTGAGCAAAGAGTTCTCTGGTAACGACCTTTCCGTCAAGGTAGATGCACAGTCTGGTGCAATCACTTTTGATTCAACGCTGCTCTTTGGCTACAACGATGACAAACTTCAGGATTCCGGTAAGGCTTTTCTTGCAGAGTTTTTGCCGAAATACTTTTCTGTTCTGCTGAGCAAGGACTTTTCACCGTATGTCGCTGAAATCATCATTGAGGGACACACTGACACGGATGGCGGTTATATGTACAACCTGCAATTGTCGCAGAACCGTGCATTTGCCGTCGTGTCCTACTGTCTGGATGAAACAACCATTTTCTTTCGGACAGCCAGTTAGAAGAACTGCGTGTTTTGCTGACCGCAAATGGACGTTCGTGGAGTGCACCTATTTATGCAGCGGACGGAACGGTTGATATGCAGGCATCCCGCCGTGTGGAAATCAAGTTCCGCTTAAAGGATGAGGAAATGATGAATCAGATTGCCGAAATGCTTGAGGAAACAAAATGAAAACAAGCTATAAGCCTTCTAAACTTCCGGCTATTGCTGCGCAGGTGCAGAAAGAACATCCTACAAGTTCTGAAATCAAGAATTATCAGCTTGATAATAGCTTCTTAGACGAAGTGCGCCAGTGGGCTAAACTACCCAAAGAAGATGTAGATGGAGAAGCCATTACCATTCCAATTCGCAAAGTGCGGCTGCTGGCAAATTATGTGCCAGCAAACTCTCTGCATCTTCCGCTTCTCAACCTGACAAGGATTTTATTTCTGCGCGCAAATGAAGAAATCGCACGGTCGCTCTTTATTCTCTGGCAGGATTATTTCACGAATCAAGATCTATGCTATCTCCTTTATCGTATCGTACAGGACAAGCCTGAACTGGTAAAGAAAATCGTTTCCAACACCAAACTGGAAAACACCACTATGATGCAGTGGTTTCCCAGTAAAAATATCCCCTATGCAGTCGGCAGAGAGTGTATGCGTTGGCAAAAATCTGACCGCATCCGTTTTTCTGACCGCCTGATGACGTTGGGAATCATGCCATCCACTCGGCTAGGACAGCGTTGTATTCAGGAATACCTTACTTTCTGTGATCGAACAGGCTATCTTGAAATTTCTGACCGGGATATGCTGCCTGCTTTGAAGAAGTATTCTCCGGATTCTATAAAGCTGTTCCTGAAGAATATCTTGACAGAACTGAAAGTTGAGGACTTTCAGAGATACTACCAGTGTGGCTCCTATCTTCGCAATATTTATACCAGCGATGCAGGAACGCTAAAGTATAAGAATTTCTTTTCCGGTTTCACGCCTGAGCAGGAACTCAAGTATCACCGCTGGCTGAATTATATTCTGATTCGAGAGAGCTTCTCCAAAAACAGCAATGATGAACGTCTGCAATTCTGGAGCCAATATGTTCCATATAGTACAGATGCTTATCGTGTATCTGCAAGCGAATGCCTTGTAATCGAATTTGAAATGTATAGCATTATTGAGTTTACTACGAAAACCATGGGGCCGTTATATATTTATCGCAAAGATATTTTTGAAAAATTTGTCAAGAAATATCTTAAACACATGAATAATACGGAACTGCGGCACAGCTTGTACAATGAACTATTGCAGTACGCCACGGAAAGAATTATTCATCACGATAATTGGCAGTATAAGACCAGCGTTATCTAATGGCGCATAGTATTATTTAAGAATCCACTAAAGGAGATTTTTTGATGCAAACAGTTGTGAAAATCAAGCTAGAACTTAATAATGGGCAGAGTGTTGATAATGAGTTTGTCTACAAGGATAGTTTTTTATCTATCTGTGATGATATGATAAAGAAAATTTTTCCTTCTGTAGATACTTGCACAATCGTCAGCTGTTGCTTCACAATAGGAAGTGATAATCTATCAGTATGCGTGAGCAACTACAGTTTAACTGATGAGATTTGCTTTTTTGCATTTCACAATATGCCAATGAAACTTCATTCATTTCAGGTATTTGGCGTTAACATTCATCTTGTTGACTGCACAACTGACTTGCTCCAACTGGATTGCGAAAAAATCCTTTTAGCTGAATGTCAAATTGCACAAGCGAATATTGGGCTGAATGGACACTATGAGGTATTAAAGAGCAGGAATAGCCAAACTGACACTTGTACTGCTTACACTATGAATGTTTTCGATATTCGTTCCTGCCATATTGAAACATTAAAAACATATATTCAATGCAATTATGTGAATGTTCAGGAAAGCACTATATCAAATTTTTATTTTTATGGTGGTTTTGTTGGAAAAGTAGTAGCAGTAGTGAATACGCTTAATATTTGGCAGTTCTGCCAAATTAGAAACTTAGAAGTCGATTGTCAAGTCAATAATCTTAAAGTTGAAGATAGTTCCATCTCAAAATTTATTGCGAAAGGAAAATGTCACATAGGAGATATTTCCTCGGTCTCAACGGAATGGGGCGATGCTTACAATTTTGATCCAGAATCCTTTAATAATAAAAATTCAGTTGTATGGGAAATTATCGTAAAATCAGCAGAGCATTCTGGAAATTCGCAAATAATAGCTGAAGCAACCTATAATATTGTTAAAGCATTATACCAAGAAGAAAAAGGTCTTGGTAAGATTATGGGAAAGGTTTTTGATTTTTGTAGCGGATATGGTTATAAGCCTCTGAGAGTTTTTAAAGCAGGTAGTATATTGATTGGAAGCGTCTTTATGCTGCTCGTGATTCTTCGTCCCAACAAGTGCAAGGTATCACAATGTCTGGCTTACGCAGTGGCAGGGATTGCAGGGCAAAGCGGATTGACAATCTGTAATGGTATTAGTTTTTGGATTGTGACACTAGAATATCTTCTTGGCGTCATCCTGTTTGCTGTTTTTGTCAATGGATTATACTTGAGATACAAAAATTAAATATGGATGCAAAGGTTGAACTATTTTTATGAACTTACGCATTATCCTTAACCAGTATCCACAATGTCTGGAGAGCCGTGCAAAGCTATCCGCCATCCTGCGCGACTTGTACCCCAGCGAACGTCGAGAAATCAATATTGTTTTGGATATATACGAATGCGGCATAGCAGATAAAATCAAACATCTTAAAAACATTGACGCCTTGCAGGTACAAGCTTTTTGTCGCCAACTCGAAGTCGAGTATGCACTTCCGGCCCAATATGACTTCGTGGACTTGCTTTGTGGCTTGAAGCCTACAATGTAGCGATTCAGAAAAACGAAGTTCCTGCTAAGGATTCTCGTGTGTTGTCTGGCCCTACAAGTTTTGAATCAAATGCTTCACAAGATTCAGAAAACTCTAATCAAATCGTCAATACTGCTCCAGAATATGAGTTGAAAGTTCTTACTCTAGCGACGGCTGAGATTTCCCGATATCATGGGCATAATTCTAAGAATGTTATTATCCCTAGCATTATTGACGGAAAAAATATTGTTGGTATCGGAAAAGGTGCATTTCAACGTTGTACGACAATCGAATATCTACGACTTTCAGAAGGAATTCGCTACGTTGAAGATAGCGCATTTTTTGATTGTTCGGCATTGAAGAGCTGTTTGCTCCCACAGTTCCTTGTTCGTCTTGGCTCAGAGCTTAATACACTACCAAATCCTACCGGAGTTTTTGAGCACACAGCCCTAGAACATATTATTTTGCCGGAAGCTATTCGATATATTGGAAAATGTGCATTCAGAAATTGCTCAAAATTAAAGAGTGCCTCGATTTTGTTAAGTATAGAATGTTTGCCAGAGGAAGCGTTTTTAGGATGTGAGCGGCTTACTACAATTGAATTGTCCAATACCGTTAAGATTATTTCCAATCGAGCATTTGCGTTCTGTGAAAGCTTGCAAAGAATTGCATTACCACCAAATGTAAAAAGCCTTGGTGAAATGACTTTTCTTGGGTGCACTTCACTCAATATGATTCGATTGAATGTTGGATTAACAAGCATTCGCCAAGGGGCTTTTTTAAGCTGTACGAGCCTAAAGGAAATCCATATTCCATCAACAGTAACTCTGTTTGGAGAACATCTTTTTGAATACGTTCCAATTCACAAAGCAAATGGGAATGCAGTGATTTATAGGAGCAGGCGGCAAAACCTCAATCTGTTGATTTACTGCGCCTTGGGTTCCCATGCACTTGAATATGCGCAAAGGAATAATATTGAATTTCGAGTAGAAAGACATTAGTCCTAGCGTTATTCTCGAATGAAAGTACACACATCAGGGAACACTTATATCAATTTCCGGAAAGGGTGTGATTTATGGTTGACCGTATTGTCAAGGAGATTAACATCTGCTTGGAAAATGACTGCTACATTTCAGCATTGGGAATGGCATTAACCCTGCCGGATATTTGTGGAAAAGCTAAATATCCCCAATGGAAAAAGCAGAATGTTGGGCTGCGGTATAAGAAATGGTACGATGAGTATATTGGATTCCGTGAAATTCCAAGTGGACCACATAGTGAAGATTTCTCGTATTTAAGTGGTGAGGTTGTTTACAGTCTTAGAAATTGCTTGCTGCATCAAGGAACTCCCAATATCGACAATAACAAAATCACAGAAAAGCGTTGCAAGATGGATTACTTTATTCTCGTGATTAACAAGGATGAACACATAACTTCATCTGAGTTCGCGTTAAACCACGATGGTGCTCGTTCGGATTGTGGAATGAAGGTGGACCTTTATAGCCTTTGCGGAAAATTAATGCGTGCAGCTTCCGATTACTATTACAGTAATAAAGAACTCTTCGATTTTTTTCAGTATCAGTTAATACAATAATACAGTCTCACCCAAGAGCGGCAAAGTTTCATTGCGAACTTTGCCGTTTTCCTTTTGCTCCAAATTTGTGAAATTTCCAAAACTGTATTCCAAAACAGCTCTGCGGATTCCTATTAGTGTAGGGGCTTTCAAAATCTTTTGTAAAACAGCTTTCCTCTGGTTCTATAAGTGGAAATTGAACAAAATCTATATTCTAAAATTAGGCAGTTCAACAAAATTTGAAAATCTGGTTGCCAAACACCCATTTTAGATTGTTATAGGTAGAGGGGAACGTTGAAAAAATGAATTTTCTTTGAATTTTCAAAAGGCCCGGTTTAAAAATACCCCTTTAAGTTTGTATAGGGTGTAGGGACTACTTTCAGAAACGAACCCCTTGGCATTTTGGAAAGTCCACAACTTCTTACAAAACCACACTGTACCTTGACAACAACATGATCGGCTGCAAGTTAATATGCTTTTTCGGGGAAGTGCCGCCACGACACGAGCGCACCAAGAAAAAGCCATACGCCGGAGGAAATCGGGCAGGAACCGCTTGCAGGCAGACCGACACCGAGGAAGAACCGGGCAAGCTGGCAGAGAGGACTTCGCAAAGTTTTGTCTGTCAGGTTGTTCGGCGCAAGAGTGCAGAGAGCGCAGCTCTTTGCGCGGGTCAAGGGCGGCAGCCTTGCCCAGTGGATGTGATGCCCTGCGTCATATCCTACTGGGTATTATCTGGCGCATAGCAGGCGGCAGATTTGCAGCTCCGCTGCACCGCGTTGCCCCTACCCCGCGCACGGCGCTCTCTGCGTGACCCCAGAAAGGAGAGATGGTCGCTGAAACTGACCCGACACAACGGACGCGCCGGAAAGCACGGTACTTACAATCCAAAGCATAATGACCGCAGTTTTGAAATTGCCAACAGCGAGCATATCGACCCGGAACGTGTCCAGCAGAACATCTATTGGGATTGCTACAACGGCATCCGTTCTGCCTTGCAGCCCAAAGATGCAGATAGTCTGGCCGACACTTTTGAAGAAGTTGAAAAGCTCTACTACAAACTGCATTACACCAACTTTACCGAAAGACAGAATGAGCGCAACGCCAAAATCCGGCACACCGAGCGAAACCGCTCCACCGAAGATTTGCTTACCAGCAAGAAAACCTGCCCCGAAGAAAGCATCTATCAGCTTGGAACGCTGGAAAGTCATGCTTCCCCGAAAGAGCTTTTTCAAATCGCCACAGAATTTATGGATGAGTTCCACGAGCGTTTCGGCAAACACGTCCACATTCTGGATTGGGCGTTACATCTGGATGAGGGAACGCCGCACATCCACGAACGCCATGTGTTCGACTGTGAGAATAAATATGGTGAAATTGCCCCACAGCAGGAAAAAGCGTTGGAAGCACTTGGCTTTGAACTGCCAAAGCCAGACAAGCCCCTTGGCCGCTACAACAACCGCAAGATCACGTTCGATGCAGCCTGCCGCACGATGCTGTTCGAGATTGCCAGACGCCACGGTCTGGAACTGGATGAAGTGCCGGAATACGGTGGACGGGCATACCTGGAAAAGCAGGATTATATCATGGCAAAGCAAAAAGAGCAGCTTGCCCAACAGGAAAAAGCTGTGCAGGAGCAAACCGTCCAGCTTGAAAATTTGAAACAGGAACATGAGAATGAAAATCTTCTGCAAGTTCGACGCACAACATATCAGTCTTTGACGATTATGCGCAACGACAAGAAAATTCAAAAGCAGGAAAAACGGATAGATGAGCTTTCTCAGCAAATCGAAGATACCGAGAATTTTCTGGAAGAAATTTCTGCGATTGCCTATGACAAAGCAGTTGCGGTTGTTTCCGAAAAAGCTGCAAAGGATGCTCTAAGAGAAAGCACGGAGCAGGTCGATATTTATTTGGATTGGCTAAAAGAGCCGGGACGAAAGGCAAGCAAGGAAACAGTGGACTACACCACATACCAAATCATAACGCTACGAAAAAATATTGTTGCAGCGGTAAGCAGGCTTACCGCAAGATTGACAGCTGCCCTTATAAAGCCAGAAATCAAAAAGCCTGCTGTCGAGAAAATCAAAGAAAATGCTCGTCTGTCTGTTCTGCAAAAGTTACAGCAGCGACAGGAAGAAATCAAGCAGCGTGAGCAGACACGCACCAAACCGAAAAAGCGCAGTCATGGCATGGAACTGTAAAGGAGGAAAATCTTCAAGAACAATAATCTATTTCAAACGATAAAACAGACCATCACCACCCGGCAGGCCGCAGAAACCTACGGCTTTCAGCCCAACCGCAGCAACATGATTTGCTGTCCATTCCATGCAGACCATAACCCCAGCATGAAAGTGGATTCCCGGTTTCACTGCTTTGGCTGTGGAGCGGATGGCGATGCAATCGACCTTACCGCAAAAATGTTTCAGCTGTCTTTGCGGCAGGCTGCTGAAAAGTTGGCCGCAGATTTTGGACTTCCTGCAACTGGCAGTTCTCCACCGTTTCTGTGCAAACCTGTGGAAAAGTCATTGAACCAGAAAGAGCAATTCTACAAAATCCTGTGTGGCTATCGTTCTCTGCTGGCAAATTGGCGCATGGACTATGCACCCAAAAATCCAGAAGCATCCCTGCATCCTTGTTTTGTAGCAAGTCTGCACTATGCAGACCGTGTGCAATATCTGCTGGATATTCTTTTGCTGGGAAGTCTACCTGAAAAGCAACAATTACTCAACGGAAAGGAAGTGACCGCCCTTGGAAAAGCAATCGAACGATGCAAAGAAACCGAAGAAGCAGCATAGCGCACCCGCCCGAAACTGGGTGGGTGACAACGGGAAAATAATCGAACCGTTGTTTGCAGATTACTTTTTGAGCCAGCACCCCATGCGTTGTTTTCAAGGCAGATTGTTCACGGTGGATGGCATGATCGAGGATGAAGCCCCATTGAAAAAGGAAATCTATGAGCAAGTCCGCTATTACGCTACCACCAGCGTAGCACGACGTATTGAACATATCATGCAGGCCATCAAGCTGGCCTGTGCATCCGAACCACCGGAGATTCAGACGGATCGTATTCATGTCCGAAATGGTACATATTTTGCAGACGGTCACTTTACTCCTGAAAAAGAATACTGCATGAACCGTCTGCCTATCGCTTATGTATCGGATGCACCAGCACCGACACGCTGGCTGCAATTTCTGAATGAGCTGCTGTACGAAGAAGATATTCCGGCCTTACAAGAATACATTGGCTATTGCCTGCTGCCTGTTACCAAAGCGCAGAAAATGCTGCTGATGGTCGGCAAGGGCGGTGAGGGAAAATTCAGTTTGCCCGTGCAGACTTGGAGTATAAGCTTCTTCTGGTAGATGACGATATGAAAACCGAGGCCTGCCGCAGACCAACAACATCAAGACCCTTGTTACACTGGAAGATAAAATCGACATTGAGCGCAAAGGACAGCAGAGTGTGCAGGGTACGCTGTATGTTCGGTTTGCCTGCTTCGGGAATGGCAGCTTACACGCACTCTATGACAAGTCCAACGGTTTCTATCGCCGCCAGCTGTTGCTCACCACTAAGGAAAAGCCCGTTGGCCGGGTGGATGATCCTTTTCTCATTGATAAGATGCGGAACGAAAAAGAGGGCATCCTGCTTTGGGCGTTGGAAGGCTGCATCGGCTGATTCAAAACAATTACCAATTTACCATCAGCGAACGCACCGCCGCGAATCTGAAAGAAGCGATGGAGCAGGGCAACAACATTCTGGGCTTCCTCAAATCAGAGAGCTATTTTGAAATTCGGCAGGGGGCCAAGTGCAAATCCACGGATTTCTATAAAGTCTATGAACGCTGGTGTCTGGACAATCTGGAAAAGCCGCTGGCAGCATCAACCTTTATCCACCATCTAAAAGATAATCAGAAAAGTCTGGGCATCGTCTATGATGATAAGTGCATTGGCACAAATCGGGGCTTTCACAATGTAGACGTTGACCTGTTTTTACCCGTTGATGTTCCCAGTCCGTGGGATTAAAAAATAAGAATCAACTTGAAAAAACCCTGCTCAGCCTGCTCACAGTGCGCAAAAGGTGCAGGATGAGCAGAGTGAGCAGGCAATTTTGAACTTACATCAAAAATAAAACATGGAGGTTTTGCTTATGGGTTACGCCCGAAAGGACGTTGAAAGAACAAAAATGAATGCGAAAAAATTTGTCCGCTATCAGGAAGGGGCTGAAAAATACAGTCTTGGTCTGACAAAATTTCAGGAGTTGGCGAAGGAAGCCAAAGCCGTTTATAAAATCGACAAGGTGGCGTTGGTCAACTGCGAGATTTTCGAGCGGTATCTGGAAACCTTCCGCATTGCATAAAAATAGGCCGGAGGAAAATCCCCCGGCCCCAGACCGCCCACAGTGTTGCGCTGCAGAGCAGCTCGTGGGAAAAGTCATCTTTATTCTATGCAAAATTAGAGCTTTTCTTTCCAGTCATCCCGGAAGCCGTAATAATCCATTCGCACAAACGGATATTTTTCCGTCAGAGCAATGACGGCTTCCTTCATTTCCGCAAAGTTCTCAGCAGGCAGAAGCTTCTCATGATGAGGAAGAACCCGAAGAAATGGGAATTATCCATTGTGCCATCTTCCCGGCGGATCAGCAACGCCTGTTCTTTTTTGTTGAGGGAAGGCTTTTGCTCAAAGAGACGATTGTAAATGCGGCTCCCGTGTGCGCAAAGATTGCGGATGATCGTCATGCTGTGCATATACTGCCCCAGAATTTCCGGGCCGCGATTCATGGTAAGCCCGAACCGATGGGCAATTGTTTCTTTTATTGGGCGTTCGGAGATGGAATACAGGAAAGAAATGTCGGAAATCGTCAGCAAATCAACGTATGCCCAGAGAGGAATCTCTTGGTGCAGATCGTTGATGAAGTGCTTTAAGTAGGCTTCGTGGGCCAGCCGCTGCCGCTTCTGCTGGTTGGCTTTGTCGACGATTTCCTTATGTTTTGCCTGATTGGAGAAATTTGCGGCATCCAGATAACCCAGCGGCCCATACACTTTTGTAAATTCATAGGCATAGATGGACTTTATCTGTACCTCAATGGTTTCGATATGGTGCAGGATGATATGACGGAACTCATGGTCGAAATTGTAAATGTCTTCGATATTTTGGAACGTGGCAGACTTCGCAAAAACATCGTTCTTGCGGAGCGTCAGAGAATAGCCGCTGACACGGTAATAATTGTTCCGCAGCAGAAAATCCTTTGCTTCGGCTTCATCCTCGATGGTAAGGCCGCGTGAACGAAGAATCTCGATTTGTTCGTCTATCGTTTTGAAGTCCTTGTCTGCCATGAAAAATCTCCTTTATAAGCAAAACGCCCCCAAGTGTGCATACGCTATGCGCAGAGGCCTGGGGGAGTTGTTACCATTATAATAGCAAATCAAGGACGAAATGTCAATGAGCAGAGTGTGAACTTTCGATTTTTCGTAAAAATTTTCAAGAAGGGCTTTTTGCAGCTTGACTTCCTGTCACACGGAAAGTATACTGGTGCTGTGGAGGTATGAGAGTAGCTATGGCAAAGATGGGACGACCAAAATCCGAAAATGCAAAAAAAGAAAACCTTGAGCATTCGGGTGGAGGATGCCCTGTATGAGCGTATCTGCAATTATGCCGAACAACATCAACTGACTGTAACAGAAGTTGTCTTGCAGGGGCTGGACAAAGTTTTGTCCGACCTTAAATAGTATCAAGCCCTTCTTCTTTCGGGAAGGAGAATTGATATGGCAACGACACGAAAAGACCTGCGGGGGCGTACCCTGCGAAAAGGCGAGATGCAGCGCAGCTCCGATAAGCGGTATGCGTATTCTTACACGGACCCGCTGGGACGGCGCAAATACATCTACGCAAATGATCTTGTGACCCTTCGGGAGAAGGAAGCGCAGCTAACTAAAGACCAGATGGACGGTCTGGATATTTACGTTGCAGGCAAAGCAACGGTCAACTTTGTGTTTGACCGTTATATGAGCCTGAAAACAAATCTACGCCAGACCACCCGGAGCAACTATCTTTATATGTATGACCGCTTTATCCGTGATACCTTCGGCAAGAAGAAAATTGCGGAGATTCGGTATTCGGATGTGCTGCAGTTCTACAATTACCTGTTGGATAAGCAGGGCTTGCAGACGAACACGCTCGAAAGCGTTCATACGCTGTTGCATCCCACCTTTCAGCTGGCGGTTCGAGATGAGATCGTCCGCAAGAATCCCACAGATGGTGTGATGGCAGAAATCAAGAAAAGTTCCGAGCAGACCACTGGTGTGCGTCATGCCCTGACGATTCCGCAGCAGCGGGCGTTCATGGAGCATATCGCCAATCATCCGGTCTACTGCCACTGGTGGCCGCTGTTTACGGTGCTGCTGGGAACAGGCTGCCGCATTGGTGAAGCGTTGGGCTTGCGCTGGGATGATCTGGACTATGAGCGGCGTACTATCAGCATCAATCACAGTCTGGTCTATTACCCGGTGGGCGAAAGCCGCAATTCGGTTCTGCACATCTCAAAGCCTAAAACGGAAGCAGGCGTTCGGACGATCCCTATGTTTGATACCGTAAAGGATGCCTTTGAAATGCTGCATGAAGAACAAAAAGAATCCGGCTGGAACGATGTGGAGATTGATGGTATGTCGGGCTTCATCTTCTGCAACCGCTTTGGTAATGTTCCGAATCCGCAATCTGTGAACCGTGCCATTAAACGCATTATTGCGGACTACAATGCGGGCGAGGAAGTAGAAGCAAAGAAGCAGCATCGCGAAGCGGTTCTGCTGCCGGACTTTTCGGCACATCATCTGCGGCACGCGTTCTGCACAAGGCTTTGCGAAAAAGAGACCAACCTGAAGGTCATCCAATCGGTCATGGGGCATAAAGACATTCAGACCACGATGGACATTTATGCCGAGGCGACCGAGGAGAAAAAACAGGAATCATTTGAGCGTTTGGCTGCTACACTGGATATTTTTTGATAGCAAAGAAGGGCTCTTACTGAGCGTTTTGTCTGACAGCAAAATTCTTCCAAGGACAGCAAATTGACAGCAAAACTACGAGAATGACGGCGAATCACGAAGGATTGTGAATACCGGGAACGCAAGTGAAAACGCGATTGTGAAGCATCACGAAGCATTGTAAGCCGGTTCCGGAAAGTATCCCCACGATGAAGCCGATTGAGCAGTAAAATACAAAATTAAAACGCAGATACGAAGAAATTTTGAACAGATTTCAAGCAACATCTGCGGTACTACACCACAACTACACCAATTTTGGGACGTTTTCCCGAAAAGGAGCCTTACAAAGCGGTGTGGTGTAAGAATCGAATAGGCGGATTGTGTAGTAGGTACACCGAACCCGTAAGGACGAAAAAGGCAGGTACACTATGGAAACATGGTGTGCCTGCCTTTGTGCTTATTATTGAAAGATAATACGAGAAAGTTGTGGAAAGAATGTTAGACCACGCATCAAATGTACATCAACAACTATGATTCATGGCAGGGAGCTTAGGACACAAAAGTCATCCGATGCAGTTTTCTATGCATCCGATGAACTTTTTTCAGTAGAGTTTCCTTTTAAGCCACCTTGGTCTTTCGCAGATACCCCATGCTGCCAATCCAACGAGCAAGAACGATCTTGATCGGTGCCGATGCCAGCAGTACATCTGCCTGAAAGAAGCATGCCCGCCTGCATAGAGAAATCAAAGCTGATCATTTATAACAGCAATGCATTGGAAAGCCCAA
>ENA-OQHY01000536-OQHY01000536.1-human-gut-metagenome-genome-assembly--contig:-NODE-536-length-21232-cov-4.126226_pt1 | contig 21232 bp, 33 predicted proteins | sample MGYA00242570_ERZ504733 | MGnify/ENA primary metagenome ERZ504733 (study PRJEB26092, sample SAMD00036219) | human gut metagenome | host: Homo sapiens | study: EMG produced TPA metagenomics assembly of... | reverse complement strand
GACTACCACAGCGACAATAACACCGATAATTGTGCCTGCCACAGGAGCACCTCCTTATTTAGTTTTCATTGTACAAATACAACAATACAAGTTTAGCTGTTTTTCACATTTATGTCAAGTTTTTCTCATGAAAAAGCAGATTTTGGTTAGCATATATAAACTGGCTCTTTTTCTCCGCAGAGTTATTGTTACTGTTCACTCCGTTCTCAGTAACACGCTTTGCGATGCACAGAATTTATGCTGATCGCATTAATCGCGCGGTATGTCTCGGGTTTTCTGTGACCTTCGCTCACAAAAAACACCTCGCGGGACATTACCAGTGAACAGTAACGAGTTATTCCATATCACGGTTCACCCGGATGTTCATTTCTTCCAGGGTATGGGAAATATCCTCATACCGGAACGCTCGTCTGGCCAGATATCCATACAGCCTTCGCATCTGTCCTTCATCAAGCTCTGTGTCCGGCGCATATTTCTTCTCGATCGTCCTGCGTAATACCTCCCGCTCGTCCGGTTCCATAAGCTCTTCCATCTCATTCCAGGCATCCAGGGCAGTCTGACGGTCCACACCCTTTAACTGAAGTTCCGAGAGGATCTTCTGACGGCTCCTGGTTTCCATGCGGAAGGAGATATAGGTTCTGGCATAACGGGCATCGTTGATATACCCATAGGACTTCACATAAGCAATGGCATCTTCTACTGCCTCCGGTGAAAATTCAGCCTGACGGAGTTTATCCGTCAGGCCTTTCTCTGTGCGGTCCATATGTTCCAGAAGCCGCATGGCTTTCTTTCTTGCACGGTTTTGTTCTTCCAGATCCAGCATGGATTACTCTTCCTTCTCTATATCTTCTGCCTGTACTGCTGCTTCTGCTGTCTCATCTGCCGGATCCAGATGATAATGTACACGAACCTTCTTCTCGATCTCATCGCGGATCTCCGGATGCTCTCGCAGGAATAATTTGGCATTCTCACGTCCCTGTCCGATCTTATCCCCTTCATATGCATACCAGGCTCCGCTCTTGTTTACGATGCAGCATTCTGCAGCCAGATCCAGGATATCTCCCTCTCTGGAAATACCGGTTCCGAACATGATATCAAACTCTGCCTGCTTAAATGGCGGAGCCACCTTGTTCTTAACTACTTTCACACGGGTGTGGTTTCCGACCATCTCACCACCCTGCTTCAATGTTTCCACACGGCGTACATCCATACGGACAGATGCATAGAATTTCAGCGCACGTCCACCGGTTGTAGTTTCCGGATTGCCAAACATCACTCCAACCTTTTCACGAAGCTGGTTGATAAAGATCACCACGCAGTTGGACTTGCTGATAACAGCCGTCAGTTTACGGAGTGCCTGTGACATCAGACGGGCCTGCAGACCTACATGGCTGTCTCCCATATCTCCTTCGATCTCAGCCTTGGGGACCAGGGCTGCAACAGAGTCCACGATCACGATATCCACAGCACCGGAACGTACCATAGTCTCTGTGATCTCCAGCGCCTGCTCTCCGTTATCCGGCTGTGAAATATAAAGGTTGTCGATATCAACACCTATACTCTTGGCATAAACAGGATCAAGAGCATGCTCCGCATCGATAAATCCTGCGATTCCGCCTCTCTTCTGCACTTCAGCGACCATATGTAAGGCTACCGTTGTCTTACCACTGGACTCCGGTCCGTAGATTTCCACGATACGTCCCTTAGGAACACCACCTACACCAAGGGCGATATCCAGGCTTAAGCATCCTGTGGGAACTGCCTCCACCTGCATATGGGAACTGGAATCTCCAAGCTTCATGACAGAGCCTTTACCGAACTGTTTCTCAATATTTCCAAGAGCCGCTTCCAGCGCCTTCTGCTTCTCTTCACTGATCATTATGTAATCTCCTATTCTTTATTCTCTTTCTAATCAGGTTTCCTTTAATTCGAACCTTTGTTCGTGTTTTCTGTATTACATAGTATTATAAAACGGAATGATTGTCAATAAGATACTTGAAAATCCCTTTGTTTTTTTGTTGACAGGATCTCTGAAAATCCGACAAAAGGCTTCCCATACATGATTTCTTTTTCCTCTCTGAACGCAAAAAGCAGATAAAAAGATTTCCCTCTTCATCTGCTTTTTATGCAATATATTTCCTGTCACTGATCGTTGGTCAGCTTCAGTTTGTCCAGAATATAGAATACAAGGCTTAATGCCATGGCAACCACACATGCCAGCACCATACCGGTAAGCTCAACATTTCCAAGCTTCAGGGCAATTCCGGAAAGACCTACAACAAAGACAACGCTTGTCAGCGTCAGATTTCTGGACTTGCTGTAATCCACGTGATTGTCAACCAGCATACGAAGGCCGGAGGTTCCGATCATTCCGTAAAGAAGGAAAGAAATCCCACCGATCACCGGACCGGGAATGGTACTGATCAGGGCTGCCAGTTTACCAAGGAAGGAACAGCAGATAGAAAGCACTGCCGCACCACCGATCACCTGTACACTGTAAACCTTTGTCACTGCCATGACACCGATGTTCTCACCGTAAGTAGTTGTCGGCACAGAACCAAGGCATCCGGAAACTGTGTAGAGAAGAAATCCGCAAACAGGGATCTGTGGAGACCCGGATCTTTCAGAAGATTTCTTCCAACGATCTTTCCAGTTACGATCTGATGGCCGATATGCTCGGAGGTTACCAGAAGCAATGCCGGAAAGATCGTCATAATGGCCTCAAAATTAAATTTCGGAGATGTAAAGTTGGGAAGAGCCAAAAATGCCGCTTCCCTTACCTGTGTAAAATCCAGAAGCCCGCATGCACCTGCTGCCACATATCCCACAATGATCGCGATCAGGATCGGAATAACAGAAAGGAAGCCCCGGAACAGGATCTGCCCGAATACCGCAACTCCAAGTGTGACCAGAAATACGATCACATTCTTCGGATCTACCTTCTCGTCCAGAAGTCCTGCCGTACTTGCTGCATTTCCCGCAAGTTCCAGACCGATCAGTGCCACTACCGGTCCCATTGCCGCTGTAGGAAGCACGATATCGATCCAATCTGTTCCGCACTGGCGGACGATCAATGCCACGCACATACCAGCAATACCCAGAACAACGAACCCACCAAGGCATACTCATATCCATACTTGCTGATCACCAGAAGAGCCGGTGAAAGGAAGGCAAAACTGGAGCCCAAATAAGCCGGTGCCTTTCCTTTTGTGATGAAAATAAAAAGGAGTGTTCCCACACCATTCATCAGAAGCACAATAGCCGGACTGATACCAAAAAGGAATGGCACCAGTACGGATGCTCCGAACATGGCGAACATATGCTGGATACTTAACGGTATCAGCATCTTTGCAGGTACTTTTTCTTCGACCTGTATGATTCTTTTTTCCACTCTCAAATCCTCCTGTTTTTTATTATCTCACAGATTATAGCACAGGTTTTCACATCGTGGGAGATTTTTTACATAAATATGCAGGTATTGTGTGTTATACTGTTATTATCTCCGTAAAAACAGGCGGATTCCATAAATACAGCTGCCGTCTGTTCCGGAAGGAATTTTTCAGAAAGGAATATTCTTCTATGAAAGCATACCAACGACTTCTATCCTATGTAAAAATATCCACACCCAGCAATGAAGAAAGCTCTTCTTCCCCCTCTTCCCAGTGCCAGTTTGACCTGGCCCGGCTTCTTGTGGAGGAACTGAAAGGCCTTGGGATCTCTGATGTGTCTCTGGATGAACACTGTTACGTTTATGCACATCTTCCTGCTACAGAAGGTCTGGAGCACTGCAAAGCACTGGCTTTATCGCTCATATGGATACGGTTTCCGATTTCTGCGACCATGCAGTCACACCGGTGGTCACAGAAGATTACGATGGAAAAGAGCTTCCTCTCGGCACAAGCGGCAGAACTCTTTCCCCGGAAATGTTCCCCCATCTTGCTTCACTTGCCGGGCGTACCCTGATCACCTCAGACGGAACCACGATCCTAGGCGCAGACGACAAGGCCGGCATTGCAGAGATCCTCACTGCGCTGGAGCATATCCTTACGGAAAAATACCTCACGGACCTCTCTGCGTTGCTTTTACTCCGGATGAAGAGATCGGCATGGGACCGGCCCACTTTGATGTAAAAAAATTCGGTGCGGATTATGCATATACCCTGGACGGTGATACGGAAGGCGAGATCCAGTACGAAAACTTTAACGCCTGCAGTGCAAAAATAACCTTCCAGGGTGTTAATGTACATCCCGGTTCTTCCAAAAATACTATGATCAACGCAGCCCTCGTTGCCATGGAATTTAACTCCATGCTTCCGGCGGCAGATACTCCCAGGAATACAGATAATTACGAAGGATTTTTCCATCTGTGTTCCATGAAAGGAGATGTTTCCCAGGCTGAGCTTCAGTATATTGTCCGGGATCACGATGCCGCTTCTTTTGAGATCCGTCAGAAAACGCTCACACATATCACGGAGATCCTCAATGAAAAATGGGGGGAAGGTACCGTAACTCTTACCATCACCCAGCAGTACCGCAATATGAAAGAGATCATCGATACCTGCCCATGGCTGATATCTCTGGCTGAGGAAGCCTGCCACAGCTGCGGTGTCACACCGCTGATCCTGCCTATCCGCGGCGGCACAGACGGTGCACAGTTAAGCTTTATGGGACTGCCCTGCCCGAATCTCGGAACCGGCGGACATGCCTATCACGGGCCTTATGAGCATATTACAGCAGAAGGAATGGATGCCGCTGTGAACGTTACTCTGGAGATCATAAGACTGTTTTCACAGAAAAAAGCCTAAAAGGAATCCATTCTTCAAAAGCCTGCATTTCCAGAGACCTGATATAATAAAAAAATACTCACAGATCCTCCGGCTGGAAATCTGCCGGAACAAATCTGTGAGTATTTTTCCTGTGCTAACTGTGTTCACTTTGAGTTCTGCACCGAATAACTGTATTGCCGTTTACTGATCGGACTTACAGATCAGATGATCTTCATCATTCTCGCCAGCTTCTTCATATATCTTCCACCAGGCATCATACCCAGTTCTTCTTCACCGGGCTTGCTTACAAACAGATATACAATAAAGTATACAACTGCTGCCAGGATCACGGAAATACCTAGGCAGATCACATTGGAATGGATCAGTGCATACAGACCGTAATACACCACTCCCGCAACAACCCCCATCGGGATAGATGCAAGGAACGGGCTTAAATAAGCACTTCTCCATGGATTCTTATAGCCCATATATTTCTTGATGGAACGATCGTTGAGAAGACACATCACAACTGCATAAACGATCTGGGCGATGACAATGGTATAAACACCAAGATTGGTAAATACCAGAAGCAGGGCCATGGCTATCACATCTGCCACCAGTGCAATGGCTGCATGGATCATCGGGAGCTTCGGCTTGCCGATTCCCTGAAGTACACCGTTGGTGATATTGGAGTTGCCATTCAGGATAATGGTGATTCCTCCCAGGATCAGAAGCTGTCCGCCTACGCCATTGGTTCCCGGGAAGATCAGTCTCGTGATCGATCCGGAAAGAACTGCAAGGCCTACTGCCGCCGGAATGGAGATCAGCATACTGATCCATGTGGCACGGTCTGTCTTCATATTTGCACCTTCAATATTCGTGCATTGCATAATGCGCGGAAACCTCAGGGATCATAGATGTCGGTGCTGTACTTGCCAGGGTAAGCGGGATATTGATCAGCGTCATATAATATCCGTACTCGGAATACAAGGTCTGGATCACGTCCTTGGCAGCACCCTTGATATCCATGATACCGGAATACATATAGCTGTTGATATATCCGTTTACATTATAAATAAAAGCACTGAGAATGATCGGCATGATGATGAGCACGATATTACTCATTACATGACCCATACTCTCATTTACAGAATGGCGGTCATTGACGATCCTTTTCCGGATGATCTTACGGTTTACCCCATAAACGATCAGCATAAAGATCAGCGCGGAAGCCACACCTGCTCCGGTACCCATGGTAGCACCTGCCGCACCCCAGCGATGGACCAGATCCATATCTCCTGTTGCGGAAAAATGCTGGATAAATACATGTGACATCAGAAGCGCAAAGGTTGCCACAAAGATCTGCTCAATGATCTGCGAGATCGATGTAGGCATCATATTGCGGTATGCCTGGAAATATCCACGGAATACACCGCAGAGACCGGACATGAAAATTGTGGGCGCAAGCATCTGCAGTGCCAGACGGGCGTTAGCCATACTGTCCGGAACCAGGATTCCTGCACCAAATACACAGATCAGCGCCACGATACCGCCGGCAACTGCCGCATAGATCAATGCACCGTAAAATACCTTCTGTGCATCCTTATATCTGTGAAAAGCGATCTTCTCCGCCATGATCTTGGATACAGCCTGAGGAATACTGAAGGACGCGATCATCAGCAGAATAAAATATACATTCTGTGCAAACTGGAAAAGTGCAAAGCTCTGACTTCCCAGTGTAGTTGAAAGCGGACTCTTGTACAGCATTCCGATGATCTTGGAGATCAGCGCCGCAACCATAAGAAAAGATGCGTTTTTCACAAGTGTGTTATCATTTTTTTTACCCATTTTACTTTCCTTAACTTAAATATTCTCAATCTGCCAGTCAACAGGTTCTACCCCATTGGCTTTCAAAAATTCATTAGCCTTGCTGAAATGCTTGCATCCGAAAAATCCCCGGTAGGCAGAAAGGGGACTTGGATGTGGTGCTTCCAGGATCAGATGCTTCGGATTATGAAGCATGGATGCCTTCATCTGAGCAGGCCGCCCCCAGAGAAGAAACACGATCGGGCGATCCTCCTGGTCCAGGATCCGGATGGCCGCATCGGTAAACTGTTCCCAGCCGATCCCTCTGTGGGAATTGGCTGATGTGCACGTACAGTCAGCACTGTGTTCAAAAGAAGCACGCCCTGCTTTGCCCATTTTTCCAGATTACCGTTGTTTGGGATGTAACATCCCATATCATCCTCAAGTTCTTTATAAATATTCACCAGGGATGGCGGTGTTTCCACACCTTTTTTTACGGAAAAACAAAGCCCGTGGGCCTGTCCGTCATTGTGATAGGGGTCCTGTCCCAGGATCACAACCTTCACCTGATGCAGCGGCGTAAAATGAAACGCATTGAACAGATCTTCCGGAGGCGGAAAAATCTTTCTTGTTCTGTATTCTGTCATCACGGTTTTATAAAGTTTGGCATAGTAAGGCTGGTGAAACTCACCTTTCAGCGCCTCCTGCCAGTCTCCCGCTATAGGAGCATATCCTTCACCTCTCATCCAACTTATCTTCTCACGGAAATTCCTTTTTCCGCAAGGTAATCCTTCACTTCCCGGATCTCCAGTTCTTTGTAGTGGAACAGAGATGCTGCCAGTGCCGCGTCTGCTCCGCCTTCAGTCAGTGCATCATAAAAATGCTCCAGAGTTCCGGCACCACCGGAAGCGATCACCGGAATGGAAACCGCATCTGCAACAGCTCTTGTAAGTTCAATATCATATCCTGCCTTGGTTCCGTCACAGTCCATGCTGGTAAGAAGGATCTCACCTGCGCCAAGTTCTTCCACCTTCTTTGCCCATGTAAGAGCATCGATACCGGTATCCAGTCTTCCGCCATGTTTGTAGATATTCCAGCCGCCATCCGGCCTTCTCTTGGCATCAATGGCAACTACCACACACTGGCTTCCGAATTTCTGTGCAGCCTCATGGATCAGCTCCGGGCGGTCGATGGCTGCGGAATTTACAGAGATCTTATCTGCACCTTCACGGAGAAGTTTCCGGAAATCATCCACAGTACGGATTCCTCCACCTACGGTAAAGGGGATAAATACATTGGCAGCAACAGCTCTTACCATATCTACCACCGTATCACGCTCTTCACAGGAAGCCGTGATATCAAGAAAAACAAGCTCGTCCGCACCGGCTGCGTCATAAGCTTTGGCAATTTCCACCGGATCTCCGGCATCTTTCAGATCAACAAAATTCACGCCTTTTACTACACGTCCTTTATTTACGTCCAGACATGGGATAATTCGTTTTGTAAACATGATTATGCCTCCTCCTTTCCGGTGCCTGCCTCAAGTGCCGCAAAATTCTCAAGGATCTTCAAGCCCCACCGGCTGCTTTTTTCCGGGTGGAACTGGCATGCAAATACATTCCCCTTCTCCACAGATGCGTGAATACATGTACTGTACTGCGTGGTGGCTTTCACGATCTCTTCATCTTCTGCCTGAAGATAATAGGAATGTACAAAGTAAACGTATGTGTTTTCTGGAATATCTTTAAATAATCTTCCGCTGTTCTGAAGATGCAGGGAATTCCATCCCATATGCGGGATCTTCAGTCCCGGGCTTGGCGGGATCCGTAAGATCTTTCCCTTCAGGATTCCAAGGCCTTCCACTCCCTGAGTCTCATCACTGCTCTCAAAAAGCAGCTGCAGTCCAAGACAGATTCCAAGAAACGGAGTTCCTTTTTCCACGATCTCATGTATTACCGGAACAAGTCCGTACTTATTGAGATTCTCCATAGCATCGCCAAAACTTCCAACACCTGGAAGAATTACTTTATCTGCTTTCAGAAGCACCTGGGGATCTCTTGAGACGACAGTCTCCTGTCCCAGATACTGAAGTGCTTTTTCCACACTTTTTATGTTTCCTGCATCGTAGTCAATGATTCCTATCATAATAATGCTTCCTCCTGCTCTTTTGTATCTCGATATTCCTCTCTCACCTTCGATTTACATTGATTTAGTATAACGCAAAAACAGGCGGTTGCAAAGACTTTTCTCTGCTGCCGCCCGTTTTTTCGCATTATCACACTAAAGTTTCATTATTTCCGATCCAGGGTAAACCAGAATTCCACCCCATTGTCAAAGTTCTGCACGCCGTATTCCTGGTTCATGCTTTCCATGATAGCTTTTACAATGGACAGACCGATACCGCTTCCACCGTATTCCCTGGTTCTCGCTTTATCAACTTTATAAAATTTATTCCAGAGATTTGGCACATCTGCCTCAGGGATCGGAGTTCCTGTGTTAAATACACTGATCTTCACACGGTTATCCTCATCCTGAAGTTTGATCTCGATCTCTTTCTCACCATCCAGATGATTCAGGGCATTGCTTACATAGTTTGTCACAACCTCTTCGATCTTAAACTCATCGGCCATACATAAACCGGCTTCTCCGCCTCAAAGATCACGTTTGCCTCTTTCTGTCCGATCATGATATTCATGGTCTGGAGCACACCCCGGATCAGGGATACGATGTCAAACCTCTCCATCACAACTGCGTCTTTACCAGATTCCAGCTGATTCAGCGTAAGAAGATTTTTTACCAGCTTATTCATCTTGGAGGCTTCATCCATAATAACGTCGTAATAGAACTCTCTGCTCTCAGGGTCATCGGAAATGTTTTCTTTTAAACCTTCTGCATAGCCCTGGATCAGCGCGATCGGAGTTTTCAGCTCATGGGATACGTTATCCAGAAATTCTTTTCGCATCTTGTCGATCTTGATCTTATCCTCAATGTCCCGCTGGAGTTCATTGTTTGCGGATTTCAGTTCACTGATGGTTGTTTCAAGCTGTGAAGACATCCGGTTGAAATTATCCCCCAGAACATCGATCTCATTGCCTACTTTGCTCTCATATTTTGCCTCAAAATCAAGATCTGACATTTTTTTTGAAAGATCTGTCAGTTCGCTGATCGGGCGGGTGATCCGTTTCGTCACCAGCATGATCATAAGACCACTCACTACAATAATCGCAAGTCCAACCGCAAAATAAAACTTATTGGAAATGTTTGCGCTCTCACGAATGCTCTCAAGTGGTGTCCTTATAATAAAATAATGTTCATCATCCAGCTGTCCCCAGCATTCCACATAATCCATTCCTGCAAAACGGTCATGAGACTGCTGGATCGTATAATTGTCTCCCTGTTTCAGAGTCCGGCTCTTGTCCCCATCCTCATCCAGATCGTAGACATATCCGAACAGTTTGCTTTGAAGCATTTTTTCATTTTCGCCCCAGGAAAGCCAGCTGGTATTGCTGCTGTCAATGATAACCCAGGAAAGATTGTTTCTGGAGCAGGCTCTCTGGATCTCATCAGGGATACTCTCCGAACCTTCGGAGCTGTCACTGTTCATCATCTTGTCAATGTCTGTATTTTCCAGCGTTGTACGGAGATCAAGAAGTACATCGATTTTTTTGTCACATAATATTTTTCAAGGAAAGCTCCGTTGATCACGGTGATAGTCAGAATGGACAAAAACAGCAGTCCGATAAAATATGCGGTGATCTGATGGCGTAGACTGTGGATTTTTTTTAGTTTTTTTTCTGGCTTTTTCATTCTCCTACCTCAAACTTGTAACCCATACCCCAGACTGTCTTGATGTACTCTCCTTTGTCGCCCATTTTACTTCTCAGTTTCTTTACATGGGTATCAATGGTTCTGGCATCACCAAAGTAATCATAATTCCATACAGAATTAAGAATTTTTTCTCTGGAAAGGGCGATTCCCTCGTTTTCCAGAAAATAAGTCAGAAGCTCAAATTCCTTGAAGCTTAAATCCATCGTTTTACCGTCCACTGTTGCCTGATGTGCTGCCTTGTCGATGACAATACCGCCTGCGGAAAGTACCTCATCCGGGTTGCTCTGTCCGGTTCTTCGAAGGATGGCTTCTACACGTGCCACCAGGATCTTTGGACTGAACGGTTTGGAAATATATTCGTCTACGCCAAGTTCAAATCCCAGAAGTTCATCACGTTCATCCCCTCTTGCTGTCAGCATAATGATGGGAACTTTGGAATTCTTACGGATCTCACGACATACTTCCCAGCCGTCCATCTTCGGCATCATCACGTCCAGGATCAGCAGTGCAATGTCTTTTCTTTATAAAAATATCCATGGCTTCCTCACCGTCACCGGCTTCCAGTACCTGGAAATTCTTTTTGATAAGGAAATCTTTTACCAGTTTTCTCATTCTGCTCTCGTCATCTACTACAAGAATCTTTAATGCGTCCATTCTATCTTCCTCCGTTTCTCAAGTGCTGTTCCGGACAGTTATTTTCAGTCCGAAATGCTCTGTGTTATCCCACTTTCACAGAAAACAGATTTCTTCTCTGCTTCCCGTTCATTCTAAAGCGGATCTTCCCGTTCCGCTTTGCTATATGCTCATAATATATCACAGGTTTGTGTTGTGTGTGTGAACGTAATTTCATTTTTTAAGAAAATTTTGTGTAAAGCAAATATAAAAAAGAGAACCCTTTCACTTTCAAAAGGATTCTCCGATTTTTTCTCCCATAAGTACTCTTGTTTCCATTCCTGCCTGTGAATTTTTGAGGATATCTTCATCTGGCTTTACCGCATTTTTTTCGGTGATCAGCACAATGGTGGAACCACCGAAAGCAAAATTGCCTTTTTCCTCTCCACGTTTCACAGATGCCCTTCTTGGCCGGTTTTCGATCTTCCCCACAAAGAGAGCGCCTACTTCCATCATCAACATCGTGCGGAAATTTTCTGTTTTCAGAAGGGAATATTCCCGGCTGTTTTCTTTATAGATAGGATAGGCATCATTTGCCACAGGGTTGACTGTATGCAGAATCCCGGGGATTCTGATACGCCGGGACTCTGCTGCATTGTCCGGATAAATATATCTGTGATAATCCTGGACACAGAGACGAAGTACCCACACATAGCCACCCTGATATCTTTCCCAAGGGAAGGGTTCCTTAAAAGTTCCTCCACTGTATATCGGGTCTGTTTGATATGAAGACAGGCTTTTTCATCCACAGGATATACACTGGCCCGGCAGTCACAGGGACTGATAAAATGCCCAGGTTCCATATCGATCCTGCGGGCACCCTCCCGGATCTTTCTCTTGAAAAAATCATTGTAGGAAATATATTTCCGCGTTTCATAATCACTCATATCCAGATGATTGAGCCGGATAAACGGTTCCACTGCTGCTGCCGAAATCCTGGAATCCAGAAGCTTTCCCACAACCGTGGAAACAGCCGGGGTAACCAGCGGCCGGATCATCATACGCCCGGCCACAGAACCGTAGATTTTTTCCAGCAAATTATTCTGAAAAGAATCTTCCTTTTTAATGTTTCCCTTTCGGTCTGCCGTCCGGATCATAAATTACCGCCTCTTTCCATGGAAAGTTTATAGAGATAATTGAATTTCCACCATCCCTCATTATAGAAAAGAACCAGAAGGACTGCCACTGCAACTACCGCAACGATGATCACCAACTCCCGGTTGGTTGGCTTACGGAATTTAAAATCCAGGATAAACAGAAGTCCTACTGCCAGCATTGTGATATGGAGGAGCACCACAAACCATTTATACTCCGGAAAAAGCAGGGAAACCACAAACAGAAGTGGCAGGATCACGGACATGGATGTGATGGGAAGTCCCTGATAATATTTCCGGTTTTCGGAGGTTTCATTCTGGCGTTTTTCTTCCATAACATTGAAATATGCCAGACGGATCAGCCTGCAAGACCGTAGAACAGAAGAATGGCAATTCCGTAAATATGATACATGCCAAGCTTAAATCCCAGCACAATGGGAAGGATTCCGAAACAGACAATATCCGCAAGAGAATCGATTTGGATCCCGAAGCACTTCTCTTCCTCCGTTCTGTTCTTCTTGGTTCGCGCAATCTTTCCGTCAAACATATCACACAACCCGGAAAATGCCAGACAGCACACTGCTGCTGAAATATGGTCCGTCACAGCGCAGAAGATTCCGATCATGGAAGACACTACGCTTATGTAAGTCATTATTACCGTGTAATCATAAAATCCTATCATTTGCACACCTCATTTTTCTCTTTCAATTACTTTTTTCCAATAGTCAGCTGGGCCACCACTGTAAACGCCGCACTGATCAGAAGCTCCCCATAATATCCAAGCCCTCTGCTAAGTACCATTCCCGGAAGCAGCAGTCCCCCGAACACCGGGCTGAAAATATTAAGGAACAGCGTCTCACTGATTCCCATTCCTCCCGGAAGCGGCAGCATATCCACAGATACCGAGATCACGGCCTGGAGAAAAAGGATCTCCCAGAATCCGGTGCCGTGAAGTCCAAAAGCCTGATATACAAACCAGGTCACCGCAAACAGTGCCATACGCTGGATAAAAGTGATTCCAATAACTTTAACGATCACAAAAGGATTATTCTTCAGATATGCCGCAGTATTTCGGTAAGTATCCATGGAATCTTCCAGTTTTTCAGACGCCCATCTTTTTTCTTCACCAGATGAAGTCGTTCCAGAAGTTTCATTCCCTTTACCATGATCGCTTTTGCCAGAAGTGGATGGAACACCAGGATGGTCATAAATGTAACGCAGAAAATATTCAGTGCCAGTCCCAGGTAAAACACCGGCAGGATCCCTTCCAGATATTTATGGAGAAATCCCCTTCCGAAAATTGCGATTCCAATACCGATCACCACAAGTACCAGTTTATAGGTGATGGTTACGATCATCAGAATTACCGTTGACACCGGAATGGAAATCTTTTCTTTTTTCATGTAGTAGATCTGCATGGGCTGTCCGCCACTGGCGGACGGTGTGATACAGCTGAAAAAAAATCCCACGGAAGAGAACAGAAAACAGGTTCTCTTTTTCAGCTGGATTCCACTGGATCTCATCATGTACCAGATGATGATGGATTCTCCCCAGATAAAAAACGCTACCAGTGCAATTCCCGGAATCAGCCACCGTTTGTCAGCCCTGTGTATGGCATTCATCATGGAAGACAGGTCTTCTCCGTGAAAAACGCCGTAGATAGTCAGGGCAAAAACTACTGCCAGGAACACTCCGTTAAATATGATCTTTTTTCTGCTCTTCATCACTTGACACCTTCTGTATAGCTGTTGATCTTCTTTTCAATTTTAGTTCCAAACCGTTCATAAATATGCCAGAGTTTTGTTTTCTGTCCCAGAATAAAGCATACCTGAGCCAGGATCACACCACCTGCCACATCCACAAGTACATGCTGCTTGGTAAAAATGGTAGACAGAAAAACCAGCACAGCCAGTGTAAACGATACCCCCTTATACCATGTCGGAATTCTTTTCTGATCCTTGATCCCCAGAAAACAGAACCAGCTTACCAGACAATGGATAGATGGAAACAGGTTATCTGCCGCATCAATGGAATACAGCCAGCCGGCCAGCAGATCCCAGATTCCGTTTCCTTCGATCACCGGTCTTGTATTGGTAGTGGGATATGCCAGAAATATGATCAGACACACACAACGGGATATAATATCCGCAGTAAAAAAACGGTAAACCTGTTCCCGCTCCTGCCTTGCCGCAAGGATATAATTCACTGCCCAGAATACATAACAGCCAAAATAGATAATCAAAAACTGCGGCACAAATGGGAGCCGCAGATCAAGATTACTTTCTATATTGTGATGATACCAACCGCCTGCGATCGCCCTTGAACCGGAATATACAAGACAGTTAAATACAAATGAAAAAACAAGGGGAAAAAGCCCGTACGCAGGTACGATCCCTGTTACATATTTCCAAAAACATTTCATAAATTCACGCCTCATTATTTTATTAATATCAGGAATAAAACATATTCTTCTCCTGCTAACATCTGCTAGTCACAGTATAACAGTCGGGGCGTATGGTTTCAACTAAATATGGAAAGTTTAAGAATTGTTAAGATTTGAGTTCAGTTATTTTTTCTTTTTTGTTCATACTTTTTTCAGAATGACGTCACAGAATGACCACAAAATATGAGTATATTATTAGATGTGCAAAGGGTACTACCTTTGATAACACTTTTTTCTTTTTCATACTGCCGGGGCTACCTCCAAACAAAGCCCCGGCCTCCTTCCTTTTTATTTTCCCATTTTTTAATTATGCCATGCAAGACGTACACTGGATGGATGTACTTCTTTTGTCATCCAGTCCACATCGTTGGTGATCCAGTCCATGATCCGAGCTGGCGTGTCTCCCATGCGATGGTTGCCTCTCTTGCTTCCGGTGTTTCTTCCACTTCCATAGTTGTGTCGATCTCATCATATCCAAAAATATATCCGCCTGCACTCCAGATGCTGAAGTTGCTGTCCGGGCCCGGATCTATTGTTTCGCCTCTCTGCGCCACAAGTCCGTCATGACGGGCTTTATATTCTTCCTCACAGCCGTCTTTTAATTTTGTCATGAACATTCTGTGGCGGATCAGCTCTTTGTTTTCTCTCACAACACCAAAATTATGATACATCAGGCGCATGTCTTTTCCAGGAGTAGAGATCCAGGTAAAGGTATCTCCGATCTTTTCAGTCAATGCTGCCTTTACTTTCTCCTCTTCCGGAGAGATCACCTCTCCGTCTGCATTTTCGTAATATCCGAAGATCAGGTCTGCCGCATTCCAGATGCTGAAATTATGGATGCCGTTACGGTCAAGATATGCAGTAAGCTCCGGCCAGATCTCGCCTAAGGTCTTACGGTAATCATTCATTTTTCCTTCTTTTACTTTCATTGCAAAAGCATGTCGTTCCATTTATGCTATCCTCCTGTTTTGATGATCCTGTGCTATGTTTTCCACTATGAGCAGATATAGTTCTTCTGCCCTCATATGATTTGATTCTATCACTTTTATTTTGTTTTTACAATTATGAGGGCAGGATTTCCGATCACTGTTCACAGGTAATATCCGCAAAGCATGTTGCCTGACACAAAGTTATCCGTAACGATTCCCTGAGATGCTCAGGCAAGATACAACATGACCATCAGTGGCATGGTTATGATACTTACCAGCGTTGTCATTACATTGATGGTGCTGGCATAGACCGGGTCCTGATCGTAGAGCTGTGCCAGCTGTACAATCGTTGTTGCCGACGGTGTGATCACTGCCATCAGACTGATAAGCAGAATGGTTTTTCCATCCTTTACCATTGAAGCCAAGGGCAGATACTTCAAAAACAACAGTATGAGCAGTGGAGTCACCACCATTTTCAAGATCGTGATCAGATAGATCCTGGAATGGCTGAAAATATCTTTCCATTTTACCTCCGTCATGGTCATTCCAAGCATGATCATACATACAGGTCCCAGGGTGGCTGAAATCTGGCTCATGGTGTTTCCAAGGATCACCGGCAGTCTGATCTGCGTGAAGAACAGAACGATTCCAAGGATAATAGCGATCAGATTGATGTTGTCAGAGGATTTTTTCCAGTTGATGCCGACCTTCGCCTCCATCAGCGACTGTCCGTGGGTCCACATCAGGATCATCTGCACACTCAGGAAAGCACTGGCATAGATCACCCATTTTTCACCAAGAACTACCGTTACAAGAGGGATCACCAGATTTCCGGAATTGGAATAGATGATGGATTCTTTTTCTACCACACTTAATTTCAGTGGCTTGCCGATGATCTGTACAAATACCAGAAGAAAAATATGGATCAGGATGGCCGCTGCCACTGCCAGAAGGAAGCCATTCCGGATGCTTCTGGAATATTCGATCTGAAAAGCATTGATCATTACGCAGGGCATGATGATGTAGATACAGATGACTGAAAGTGTCCTGCTGCTTTTTGCATCGATAAGTCCGCATTTTACCACTGTAAATCCACAGGACATCATCAGAAAAAATACGATGATCTGCTGCAATAATTGTAAAGTTATCATTTTTTCTCCCCTCCGAACGCGTCAGCTCTGTCCGATCTCTTTCAGGGCTGTCTGAAGCTGCGTGTCTTCTTTATGTGTAAGTTCTGTCCAGTCTGTGATGTCTCCGGAAAGCTCTGCTTCCACATCCGGAGTGATTCCTTTTTTGTTGATATCATTGCCCTTTGGCGTAAAATATTTTGCGATGGTGATCTTTACCGCACTGCCATCGGTAAGAGCTGGATGGTCTGCACCACGCCCTTCCCATAGGTAGTTGTTCCTACAATCGTTCCAATCCCGTAGTCCTTTACCGCCCCCGCAAAGATCTCCGATGCACTGGCACTGTTTCCGTTTACCAGAACAGCCAGCGGCATGTCCAGTTCATTTTTTCCGTCGCAGGTTTCCTCTTCCCTTTTTCCGTTTTTGTCCTCTGTATAGACGATCAGTCCTTCCGGAAGTATTTGGCGGAGTACGCCGCAGACTGCAGTAAGAAGGCCTCCCGGATTATCACGGAGATCCACAACCAGCTTCTTCATTCCCTGATCCTTCAGATCTGCAAATGCTTTTTTATACTGATCGCTGGTCACCTCAGAAAATTCGGAGATCCGGATATAGCCGGTGTCTCCGGAAAGCATCTCATGGGAAACCGTCTGAATCTCCACATCCCGGATCTCCACTTTGACATCCCGGGTTTTCTCTTCGTTTTCCCGCTGTATGGTCAGCATTACGGAATCTTTCTCACTGTCACGGACCATGGCAGCAATATCGGAAGTTTCTTTGTCTGTAACATCAGCTCCATCTACTGCCTTGATCACATCTCCCTTTTTCAATCCCGTCTGTTCTCCAGGGCCACCCTCATAAAGCTGTATAATCTTTGCCCCTCCGGTGTCATCCTTCTGAAGAACGGCACCGATCCCTACGTAGGAGCCTTCATTGGAAGTATTCAGCTCTTTATACTGTTCTGCTGTGTAATAGGTGGAGTACGGATCCTTCAGGCCGGCAAGCAGGCCAGCATAAAGCCCCTCACGCAGGCTGCTTTCGTCTTTTTCATCCAGATATTCTTCATCGATCAGTTCTTCCAGGTAATTCAGCTTCTGAACCGTTTTCACATCGGAAAGCGCATTGCCTTTCGGAAACAGTACTTTCTGATAGCTGGTAAAAACAGCGCCTGTCACAACCAGCGTTGCTGCCACTCCAATGGCTATACCTTTTTTGAATTCTTTATTTTTCATATTTTTCCTTTCTTCTGCACAGCCGGCAAAGCCGATAAGATCACAGATTTTCTGTACTCCTCTATGCGCCGTTCGGTTTTTATATACCGAAAACGCTGCCGATATTCCGACAGCCGCTGTATATCTTATGATCACACATCATGCGGATACATAAGATTCTCTGCTATTTGGTTATACTCTGAGATGTTTTCTTGTTGTGAAAAAGCTTCCCAAAAGACCGATTCCCACACCAAGTCCAAGGCCCATGGGAACCAGACCCTCATAAATCTGCCAGATCGGAATGAAATCCACGATTCCTGTCAATACATTGAATTTTGTCAGAATAAACTCTACAGCGGAATTATACAGGAAAAACAGACAGATCAGCGGTATCGCCGCACCGATCACACCGAGGATCATACCTTCCAGAAGGAATGGCAGTCGTACAAAAGCATCTGTAGCTCCTATGTATTTCATAATTCCGATTTCTTCCTTGCGGACAGAAATACCCATAGATACTGTATTGCTGATCAGGAATATGGAAATGATCAAAAGGATTGCGATCACGGCAATCGACACATAAGAAACCAGCTTGTTAATGGAACCAAGTGTCCTGGATGCCTGTTCAGACTGATTTACCTTCCGGACATGTTCCAGTCCCTGGATATAATTCACCAGTTCTGTCTGCTTGGTAATATCATTAAGATATACCTGATAATTGGATGAATTGGCAAGAGGGTTATCATCTTTAAATCCATCTGCCGCATCTTCATCTCCAAAATATTTCTGTTTGTATTCTTCCCATGCCTGATCTGCGGACTGATAGTCCATCCTGGCCACTTCCGGCCTGGACTGAATAGCATCGCCGATCGCCTGGATCTCTTCCTCTGAAGTGCCCTCATCAAAGAATACTGTGATCGGTACTTCTTCTTCCACCTTATGGGCAATATTACCGACGTTGTTCACGATGGAATAGAAAATGCCTACCAGAAAAATGCAGGCTGCCATCGTGATGATACATGCCAGGGAAAACATCCAGTTTCTTTTTATATTCTTAAAGCCCTGCTTCAGGGTATACCAGATCGTACTAGGCCTCATGATATCCTCCCTCTTTCTCATCGCTGATGATCTTGCCGTTGTGCATGGTGACTACTCGCTTGCGCATGGCATTGACGATGTCCTTATTGTGGGTAACTACCAGAACTGTGGTTCCTCTGTCATTGATCTGCTCCATCAGAGCCATGATCTCTTCAGAGGTTTTCGGATCCAGGTTTCCGGTCGGCTCATCTGCCAGAAGGATGTCTGGGCGGTTTACCAGTGCTCTGGCAAGAGCAACTCTCTGCTGCTCACCACCGGAAAGCTCATCCGGGTATGCCTTATACTTTCCTGCAAGTCCTACCTCCTGGAGAACCTCCGGCACACGTTTGCGTATCACACGGGTAGGTCTTCCTATGACACGCTGCGCAAATGCTACATTCTCATATACATTACGGTCTTTTAAAAGACGGAAATCCTGAAATACTACCCCAAGCTTTCTGCGATACTTGGCAACGCGTCTGTGTTTCATCTTCTCCAGACGTTCCCCGCTGACTGTGATCGTTCCGCTGGTAGAATCCAGTTCTTTCATCAGAAGCTTGATCAGTGTGGATTTACCGGAGCCACTGCTTCCTACTACAAATACGAATTCCCCTTTGTCAACATGTAAGTTCGCATGATTCACAGCCGGAAGACCCGGGCCGTAAGATTTGCTCACATCTACAAGATCGATCATATATATCCTCCTCTATATTATAAAAGCATAATTTTCTTATTTTTTTTGTAACATTATTGTAATATATTTTCTGTTTAAATGCAAGAATAAATTTCCCGGGCCCTACAACTGTTACTGTTCACTCCATTCTCATTAATGCGCTCCGCGGAATATTACCAGTGAACAGTAATCAACAGCCCTCTTCAAATTATTTATTTTAACGTAAAAATACCAAAATTACAATAGAGTCATGGATGTTATCTGTGAAGTTCATGTGAATTCGTTACTGCTCACTCCGTTCTCAGTAACACACTTCGTGAATGCTTCCAAACAGGAGGGACATTTACACAATATTCCATGATGAAAAACGCTCATACAAAAACTGCCGCCTATTCCGGGAAGGAATAAGCGGCAGTTTAAAAGTTCTAATATGTTACCTTAATATAGCAAACTATCATCTTGCATTCCGAATGCTATTAATACTCTAATGTCTCCATATATTTCATATATCGAACAACCATCAGCGCGATCTTAAATGTAATGGCATCCTCAAACACTCTCAAATCAAGGCCTGTACTCTTCTGGAGTTTATCCAGACGATATACCAGCGTATTTCTGTGGATATACAGCTGACGTGAAGTTTCAGATACGTTCAGACTGTTCTCAAAGAATTTATCGATGGTGACAAGTGTCTCCTCATCGAAATCATCCGGAGATTTGTTGTCAAAGATCTCGCGGATAAACATCTTACACAGAGGAATAGGCAGCTGATAGATCAGACGTCCGATTCCAAGTGAGCTGTATGCGATAACTTCCCTGTCTCCGAAGAAGATCTTACCTACATCAAGGGCCATACGCGCTTCCTTGTAGGAACGTGAAACTTCTTTCAACTCATTGACAATGGTACCGTATGCCATGTGGACATCCTCACCATCTTTATTCAGATCCAGAGTATCCATAATCGTATGAGCCAGCTTATCCATCTCCGGATAGCCCTCTCCCTCTTCCAGTTCCTTGACTATAATGATGCTCTTCTCATCAACAGCAGTGATAAAATCTCTGCTCTTTCCGCCAAAAAGGCTTTTCACGCTCTCTACAGAGCTGTGATCTTTCTCCTGGTTCAGTTCCAGGATCATAACTACACGACGGACATCTGCTTCAATATGAAGCTTCTTCGCTCTGTTGTAAATATCCACCAGAAGAAGATTATCAAGAAGAAGATTCTTGATAAAGCTGTCTTTGTCAAAACGCTCCTTGTACGCAACGATCAGATTCTGGATCTGGAAGCTGCAAGCTTGCCTACCATATAAGTATCCTCATCATCTCCGTGGCTACCAGGACATATTCCAACTGATAATCATCACAGACCTTAAAGTACTGAAATCCCTTGACAAGCTGGCTGTCCGCCTGGGATTCTACAAAAGCCTGGATATCTGCCGGCTGGATCTCAAAATCAGAAAAGGTAGACGCAAAGTACCTTCCGTCTGTGTCAATGACACAAAATTCCGTCCTTGATATTTCTTTAAGTCCCTCGAGCGTATTCTGTAACACCTGATTCGATATCATTCCGTTCAATCCCTTCTCACTTATGTGTATGCTTATCTTCT
>ENA-OQHY01000535-OQHY01000535.1-human-gut-metagenome-genome-assembly--contig:-NODE-535-length-21253-cov-2.267774_pt1 | contig 21253 bp, 24 predicted proteins | sample MGYA00242570_ERZ504733 | MGnify/ENA primary metagenome ERZ504733 (study PRJEB26092, sample SAMD00036219) | human gut metagenome | host: Homo sapiens | study: EMG produced TPA metagenomics assembly of... | reverse complement strand
AGAAAAGATGCCAAATTCAAGAGCAGAAATGAACAACTGGATCTGGTTATTGTGGTTGATCGTCTTTTGACAGGATTCGATGCACCATGTATGTCGACTATTTTTATAGATCGTCAACCAATGGGACCACATGATTTGATTCAGGCATTTTCAAGAACAAATCGTATTTATGATAAGAACAAAACCTACGGACAGATTGTGACTTTTCAGGCACCACAGCTTTTTAAGAAATGTGTGGATGATGCGGTGAAGCTGTATTCAGCAGGAAGTACAGGAACAGCGCTTCTGGCAGAATGGGAAGAAATAGAACCGGCATTTCGTAAGGCGCTTGCAGCTTTAAAAGTATGTGCAGAAAAATCCTTCAGACATTCCGAAAATGTCTATGAAGGAAAAGAAAGTATTTGCAAAAATGTTCCAGTCTTTTGACAGTCTGTTTGCACAGCTGAAATCATTTACCAAATATGATGACACCATGCTTGAAGAATATGGATTTACGGAAGAAGAATATGATGAGTATGTAGGTCATTATAAAAATGTTATGGAAGAAATTCATGAAGAAACTCCGGACGGTGGCGGCTCAGAAAAGGAATCAGGTGAAGAAATTGATCAAGGACTATGAATTGATGGCGTACAGTAATACAAAGATTGATTAACGAATATATTATCAATTTGATTCAGAATATTGTTACGCCAGTAGAAGAGGGAGAAGAAATATCGTCGGAGGAGAAACAAAGAAAAATTGCGGAAGTTCTGCAGTATGTTGAAGAACTGCGAAAGAGTAATGGCAAGGTAGCAGAAATCATGTGTGATCTGATTGGAGATATTGAAGAAGATGATACAAAGTACAGAGGAAAGTCAATCCTTAATATTGTAGAGAACATGAAAAGGAATTGTATAAATACGGTTATCGCAGATTTTGCAGTACATGGTGTGCTTCAAAAGATGACGTTATGTATGCGGCAATGCATTATAGAAATGGTGAGATCCCGAATGAAAGTGCAATTAAAGCAACGGTTGATTACACAAAGTATAAAGCGGGACAGGAAAAGCCACTTCCGAAGTTTAAATATTTTTCACAGATGATGGCAGATTTAAGGATGATTCTGGAAGAGGAAATTAAGCCATTGCTGATAACTGTATAGGTGTTTGAAAATTTATAGATGTTTGCATCAGCGTAAGTAATTTCAGGAAATGGAGGGAACTTATGCGAAGTGATACAAACAATCTGCTTTTTTGTGAATATTATGCTCAGTGGATAGAAATCTATAAAAGAGGTGCGATCCGGGAAGCACGATGGCGAAATATTTAATGACGCAAAAATGGGTAGAAAAATTGATACCAGAGTTGAAAGTTTCAGAATTGACAAGAACGGCATATCAGAAACTTTTGAATGATTATGCAAAAGAGCATGAAAGGCAGACGACTTTAGACTTCCATCATCAGTTGAAAGGTGCGATTCTGGATGCTGTTGAGGAAGGGATCCGACAACCATTGTTGAATCTGTTACTTGCTCAATCTTTTCATTCTGTGTATAATTCATTTGGAACCTCCAGTGCTTGATTGTTTTGTTTACATCTGCCAAGATGCAACTCAATCATACCTTGAGGTTCTTTTTTATTCAATTGGCGCTTTTAATGAATTCCATACACCTCTTTATTATATTTTTCAATCTCGTCATCAATAATTGAATCTACATGAGGGAACAGACAACCGGGACCTCCATAGGTAATACATGGAATGAAATGTCCGTGTGGTGCATACTCCTCACATGCTCTTCTGACCTCCTTGCGGATCTCTTCTTCTGTGGAATCCACTCGGTCTACGATCGAAGCATCGATTCCACCCATAAGTGTCATTCTTCCGTTCAGCTGTTTCTGAAGCTTCGGAATATCATTCTGCGGAAGTGTTCCCTGCCAGATGTCAATCCCAAGATCAACCATATCCTCTATGATTGGTTCCATGAAGGAATCTGCGTGATGCATGATGATCACTCCATGGTCTTTCATATATTTATAGGATCTTTCATACTGTGGTTTGATAAATTCTCTCCATGTGTCCGGACTGATGAACAGGGACTGCTTGGAACCCCAGTCATCGTGGGAAAGGATGATATCTGGGTGGAGATTATCAACGATCAGCTTTGTAAGCTGGAAACGGTACTCCCCAATGGCATTGCAGAGATCCATCATATCCTCCGGCTCAAGGAGGAAGTTCACCAGCATATCCTCAAATCCCATCAGGAAGTGAAGCCTCTCAAAAACACCTGTAGCATAAATGCCATGAAAAGGCTTCCTGAATCCTTTATCTCCTGTGCCTTCTGTTTAAATGGTTCCCATAAAGCCGGATCCGAGCACTGACCGACAATATCCGGAATCACCAGCTGCTCTTTCCATTCTGTGATATCATCAATGACCTTGTTGTCCTCTGTTACATGTGGCATTGCAGCCAGCTGTTCCTGAGGCCAGAGAATCTCAGTTCCGAAAAGATCCTTCATAGGCTCCATACCACGGTGACGGTTTCCACGCACATAATTATTTGCCGGGTTCGGCGGGTAAAAGGTCGCACCCTCATACTGTCTCAGAAGTCGTTCTGGCCTGCCGTCCTTTTTTATCGTTTCAAGTAAAATCTCCGATGCTTTCAACATAATGCTTCCTCCTTTATTATCCTGTGATCTTTCAAAATACCCGATCACTTATCTTTATGATCTTGCGTCAATCTCAGCCTGATACTGAAGAACCTTTTCCTTTGTGATCTTAAATCCAAACACCAGAAGCAGAAGACCTGCCAGACAGAAAATAGCCGGAACAAGTGCAAAGGAAATCGTCATTCCCTGACGGGCCGTTCCTTCAAGAACAACTCCGGATTTCCAGCCTACCGCCACAAGACAGGCGCTGAGGATCGTTCCTCTTAAGAATACGGCAATCTTCAGCGGAAGATTCTGTAATCCCATGATCCATCCGGATGCATCTTTTCCGCTCTTCCATGTTGCATACACTACAGTGTCCGCATAAAGTGCAGGTGAAGCTGCAAAAGCCATACCATAGAAGAACTGGGCAAGTGTCATAAGGGCGATCACTGTCATTGCATTTCCATAGAAAATATATACAAGGAACAGTGATACTGCCATTCCTGCATAAGCAATGATCATAGTTGTACGGGACGATATTGCTTTTGCAATGTATCTCATGGAAAAAGCTCCGATGATGGCACCGATGGCAACGCAGAGAAGATAAGTGGTCATCAGTCCCGGATTTCCCATTGCATCCCTGAAATAGTAAATAGCAGATGCTGCTGTTACAAATTTCACACACCATTTTGCAAGGTCTGCCAGCATCAGGACCATAAGAGGCGGATTCTGAAACAGGGAAGCAAACATCTCTCTGATCGTGATCTTTGTTTTGTCATTTTTCTTTCCTGCTGTTTCCGTTTCAATCTCTTCATAGCCTTCCGTCATCTTGAAATGGGCGAAATAGGTTACGACCATCAGAATACCCAGGCAGAAAGCTGCTGCTGCAAATTTATTTTTCTCACCGACATATCCGGCAAGAAGTGTTGCAAATGGAAGACCCATATAGGAAAACAACAGACCGCCTATGTTATTCCAGGTTGCCCTGGAGGATGCAAGCGTTGCTTTGTCTTCCGGTGTTTTACCAACAATACTGATCAGGGTTGCATTGGCAACATAGCTGAAATTCCATGCCACATGAGATGCGATGGATGCGGCAATGATCACCACTGCCGAAAGCCATTCATTATCACTGACACGTATGAACATGAATGCGTACAGAAACGGCACCATCCACGGAACCATGATCAGCCAGGAACGATAACGCCCCCATTTCTTTGCTTTTGTGCCATTGATGATTCCTCCGTAAAGCCAGGACAGACAGGCATCAACAATGGTAAATACGGAATTGATCACACCAGCTACACCAGCTGCAAAGCCTGCCAGATCCGTCAGAAATGTCATAAAGTAAAATGTCTCGATATTACTCATAAGAACAAATCCGGCATCACCAACACCAAAGAAATATTTCAGGGCATTTGTAAGACCCTTTTTCTGTTTCGGATCTTGTTTCGGTATTTCATTTTTACTCATTTTCTTTCCCCCTTCGCTGTTTTTTGTGGGACCGGCCATTTCCACAACTTCACGTTACCTTTGATGATTATCAGTATAGTTGTTTTTTCTTGTTCGTAAATTCCGCACACTTCTTCATTCTTTCTCCAATGCTTCATACTTTTTGTACAGTTATTATTGTAAATATGCACAAATAATTTCCTCTCCGTTTTCTTTTTATTTTCCGTCTAATATGTTATAATTTCCTATAAATACAAGGCTTTTATGAATTGGAGGAAATATTTTGAACAAAAGAGAGCATTTCGTGAATAGCCTGCATACAGGCTTCCATCTTAATCTCCAGATCATTGCTGACGATTTTGCGGAGAAAAAAGAGGATGTTTCCATCCTCTGCCGTGAAGACCCCCTGACGCTGGATGGTCTTCGCATATATCAGGCAGGAGCCCTGCTAAAGCCATGCTACCTTTATCTTGTCTTCGGCAATTCTCTTTCCGAAAGCTTCCTGCGATACCAGAACATCGCATTTGTAGTGGTGGGCTCCGGTGATCTTTCCTGCTTTTCCGAAAGCTGCAGGATCCTTCACATTAAGGGAACCCTTTCTTTTTCTGAGGTCTTCAACCAAATACAGCAGACCTTTGACAGATATTCTGACTGGGACAGTAAACTCCAGCTTGCACTTGGAAGTATCGATCCGCTGAATGAGATGCTGGAAGCCAGTCTGGATATATTTCATAATCCGGTTTTTGCCCACGACACCAACTTTTATATCCTTTCTTCTCCCCGGCACGTAACCGGTATGTCCGAATGTCCATGACCAGCGTACAGGTAGACTCATCGCACCTTTAAGCCTGATTCAGGATTTCAAGCTTGATGCCGAATACCAGCGCACACTTATCACCCACGGCGCCAATATTTATTCCGAAGAGCTCCGCGGTTACCGTATCCTCTACATGAATCTCTGGGTCAGCGGCAATTATCAGGGCAGGCTTTGTGTAGATGAGCTCCAGACGGAGATACAGCCCGGACATTTTTCTGCTCTTGAGTATCTTGGCTCCTTTATCGAGCTATGCATCCGTCGGCACAATCTGTTCCAAATCTCAATGGGAAATGACTCCCGGCAGTTCTTCACGGAGTATCTTTCCGGAAAGCTCACAGAACTACAGGCAGTTACCGATCAGATCCAGTATCTGAACTGGAATCGCCATGACCGGTATCTTGTACTTCGTCTGGAAACCAGCAGCAGGATGACCGTATGCACTCTTCCATCGCCACACTGGGACACATTGAAGCCCAGATCCCGGAAGGTCTGGCTTTTACCTATCAGCAGGGAATCGTTGTGATCGTTAATCTGTCCTTTAAGCACTCTGTATCTTCCGATGTTATCAGTTCACTTGCGATCATCCTGCGCGAAGGGCTTTTTAAAATGGGAGTAAGCTCTGAATTTCGTGATTTTCTCCTGATCCCTCAGGGATATATTCAGGCTGTTTCCGCCTTGCGCCTGGGCAAAAAAAGTCAGAGCATGGCCTGGTGCTATCATTTTGATGCTTATCTTCTGGAATATATGCTTTCCCAGATCAGCCATCAGATCAGTCCCGAGCTTCTGGTCTCTTCACGGCTGGATGCACTGCAGAATTATGACCGAAAAAACAATACTGAGCTGTATCACACACTCAAGGTCTATCTGGAGCATGAACGCAATTCTCTTCAGACAGCCCGTGAGCTTTTTATACATAGAAGTTCCCTGACCTACCGTCTGGAGCGCATCCAGAAACTCACAAAGGTTGATCTGGATAATCCGAAAGACCGGCTTCTTCTGCAGCTCTGCTTTCTTCTGCAGGAAAAGGACCAGACTGTCACCTGACAACCTGGTCCTTTTTTCTGCTTATATCTGTAAAAACTCCAATCCGAAATAATGTTCCATCCATAGCCTGATGGTTTCTTCCGAATCGCTTATTTTCGTTTCAATGGATCCATCTTCCTTCTGGATTGTAAGAACATCCCCGGTCAGCGCAACACTTCCTTCCGGTCTGCAGATGCTCACCACTCTTTTTCTGGTAATTAATACATCTGGAGATTTTGCACAATAGAAATTCAGCAGTTCAAAATCTGCTTCTACTGTAGGAGTCTGTGAAAATCTGAGTATTGGCAGATATTTTTCTTCTTTCCTTCGTTCAACAAGTATCTCTCCGTTTGTATTTCCCGGCTTCATGTTAACACGGTACCATCCGTTTTTTTCTCTGTGGATACCATCCTTCATAAGAACCGGCTTCTTGGGTCCGGGACCTCCGTATCCTACATCACAGTAATAGCTTCCTTCCTCAAAAATAACAAGGGTTGCCCGGTGCAGGACCGGCGGAAGCTCTTCCCGGTTCCACAATATCCTTACCGCCACAGGGATCACACGGAAATCCAAAGCTTTCAGAAGCTCATAAAACAATTTATTCAGCTCAAAGCAATATCCGCCTCGTTTTCTGACAATGATCTTCTCATAAATATCTTCCGACCTCAGAGAAGGAATCCTTCCCTCGTCAAAAACTTCCAGATTTTCAAAGGGAATACTGCAAAGATGAAGGTCCATTATCTTTTCCAGACATTTTTTATCTGTTCTTAATTCACCCTCATATCCGATCCTGTTCAGATATGCCTCCCGTTCTCTGTCATTCATTTTTTCACTCCTGTTCTATTCAAGAAGATAACAGCTGGTATAGGCGATCGTACAGGGACCATAATAGTATTCCAGACCATTTGCCTGGCATACCTGTGTTACCAGCATTCCATAGGCTTCCATCGAAGAAAATGCCTGTTCGGGGAAACGGCATGGAGCATCCGGATATGTACACGTTTTACATTTTGTACAGCACCCGGCCCCTATGGGGAGCATGCCCGGCCATCTTTCTCTGAGCATTTTTTCAAATTCATAAAAATTCTGTTTATGAACCGCTTCGGTCTCCATCATCGTCTCTCCGTCCAAAGGATCCTCCAGTTTCCCCACTGTCTGGACAATAATGCCTTCCCTGTACTTTTCTATCTTTTTTCTGCATACTTCAAGATCTCCGCATCCGGGAGGACAGCTCCAGCGTTTTGCATACATATGGCAGGTATTATTTTTGCACATTTCCCTTACCTCCGGCATAAGCTGGATCGAATCGCTCTTCAGAAGTGCTACATAAGAAAATCCTGCCTTTTTTCCCATCTCTTCCAGTTCTTTTATATTAAGCATATCCATTCTCCTCGCATTACGGAAAGCATAAGCCATCCACAAAACAGTCCTGGAACTCCGGCGAAGCTGCCAGCTCCACAAAATCCATATTTTTGACAGTCCGATCCATTTCTTTTCTTTCCTCTTCATTCAGAAGCGCGATCCTTGCACCTTCGCCTGCCGCATTTCCCACCGGCTGTATCCTGGGCAGCAGTCCGGCCGGGAACATCCCGATCGCTGCCGCACTTTCCGGATTCATGTAATTGCCGAATGCACCGGCAAGATAGACCCGTTTAATATCCTTTTCTGTGATCTCCAGTCTTTTCATAAGAAGAAAGATTCCCGCTGCGATAGCCGCTTTTGCCAGCTGTACCTCTCCGATATCCTTCTGTGTCAGATAAACGCCCCTGTCATTTCCCGACTTTTCCGGAGGTACCAGCACAAACACTCCCGCCTTTTCCTGGCCGCTTTCCAGATGACCACTTTCATCAATAAAGCCAGCCAGGTACAGCTGTGCCACAAGATCGATCAGACCTGAACCGCATAAGCCTGCCGGAGCCTTATTTCCTATAGTCGTGTATTCCCATTTTCCATTTTTGTATACTACATGATCTACTGCTCCTGCTCCTCCACGCATCCCGCACTCGATCTTTGCACCTTCAAATGCCGGACCGGCAGCTGTTGAACAACAGGCTAATCTCGTTTTATTTCCAAGGACCATCTCCCCGTTCGTTCCAATATCGATCATAAGGCTGATCTCGTTCTGCTGATCCTGTCTGAGCGTCAAAATGCAGCCACAGGTATCTGCCCCTACATACCCGGCTATATCAGGCAGCATAAGCAGCTGCCCCTTTCTGTGGATATGGAGCCCATATTGCTCTGCATTCAGTGTAAGCTCCTGACTGATCGCCGGATTATATGGTGCATGGACCAGCGATGCCGGAGAAATCCCAAGAAAAAGATGATGCATGCAGGTATTTCCTACCACAGATACCTGACAGATATCTAATGTGCTTCTTCCTGCTTCCTCTGCCAGTTCCTGGAGCATTTCATCAACCGCATTCCGTATGCAGCCGGTCAGCTGCTCTACGCCATGCTCCAGAGCATGATCCGCCCGCATGATCACATCTGCGCCATACTGAGTCTGTGGGTTCATTCTACTCTTGAGAGCCAGCTGTTTCCCGGTCAATGCATCCATAAGATAGCCAACCACCGTCGTGGTACCTATATCAAAAGCCGCAAAACAGATTTTTTTCTCTTCTCTGCTGATATCCAGGATCTTATTTCCTGCACAGATCACATACCATTCTTCTGCTTCTTTTCTGCAGCCATAAAGCTCGATGCAATTTCAGTATCAGGCAGAACAGGTCTTTCCACATCCAGCTGTTCTGTCAGCCGCTCCCATTCAGAGCGGTTGTCTCCTGTCTCCGGTTTCTTAAGAATCACTTTTTCTGTTTCAGATCAGGCCTGAACGCAACCGGTCTCTGCATTCCTTCTGTAAGGATCTCCTCTTCCTGGCATCCGGACAATGTATCTACTTCAAGGTCACTGTGGATTTCCGTCTGACATGCAAGCACCATGTGATCTTCTATTTTAACACGACATTTCCCGCACTTTCCCCGGCCTCCGCAAGGTGCATCAGGAACCAGCTTTGCTTTTCTTTCCGCCTCAAGGATCCTGGTACCCGGTTCCACCAGGATCTCCTTTTCCTCCCTGATAAATTTTATTCGGTACATTTTTATCCCTCCGATGGTCACTGTAAAGCAAAAGCCGCTCTGCCGTCTATGCCATGCACAGACAATACAGAGCGGCCTATTTTATTTTCCCTTATGCTGCCAAAGCTTTTGCAAGAACTGCTGCGCTTGCTGCATCTTCTGAATATCCATCTGCGCCGATCTCATCTGCAAATTCCTTCGTGATCGGTGCTCCTCCAACCATGATCTTAACATTGCTTCTGAAATCTTCCGCATTAAGTGCTGCAACTGTATCCTTCAGAGCCGGCATTGTAGTTGTGAGCAGCGCTGAAAGTGCAATTACCTTAACATCCGGATTTTCTTTGTAACATTCAATAACCTTCGATGCAGGTACATCAACACCGAGATCAATAACTTCAAAGCCGGCACTTTCGATCTTTTTTCGTTCTTTAGGATGGAGTTTACGATGAGCAAAGACCTTAAAGAATTAGAAGGAAAGATTGGTTACAAATTTGATGACTTTACCCTGTTTACAAAGGCGATGATTCATAGTTCTTACGCCAATGAAAAACATCTTCCGAAGTATGAATGTAATGAACGGCTGGAATTTCTGGGGGATGCAGTTCTTGAACTGGTATCCAGTGAATTTCTGTTTCACAATAATCCAAAGCTTCCGGAAGGGGAACTTACAAAGGCAAGAGCAAGTATGGTATGTGAACCGGCACTGGCATTCTGCGCAAGAGATCTTGATCTTGGAGAATACCTCCTGCTTGGTAAAGGAGAAGACGCTACCGGGGGACGAAAGAGAGAATCTGTAACATCGGATGCAATGGAGGCTCTGATCGGAGCAATTTATCTTGATGGTGGTTTTGCTAATGCAAAAGAGTTTATACATCGATTTATTTTGAAAGATTTGGAGAACAAGAAACTCTTTTTTGATAGCAAGACTATCCTGCAGGAAATCGTGCAGGCGAATTTTAAAGAAAGTAATCTCGTATCATCTGATTGGTGAAGAGGGACCGGATCATAATAAGACTTTCCGTGTTGCGGTACATATCGGAGAAGAAGAATACGGAGTCGGAGAAGGCCGGACGAAGAAAGCAGCAGAGCAGGAGGCTGCATATATCAGCATTTTGAAACTGCATGAAAAGAATATAAAGTAGGTGTGGAATGTATTTAAAAAGCATAGAAGTGCAGGGATTTAAATCATTTGCCAATAAAATTAAATTCGAATTCCATAATGGAATCACCGGCATTGTCGGTCCGAACGGAAGTGGAAAAGTAACGTAGCAGATGCGGTCAGATGGGTGCTTGGGGAACAGCGTGTGAAGCAGTTAAGAGGCGGCAACATGCAGGATGTTATTTTTTCCGGTACTGAGAACAGAAAGCCGCTTAGTTATGCATCGGTGGCGATCACTCTGGACAATTCAGACCATAAGCTTCCGGTTGCTTACGAAGAAGTTACGGTAGCAAGAAAGCTATACCGTTCCGGAGAAAGCGAATATCTGATCAATGGAAGAGCATGCAGATTAAAAGATGTAAATGAACTTTTCTATGATACAGGTATCGGTAAAGAAGGCTATTCGATTATCGGACAGGGACAGATTGATAAGATCTTAAGTGGTAAGCCGGATGAGAGGCGGGAACTTTTGATGAGGCGGCAGGAATTGTTAAATTCAAACGAAGAAAAAGTATGTCAGTCAAAAAGCTGGAAGACGAACGCCAGAATCTGGTCCGTGTCAATGATATTCTGTCTGAACTGGAAAACAGGTCGGACCGTTAGAACGTCAGTCTGAAAAGCGCGGAATATCTGAAACGCAAAGAAGAATTTAAAAACATACGATATCAATTATGTTTCTTTGGAAATGGAACGTATCCGGGATCAGATCCGGAATCTGGATGAAAAACTGCGTATTACAAAAGGAGAACTAGAAGAAGCAACCAGAAGTATGCAGATACAAAGACAGAATATGAGTCGATTGAAGAACAGGTGGAAGTGATCGATGATTCCATTGAAAAGCGAACCGTCAGTTAAATGAGACAACCATTCTGAAGCAACAGTTAGAGAACCAGATCGCATTGTTAAAAGAACAGATCCACAGTGCGCGGATGAACGATGAACACTTCGATCAGCGTGCCGGTGTTATTGATTCGGAGATAGATGTCCGTGAAGGACAGCTGAAAGAACTTCACACGGAAAAAGATTCCATTGAAAAACAGATGGAAGAAAAGCGGTCAGAAGAAGATAAGATCAAAAATGAACTGACGGAATTGCAGGAGAAGATTGCTCAGATTACCGGATCTGTCGATGAAAAAAAGAATCATATTATGGAAATACTGAATAACAGAGCATCTACGAAAGCTCAGATTCAGAAATTCGATACAATGATGGAGCAGATCCAGGTAAGAAAATCGCAGATTAACCGTGAAATCCTTGCAAATGACAGTGAGATCGCAGAAGAGAATGAGAGCCTGAATAAATTCCAAATGGAATTGAAAGTTATTTCCGACAAGATCATTTCACTGAATGACGAGAATAAAGAATATGAACGCAGGATCAGGGAATTGCAGACTAAGATTTCGAAAGAATCCCAGAAGCTGCAGATCGGACAATCTGCTTTTCACAGGGAACAGTCCAGACTGGAATCATTAAAGAATATTACGGAACGGTATGACGGATACGGTAACAGTATTCGTAAAGTCATGGATAATAAGGACCGGGAGAGGGACTTTTGGGTGTAGTAGCAGATATCGTGAAGGTTGAAAAGACTATGAGATCGCTATTGAGACTGCACTTGGAGGAAATATCCAGAATATCGTAACGGAGGATGAGGATACAGCAAAACGAATGATTCATTTCCTGAAGAAGAATAAGTTTGGACGTGCAACATTTCTGCCGTTAACGTCGATCCGTGCGAATTCCGGGATTAACCGGCCGGAAGTACTGAAAGAAACGGGAGTTATCGGGACAGCCAACAAATTGATCCAGGTGGAGAGCAAATATAAAACCTTGCAGATTATCTGCTGGGAAGAACACTGGTAGTAGATCATATTGATCATGCAACAATGATTGCAAGGAAATACCACCAGTCTATCCGTATCGTAACACTGGAAGGCGAGCTGATCAATCCAGGTGGTTCGATGACTGGTGGAGCATTTAAAAACTCAAGTAATCTTCTGAGCAGACGACGGGAAATCGAAGAATTTGAAAAGACCGTGCAGAAGCTTAAGCAGGAGATGACGGAGATGGAACAACAGATCTCCGGTCTGAAAGAAGAACGTGCAGGGTATTATGAGAAGACCGATGCAATCAGTACAGAACTGCAGAAAGCATATGTCGTACAGAATACGGCGAAGATGAATGCAGATCAGTCATCAGCAGGATCAGAAGCTTCAGACAGCAGTTTGATAATCTGCGGAATGAAGCTGCGAAACTCGATGCACAGATCACGGAGATCATGGACAATCAGGAATCTATTAATATTGAGCTGGATACATCCGAAAAGTCTGGAGAATGATCTGAATCTCACCATTGAGAAAGAGCAGAAAGAACTGGAAGATGTTCATACAAAAGAGAGTATTAAGACCGGAAAATCAGAACAGATTCATCTGGAATATGCAGGATTAGAGCAAAAATATACATTTATCACGGAAAATATTACCCGTATCTGCGAAGAGGTCGATAAATTCCGGACTGAATTGGAAGAGCTGACAAAGAATAAAGGCGGCAATTTCAGGGAGATCACCGAAAAAGAGGAGAAGATCCACGAGTTAAAAACAACAATTGATCATTCCGGAGATTTGTTTGAAGAGATCAAACTTCAGATCGAACATTCAAAAAGTGAACGAATGGAACTGAATAAACGTCACAAAGCGTTCTTTGAAAAACGTGAAGAGATCTCGAAACATATGGCGGATCTTGATAAAGAAGTTTACCGTCTGGAAAGCCAGAAAGAAGGCTGCGAAGAAGCTTCCGAGAAGCAGATTAATTATATGTGGGAAGAATATGAACTCACACTGAATCATGCAAAAGAGCTTAGGAATCCGAATCTGACCGATCTTGCAGATATGAAGAGACGGATCCAGGAATTAAAAAGTGAGATCCGTGCATTGGGAAATGTCAATGTCAATGCGATAGAAGAATATAAAAGTGTATCCGAACGGTATGAATTTCTGAAAGGACAGCATGATGATCTGGTTGAAGCAGCCGAAACACTGGAGCAGATCATCGAGGAACTTGATAATGCCATGCGCAAGCAGTTTAAAGAGCAGTTTGCCAGAATTGCCGCAGAGTTTGATCAGGTATTCAAGGAGATGTTCGGCGGTGGAAAAGGAACGCTGGAACTTATGGAAGATGAGGATATTCTGGAAGCAGGTATCCGGATTATTGCCCAGCCGCCAGGAAAGAAGCTGCAGAACATGATGCAGTTATCCGGAGGCGAAAAGGCACTGACAGCAATAGCACTTCTTTTTGCAATCCAGAATCTGAAACCGTCACCATTCTGCCTGCTGGATGAGATAGAGGCGGCGCTTGATGATAATAACGTAGACCGTTTTGCGCAATATTTGCACAAAATTAACAAAAATATACGCAGTTCATTGTAATTACACACCGACGAGGAACAATGACCGCAGCAGACAGACTGTATGGTATTACTATGCAGGAAAAAGGTGTCTCTACACTGGTATCTGTCAGCCTGCTGGAAAATGAACTGGATAAATAGGAGGAAGGTATGGGATTTTTTGAAAAACTGGTTGCCGGTCTTGGCAAGACAAGAGATAATATTGTATCAGGAATGGACAGCATCTTTCACGGATTCTCCCGTATCGATGATGACTTTTACGAGGAATTGGAGGAAGTACTGATCATGGGAGACCTTGGTGTACAGGCAACCTATGATATTCTGGATGATCTGAAAGCAAAGGTAAAAGAAAAACACATCAAAGAACCGATGGAGTGCCGGGAACTTCTGATTGAAAGTATCAAAGAACAGATGGATATCGGGGAAACGGCATATGAATTTGAAAACCATACATCCGTAGTGATGGTGATCGGTGTCAATGGTGTGGGAAAGACTACAACGATCGGAAAGCTGGCCGGAAAACTCCGCGCAGAGGATAAGAAAGTGGTAATTGCAGCGGCTGATACATTCCGTGCTGCAGCAGGAGAACAGTTAAAAGAATGGGCGAACCGTTCGCAGGCTGAGCTGATCGGCGGACAGGAAGGCTCTGACCCGGCATCGGTAGTGTTTGATGCTGTTGCGGCAGCAAAAGCACGGCACGCAGATGTATTAATGATAGATACAGCCGGTCGTCTGCATAATAAAAAGAATCTGATGGAAGAACTCAGAAAGATGAATAAGATCATCGACCGGGAATTTCCTGAGGCATACAGAGAGACGCTGGTGGTTCTGGATGCAACAACAGGGCAGAATGCTCTGCAGCAGGCAAAAGAATTCAACGATGTGGCAGAAATTACAGGAATTGTTCTGACAAAGATGGACGGAACCGCAAAAGGCGGTATCGCAGTTGCAATCCATGCAGAACTTGGCGTTCCGGTAAAATATATCGGTGTAGGAGAGACCATTGATGATCTGCAGAAATTTGATGCGGATGATTTCGTGAATGCGTTATTCGAAAGACCAAAAGATGATGAGACTTCAGAAGAGGTTTCAGAAAACAAATAAGAGGAAGAGAGGAAATACGAGATGTTAACATTAGAAAAATTCAAGCAGGCGAGTGAAATCGTAAAAGAAGTAACCCTTCCAACCAAGCTGGTATACAGTGAATATTTAAGCAACCAGACAGGTGCAGAAGTATATCTGAAACCAGAAAATATGCAGTACACGGGTGCTTACAAAGTACGTGGCGCATATTATAAAATCAGCACAATGAGCGAAGAAAACAGAAAGAAAGGTCTTGTTACAGCATCGGCCGGTAACCATGCACAGGGCGTAGCATATGCAGCAAAAAAATTTGGCTGCAAAGCAACGGTCGTTATGCCGACAGTTACCCCACTGATCAAAGTTAACCGTACCAAGAGTTATGGTGCAGAAGTTGTATTACACGGGGATGTCTATGATGATGCCTGCGCATATGCGATGAAATTAGCAGAAGAAAACGGATATACGTTTGTCCATCCGTTCGATGATCTGGATGTCGCAACCGGACAGGGCAGTATTGCTATGGAAATCTTTGATGAACTTCCGGATGTAGATTATATCCTCGCACCGATCGGTGGCGGCGGACTGATTACAGGTGTATCTACACTTACAAAACTTCTGAATCCAAATGTAAAAGTAATCGGTGTAGAACCGGCAGCTGCTGCAAGTATGACAGAAGCATTAAAGGAAAGACATCCTGTAACACTTTCCAGTGCAAACACCATCGCAGATGGTACTGCTGTGAAACGTGTAGGAGAGAAGATATTCCCATATGCAGAGAAAAATATTGATGAAGTGATCACCGTTGCAGATGATGATTTGATTGGGGCATTCCTCGATGTAGTAGAAAATCATAAGATGATAGTAGAAAATTCCGGACTTCTGACGGTGGCAGCCCTCAGACAGCTTGATCTGAAAGGAAAGAAAGTCGTATCTATCTTAAGCGGCGGAAATATGGATGTGATCACAATGTCGTCAATCGTACAGCATGGATTGATACAGCGAGACAGAATCTTCTCTGTATCGGTACTGCTTCCTGACAAACCAGGTGAACTGGTACGTGTTGCATCTACGATTGCCAAAGCAAACGGTAATGTAATCAAACTGGAACACAACCAGTTTGTAAGTACCAACCGAAACGCAGCAGTAGAACTTCGAATCACACTGGAAGCCTTCGGAACCGAACACAAGCACCAGATTATGAAAGCGTTAGAAGACGAAGGCTTAAGTCCTAGAGAAGTCAATGCCAAGCTTTATTAATATGATACCAGAGAACTTTTTCAGCGACTATTCAAAAAATGATTATGGAAATCCCATAATCATTTTTTTTTGAATAAATATCCATAATAATACTTGACAACACATGTATCATTGTATACAATTATACATGTTGAATTTAGTACTTTACTACGAAAAATTATTTTTAGAAAGCAGGCGATGAAAGAATGGAAAACAGGAAAGTATACCTGGATAATCATACAAATTTATTGCAACTGGAAGAACACATGTACCCGTTGGTAGATGTAAAGACGCCGAATGTGTTTCGTAATCTGTTCCATTATGATGAGATTCCGAAAATCGCATTCAATGACCGAATTGTTCCGCATTGTATGCCGGATGAAATCTGGATTACAGATACAACATTCCGGGATGGTCAACAGTCACGTGCCCCATACAGTACGGAGCAGATCGTAACATTATATGATTATTTCCATCGTCTGGGTGGTCCAAAAGGAAAGATCAGACAGTGCGAATTCTTTCTTTACAGTAAAAAAGACAGAGATGCTGTATACAAATGTATGGAAAGAGATTATAAATTCCCGGAAGTAACAAGCTGGATCCGCGCAAGCAAGAAAGATTTCCAACTGGTAAAAGAGATTGGAATGAAAGAAACAGGTATTCTGGTGAGCTGTTCGGACTATCATATTTTCTATAAATTAAAAATGACCAGACGTGAGGCAATGGAGCATTATCTGTCTATTGTAAGGGAATGCCTTGAGACAGGAATCAGTCCGAGATGTCATCTGGAAGATATCACCCGTTCCGACATCTACGGATTCGTGATCCCGTTCTGCCTGGAACTGATGAAACTGATGGATGAGTATAAGATTCCGGTTAAGATACGTGCCTGTGATACGATGGGATATGGAGTAAATTATCCGGGAGCAGTAATTCCAAGATCTATTCCGGGAATTATCTATGGTCTGCGTGTACATGCAGGTGTTCCGAGTGAACTGATCGAATTCCACGGACACAATGATTTCTACAAAGCAGTCAGCAACTCTTCAACCGCATGGTTATATGGTGCTTGTGGCGTAAACTGTTCGCTTTTTGGAATCGGGGAACGTACCGGCAATACACCACTGGAAGCGATGGTATTCGAATATGCACAGCTTCGCGGTACACTGGATGGCATGGATACAACAGTCATCACAGAGATGGCAGATTATTATGAAAAAGAGATTGGTTACCGGGTTCCTTCCAGGACACCATTCGTTGGCAAGAACTTTAATGTGACCAGAGCCGGAATCCATGCAGATGGACTCTTGAAAAACGAAGAGATTTATAATGTATTTGATACCGATAAATTCCTGAACCGTCCGCCGCTTGTGGCAATTTCCAATACTTCGGGACTTGCAGGTATTGCCCACTGGATCAATACATATTTTAAGCTTCCGGATGATAAGAAAGTGGATAAGAATTCAGAACTGGTAAACGCAGTAAAAGACTGGGTAGATGAACAGTACGAAGAAGGACGTGTAACCGTTCTTACAGATGATGAGCTGATCGCAGTTATTGATCAGAACTGCAAAAGACTGGGTATAGATTTGATTTAATTGGGGTGTTTTTATGGAAGAATATCAGGACAGATCCTTACGAGGAAGAGTGTTCCGGCATCTGCGGGAAGATATTCTGAATGGGGTATATAAAGATCATGAAGAATTAAGGGAAGTAACAATCGGTGAAGAACTGGGGGTAAGCAGAACACCGGTAAGAGAAGCCTTAAGACAATTGGAGTTAGAAGGACTGGTTACGATCATTCCGAATAAAGGTGCGTATGTGACAGCCATTACCAGAAAAGATGTGAAAGATATCTATAAGATACGTTCGCAACTGGAAGGGCTGTGTGCCAACTGGGCAACGAAATATATTACGGATGCGCAGATTGAAGAACTGGAAGAAGTGATTCTTCTGTCAGAATTTCATTTGCATAAGAAGGGATCCGGACAGATTGAACAGATGTCAGAAATGGATGGTAAGTTTCATAAGATATTGTATGAGGCATCCAACAGCAGGATCCTGGAACATGTATTAACAGATTTTCACAAGTATGTACAGCTTGCCAGGACGATGTCGATTGAAGCACCGGAGCGTGCCGAAAAGTCAATAGAAGAACACCGAGAAATACTGGAAGCAATCAAGGCAAAAGATGCGGCAAAAGCAGAACAGCTTGCAAACGAACATATATTACATGTGATGGAAAATCTGCATCTGGAAGAATAATAAAAGATGCCGCGAACAGATAGAAAGGAGACAAATACCATGGCAAAAATTAAAATGACAACACCGATTGTAGAGATGGACGGGGACGAAATGACAAGAATCCTCTGGAAGATGATCAAAGAAGACCTTCTGGAGCCATATATTGAACTGAACACAGAATATTATGATCTGGGTCTGGAGCACAGAAATGAGACGAATGATCAGGTGACTATCGATGCAGCCAATGCGACCAAGAAATATAAAGTAGCCGTAAAATGTGCAACCATCACACCAAATGCGGCACGTATGACAGAGTATGATCTGAAAGAAATGTGGAAGAGCCCGAACGGAACGATCCGTGCAATACTGGACGGAACAGTATTCCGTGCACCGATCGTTGTAAAGGGAATCGAGCCATGTGTAAAGAACTGGAAAAAACCAATCACGATTGCAAGACATGCATATGGCGATGTATATAAAAATACAGAGATGAAGATTCCCGGACCTGGAAAAGTAGAACTGGTATACACTGCAGAAGACGGCACAGAGACCAGAGAACTGGTACACAATTATGCCGGACCGGGTGTTGCACAGGGAATGCATAACTTATGCGGATCTATTGAAAGCTTTGCGAGAAGCTGCTTTAATTATGCATTAGATACCAGGCAGGATCTGTGGTTCGCAACAAAAGATACGATCTCTAAGAAATATGATCATACATTCAAAGATATATTTCAGGAAATCTTTGATAAAGATTATGCAGATAAATTCAAAGAAGCCGGAATTACATACTTCTATACTCTGATCGATGATGCGGTTGCAAGAGTTATGAAATCAGAAGGCGGATATATCTGGGCATGTAAGAACTATGACGGAGATGTAATGAGTGATATGGTTTCTTCCGCATTTGGTTCTCTTGCAATGATGACATCTGTTCTGGTATCACCGGATGGAAATTATGAATATGAGGCAGCTCATGGAACGGTACAACGTCATTATTACAAGCATCTGAAAGGAGAAGAGACCTCTACAAACTCTGTAGCTACGATTTTTGCATGGACAGGTGCTCTCAGAAAACGTGGTGAGATGGATGGAAATTCCGAATTGACAGCGTTCGCAGATAAGCTTGAAAAAGCAACCATCGATACCATTGAAGAAGGTAAGATGACAAAAGACCTGGCATTGATCACGACACTGGAAAATCCAACTGTATTGAACAGCGAGGAATTTATTAAGCAATTGCCGAGAAATTAAAGTAGATAATATATGACAAAAACACCATACAATGTGAAAATTCCCGAATGAATTTGACGGATCACAGTGTATGGTGTTTTTATGTATGAATGAACAGCGTATAAATTAAGCGTCTTCCGCTAATTCCTCCCATTTCATATATAATTCTTCTAATTCTTCCGCTATGGCGGCTTTTTCTTTTGCCAATTCCTGGCATTTTACAGAGTTGGTGAAGATTTCTTCCTGAACCATCAGGCATCAATCTCACCGTCGCGGTCTTCCAGTTCACCGATACGTTCTTCCGTCTTTTTAAGCTCATTCTGACGTTTGCGGAGTCTTGCCTGGGCTTCCTTTTGCTCCTGCCAGCTGAGTTTTGACTCGGATACATTCTTGTCTGTACTGTTATCTGAAACGGATGAGGGTGTAGAGGCTTCTCCGGCATATGCAGTAGTGAGTTCTTCTTTTTTCTCCAGATAATAGTCATAATTTCCGATATAATTTACAAATGTATGATTGACAAGATCCAGAATCCGTGATGCAGTCTGATTGATGAAATAACGGTCATGAGAGACATAAAGTACGGTGCCGGTATAATCATTCAAAGCATTCTCAAGGATTTCTTTGGATGCGATGTCCAAATGGTTGGTCGGCTCGTCGAGGATCAGGAAATTTGCTTCAGAGAGCATCAGTCGCAAGAGATACACGTCCGCGTTCCCCACCGCTCAAAGAACTGATCTGTTTGAAGACATCATCACCGGTAAAAAAGAAAATGCTGCAAGCACATTCCGGATTTCCGTATTCGTAAGAGTCGGATAATCATCGGAAATCTCGTCAAAAATTGTTTTCTCCATATGAAGGACATGATGTTCCTGGTCGTAGTAGCCAATCTTAACATTGGAGCCAAGTGTATAAGTACCGGAATCAGCAGATACCACTCGGTTTAAGATCTTAAGAAGCGTAGTCTTTCCTGTTCCGTTATCACCGATTACTGCGACATGTTCACCACGTTTGATCTCGAGATTAACGTCTGTAAAAAGCTCCTGTCCGGGGAAAGATTTGCTTAAATGTTCAACAGTCAGGACATCATTGCCGCTTACACAGGATGGTTCCAGTTTCAGATGTATATCTGTATTAACTTCTATCGGTTTTTCGATGGTCTGCATCTTTTCCAACATCTTTTCACGGCTTTCGGCACGTTTGATGGATTTTTCACGGTTGAAAGAACGAAGCTTTTCGATAACTGCCTCCTGATGCTTGATTTCCTGCTGCTGGTTAAGATACTCCTTCAGGCGTATGTCGCGAAGCTGCTGCTTCTTTGCTGCATAGTCACTGTAGTTTCCCATATAAGTACGAAGTTCTCCAAGCTCGATTTCAAGAACTTCGTGACAACTTTGTTCAAAAAATAACGGTCGTGAGACACGATCAGCACAGCTCCCTGGTAGTTTAGAATATAGGTTTCAAGCCATGCAATGGAATTCAGATCTAGATGGTTGGTTGGCTCATCAAGAAGCAAAATGTCTGGTTTCGTTAACAGAAGCTTGCCAAGAGATACACGGGTTTTCTGTCCTCCGGAGAGAGTGTCGACCGGTTTGGTGAAATCATTTTCCGTAAATCCAAGTCCTTTTAACACACCGGTAATCTCACTTTCGCAAGAATAGCCATTCTCACGTTCAAAAGTGGCCATAAGGCGATTGTAAGTTTCCAGACGGTCGTTCAGGCGTCGCCGGAGAGATGCTTAAGTTCCATCTCAATCTCGCGGATACGGCGCTCCATAGCGATTATATCGGCCTTTGCGGTGCGGACTTCTTCATAGATCGTATTACCGCTTTGCATCTCTTGATGCTGGGCAAGATAGCCAAGTGTCTTACCTTTTGTCAGGATGACGTTGCCGTCATCCGGGGCT
>ENA-OQHY01000534-OQHY01000534.1-human-gut-metagenome-genome-assembly--contig:-NODE-534-length-21253-cov-3.133295_pt1 | contig 21253 bp, 32 predicted proteins | sample MGYA00242570_ERZ504733 | MGnify/ENA primary metagenome ERZ504733 (study PRJEB26092, sample SAMD00036219) | human gut metagenome | host: Homo sapiens | study: EMG produced TPA metagenomics assembly of... | reverse complement strand
AGCGCTGCAACGGCTGTCACCGCCTTGCGGCGGGCTGTGCCGGATCGGTCAAATCTTTTTTCATCTATCGTCTCTGCCTCCGAATCTCCCGGTGATGCAGCGCTGTGCTGCACCGGGTCTTTGCCCCTTGCCCGGGGCGGGCCCGCTTTTATTCCACGCCGCCCATGGGTTCAGGATAAAAAGGACGGCGGATGATAACTTTACGCTTCCTCTAGTATACACCCGCACGCGGGGAGCCGTCAACGGCACAGCGGCTTCTACACAAATTCTCCACCAGGGCAGTGTGTCGGAAAAAGTTCCAAATGGAATACGTTCCGGCAGGGCAGAACATTGCACAAAGCCGAAATTTCACATTTTTTCCAGCAACCCCTTGCTGTCTTGACAGGTGTATGGTATGATACAGAACATACGTTCGTAACCTTAACGATCTGTTTTGGATAGAAAGGCAAGTTTTATGTCGAAGCTGAAAGAATTTTTGGCGCGGAAGGATATCGTCATCTCTCCGCAGCGTTACCTCATTGACGCACTGGGCGCAATGGCACAGGGCCTGTTCGCCAGTCTGCTCATCGGCACCATCATCAAGACGGTGGGTCAGCAGACCGGTCTTGCACTGCTGGTGGATCTGGGCGGCTACGCTACGGCCATGAGCGGCCCCGCCATGGCCTGGTGCTATCGGCTGGGCACTGCATTGCCCGCCGCTGGTGCTGTTCAGCCTGATCACCGTGGGTTACTCGGCCAATGCGCTGGGCGGTGCAGGCGGCCCGCTGGCTGTGCTCATCATTGCCATCGTGGCGGCAGAGCTGGGCAAGGCCGTGAGCAAGGAGACCAAGGTGGACATCCTTGTCACCCCGCTGGTGACCATCTTTGCAGGTGTCGGGCTTTCCATGCTCATCGCCGCCCCCATCGGTGCAGCCGCAAGTCAGGTGGGCACTCTTATTATGTGGGCTACCGAGCAGGCTCCGCTGGTCATGGGCATTCTGGTGTCGGTCATCGTGGGCGTGGCGCTGACCCTGCCCATCTCCTCTGCCGCCATCTGCGCCGCTCTGGGTCTGACCGGCCTTGCAGGCGGTGCTGCCGTGGCAGGCTGCTGCGCCCAGATGGTGGCTTTGCCGTGATGAGCTATAAGGAAAACGGTGTGGGCGCTTGTCAGTCAGGGCCTGGGCACCAGTATGCTGCAGATGGGCAACATCATCAAGAATCCCCGCATCTGGATCGCCCCCACGCTGGCCAGTGCCATCACCGGCCCGCTGGCTACCTGCCTGTTCCACTTTGAGATGAACGGCGCGGCGGTCTCCTCCGGCATGGGCACCTGCGGTCTGGTGGGTCAGATCGGCGTCTACACCGGCTGGTCAGCGACATTGCCGCCGGTACCAAGGCTGCCATCACCCCCATGGACTGGCTGCATGGTGCTGCTGTGCTTTGTGCTGCCCGCCGTGCTCAGCGTGGTGTTCTGCGAGGTGGAGCGCAAGCTGGGCTGGATCAAAGAGGGCGATCTGAAGCTGAACTAAATCGTTATAGGTAAACCACCGGAGCATCTGCGGATGCTCCGGTGGTTTTGTTTGCAGGGGGGACGAACCCTCTCAGTCTCGCATACGCTCGACAGCTCCCCCGAGGGGGGAGGTGGCATCGCGCAGCGATGACGGAGAGGGTTTACTCCCCCAAAACCCCATGAAAAAATACACTCAAATTGCATAAAATACGAATATATTTAAAAATAATTGCATAAAGATACAGATTAAACCAAAAGAAAAGCGAAACAGGCGCTATGTTTGGCAGTTTTTAGCATTGACGGAAAACCCGCGCTGCGTATAATAAAAGCATCAACCGCAAACGAAAGACAGAGGATGCAAAGGGAAAGTACGCATCAGAGAACAAAAGTGTATTTTTATTAAAAGGAGCGCGTTTATCATGAAAAAGGAAAACATCAAAAAAGTCGTGCTGGCTTACTCCGGCGGTCTGGATACCTCCATCATCATTCCCTGGCTGAAGGAAAACTACAACAACTGCGAGGTCGTTGCTGTTTCCGGTGACGTGGGTCAGGGCACCGAGCTGGACGGTCTGGAAGAAAAGGCCAAGGCTACCGGGCGCATCCAAGCTGTATGTGCTGGACCTGAAGAAGGACTTTGTGGAGAACTACATCTTCCCCACCCTGAAGTTCGGCGCTAAGTACGAGGACTACCTGCTGGGCACCAGCTTTGCACGTCCGTGCATCGCCAAGGCACTGGCTGATATCGCCATCAAGGAGGGTGCAGATGCCATCTGCCACGGCTGCACCGGCAAGGGCAACGATCAGGTGCGTTTTGAGCTGACCCTCAAGGCCCTGTGCCGGATATGGCCATCATCGCTCCGTGGCGTGAGTGGGACATCGAGAGCCGTGACGAGGAGATCGACTACGCCGAGGCGCACAACATCCCCCTGAAGATCAACCGTGAGACCAACTACTCCAAGGACAAGAACCTGTGGCATCTGAGCCACGAGGGTCTGGATCTGGAGAACCCCGCCAACGAGCCCCAGTACAATAAGCCGGCTTTCTGGAGCTGGGTGTCAGCCCCGAGCAGGCACCCGATGTGCCCACCTATGTGACCATCCACTTTGAAAAGGGCATCCCCACCGCCGTGGACGGCAAGGAGATGGGCGCTGTGGAGCTGGTGGAGTACCTGAATAAGCTGGGCGGCGCAAACGGCATCGGTCTGCTGGACATCGTGGAGAACCGTCTGGTGGGCATGAAGAGCCGCGGCGTGTACGAGACCCCCGGCGGCGCCATCCTGTACAAGGCCATCGACGTGCTGGAGACCATCACGCTGGACAAGGAAAGCTCTCACTTCAAGGCACAGCTGGCACAGAAGTACGCCGACATCGTGTACAACGGCCAGTGGTTCACCCCGCTGCGCGAGGCACTGGATGCCTTTGCCAATAGTCTGGAAAAGACTGTGACCGGCGATGTGAAGCTGAAGCTCTACAAGGGCAACATGATCAACGCCGGCGTCACCTCTCCGTACACCCTGTACGACGAGCAGACCGCTTCCTTCGGTGAGGACGAGGACTACAATCAGGCCGATGCCGCAGGCTTCATCAACCTGTTCGGCCTGTCCATCAAGGAGCGCGCAAAGCTGTCCAAGAACTGGCCGGAGGTCAAGTAATCGCAACATTTTCGACTGCGTGTGTTTTCACACTTTCACACGCGGGTTCTCACACCGGCATCGTTGCCGGCGGCACCGCCGCAGGAGCGTTTTCCCCTGCGGCGGCTTTGCCGTTTTTATAAGGAGTTTATATTATGGCAGAACAACTTTGGAAGGGTCGGTTTTCCAAGGCGGTGGACAGCCGCGTCAACGACTTCAACTCCTCCATCCGCTTCGACCAGCGGATGATCGCGCAGGATATGCGCGGCAGCGGCGTCCATGCCGCCATGCTGGCACGGCAGGGCATCATCTCGGAGCAGGACTGTGCGGATATCCTCAGCGGTCTGGCTTCCATCGCGGACGACCTGTCCAGCGGTGCGCTGACCATTGACCCGCCGCCGAGGACGTGCACACCTTTGTGGAGCAGACCTGACCGCCCGTATCGGGGATGCGGGCAAGCGGCTGCACACCGGCCGCAGCCGCAACGATCAGGTGGCGCTGGATATCCGCCTGACTTTGCGGGATTACAGCAAGACTTTGCAGGCCTATATCGTGGAGCTGGTGCGGGTGCTGTGCAAAAAGGCAGCGGAGAACACCGCCTCCGTCATGCCCGGCTACACCCACCTGCAGCGTGCCCAGCCCATCACCTTCGGCCACGCGCTGATGGCCTATGCTTCCATGCTGCTGCGCGACCTTGACCGCTTTGCGGACGCCACCGCCCGCATGGACAGCCAGTGCCCGCTGGCTCGGGTGCACTGGCAGGCACTACCTACCCGCTGGACCGGGATTTCACCGCCGAAAAGCTGGGCTTCGCCGCCCCCTGTGCCAACAGTCTGGACGGCGTGTCCGACCGTGATTTCTGCATCGAGCTGGCAAGCGCCATCTCCATCTGCATGATGCACCTGTCCCGCCTTTCGGAGGAGATCATCCTGTGGTGCAGCTGGGAGTTCAAGTTCATTGAGCTGGACGATGCCTTTACCACCGGCTCGTCCATTATGCCCCAGAAGAAGAACCCCGACGTGACCGAGCTCATCCGCGGCAAGACCGGCCGCGTGTACGGCGACCTGAACACCCTGCTGGTGATGATGAAGGGTCTGCCGCTGGCCTACAACAAGGATATGCAGGAGGACAAGGAAGCCATCTTTGATGCAGTGGACACCTTGGAACTCTGCCTCAAGACCATCACCCCCATGCTGGACACCATGAAGACCCTGCCCGCCAATATGCGCCGCGCCGCCGCAAAGGCTTTATCAACGCCACCGACTGCGCCGACTACCTGACCAAGAAGGGGATGCCTTTCCGGGATGCCTACAAGCTGACCGGCTGCATGGTGTCGGACTGCATTGCCGCCGACAAAACGCTGGAGGAGCTGACTTTGACCCAGTTCCAGAGTTACAGCCCGCTGTTCGGGGCCGATATCTATGATGCCATCGACCTTGTGCACTGCTGCGAGGGACGCACCAGCTACGGCGGCCCCAGCGCCGCCAGCGTAGAAAAGCAGATCGCGCTGGCAACGGCACGGCTGGACGCATGGGAGGAGGAAAACGCATGAAGGTAAAGGTATTTATTGATGGCTCTTCCGGCACCACCGGCCTGCGCATCGCCGACCGTCTGGCAGCCCGCCCGGAGATCGAGCTGCTGTCCATCTCCGCCGAAGGGCGCAAGGACGTGCACGAGCGGGCAAAGGTCATCAATTCTGCCGACCTTGCCTTCCTCTGCCTGCCGGATGCGGCTTCTAAAGAAGTCATGCCCCTGCTGCGCCCGGACGTGAAGGTGCTGGACACCTCCACCGCCTTCCGCACCGATGCCGCATGGGACTACGGTTTCCCGGAGCTGAAGGGACAGAAGGCGAAAATTCAAAACTCTTACCGCGTGGCAGTGCCCGGCTGCTATGCCAGCGGCTTTATCAGCATTGCCCGCCCGCTGGTGGAGCTGGGGCTGGTGCCGCAAAGCTACCCCTTCAGCTGCACCGGCATCTCCGGCTACTCCGGCGGCGGCAAAAAGATGATCGCGGACTACGAAAGCCCCGACCGCCCGGCGCACAGCAAGCTGGATGCGCCCAAGAGCTACGGCCTGAGCCTTGGCCACAAGCACCTGCCGGAGATGCAGAAGATCAGCGGCCTTGCGCACACGCCGATGTTCGTGCCGGTGGTGTGCGACTACTACTGCGGCATGCAGGTGCTGGTGCCGCTGGATCTTACCCTTGCGGGCACTACTGCCGAGGCCGTGGCTGCCGCCCTTGCGGATTACTACAAGAACGCCGCCACCGTGAAGGTGCACGGCCTGAACGAGCCGCTGCCGGAAAACGGCCTGTACTCCAACGCCATGGCGGGCACCGACCGCATGGAACTGTACCTGACCGTGAACGCCGCGGGAGACCAGATGATGCTGGTCTCGCTGTTTGATAATCTGGGCAAAGGCTCCTCCGGTGCCGCCGTCCAGTGCATGAACCTGATGCTGGGTCTGGAAGAGACCAAAGGGTTGGAATAACAAAGAAAACCCTCTCAGTCACCTGACGGTGACAGCTCCCCCGAAGGGGGAGCTTTTGGCAAAAAAGATAACGTTTCCCTCTTACTGAAAAGCTCCCCCTCTTGGGGGAGCTGGCAATGCCGTAAGGCATTGACTGAGAGGGTTCGTCCTGTGGGAAAGGAAAATCGTTATGCAAGTATAAGGAAGTTTGCGGGCGGCATCTGCGCGCCCAAGGGTTTTGCTGCCGCCGGTGTCCATTGCGGCATCCGGGCAAATCACAGCGAAAAATACGATCTGGCGCTCATCAAGGCCGAGGTGCGCTGCGCTGCTGCGGGCGTGTACACCACCAACAAGGTCTGCGGTGCGCCCATCAAGGTGGACCGCGCCCATCTGCCGATGGCTATGCACAGGCCATTGTGGTAAACAGCGGCAACGCCAACACCTGCGCCGCCAACGGCGTGGCGCTGGCCGAGGAGTGCTGTGCACTGGTAGGCAAGGCGCTGAACATGGACGCAAAGGACGTTCTGCCCGCCTCCACCGGCGTCATCGGTCAGCCTATGGTCATCGACCCCTTTGCCCGGGGCATCCCGGCGGCGGCGGAAAAGCTGGCTGCCACCGCGCAAGGCAGCACGGACGCTGCCACCGCCATCATGACCACCGACACCCATAAAAAGGAGTACGCCATCCAGTTCGAGCTGGGCGGCAAGGTGTGCACCGTGGGTGCTATCGGCAAGGGCAGCGGCATGATCGCCCCCAACATGGCCACCATGCTGGCGTTCTACACCACCGATGCCGCCGTCTCGCCCGCGCTGCTGGAAAAGGCGCTCAAGACGGTAGTGCCCGGCACCTATAACCAGATGAGCGTGGATTTGGATACCTCCACCAACGATACCCTGATCATTATGGCGTCCGGTCTGGCGGGCAACCCGGAGATCTGCGAGGAGAACGCGGACTACGCCGCCTTTGTGGCAGCGCTGACCGCCATTGCAGAGCACATGTGCGCCGAGCACGCCGGAGACGGCGAGGGCGCTACCCACCTGATCACCTGCGAAGTGACCCACGCGCCCGACCTGAAGACCGCCCGCGCCGTCAGCCGCAGCGTGGTCTGCTCCAACCTGTTTAAGGCGGCGGTCTTTGGCCGCGATGCCAACTGGGGACGCATCCTGTGCGCCATCGGCTACACCCCCGGGGACTTCTCCATTGATAAGGTCTGCGTCTGGCTTTCCAGCAAGGCGGGCGAGGTGTATGTGTGCGAGAACGCCGCCTACCACCCGTACAGCGAGGATGAAGCCGCCAAGGTGCTGGCAGAGCACGATATTCTGGTCAAGGTGGATATGGGCACCGGCGAGGCAAGCGCCAAGGCGTGGGGCTGTGACCTGACCTACGACTATGTGAAGATCAACGGCGATTACAGACCTGACAGGAGCGCGGAACAGATGAAAAACGAAGAAATGGCGCGGCTTTTTTCGGAGGCCACCCCTTATATCCAGAAATACCATGGCAGAACCATGGTCATCAAATACGGCGGCAACGCCATGATCAACGAGACGCTGAAAAACGCCGTGATGAACGACCTTGTCACCCTGACGCTGCTGGGCGTGCGGGTGGTGCTGGTGCACGGCGGCGGCCCCGCCATCAACGAGATGCTCAAGAAGGTGGGCGTAGAGAGCCACTTTGCAAACGGTCTGCGGGTGACGGACGATGCTACCATGGAGATCGTGCAGCAGGTGCTGGCCGGTAAGGTAAACAAGGACCTTGTGGCAAAGCTGCGCGGGCGCGGCGTGGGTCTGTGCGGCATGGACGGACAGATGCTCCGCTGCACCGAGCTGGACCCTCAGCTGGGTCATGTGGGCGAGATCGTCCATGTGGATGCGACCCTGATCGAAAGCCTGCTGGACGGCGGCTTTATCCCGGTGATCGCCACCGTGGGTATGGACGACCTTGGGCAGGCGTACAACGTCAACGCGGACACTGCCGCGGCCCAGATCGCCATTGCCCTCAAGGCGGAAAAGCTGGTGTCCATGACCGATATCGCAGGCCTGCTGCGGGATAAGGAGGACGAGACCACCCTCATCCCCGAGGTGGAGGTGACCGAGATCGAGGGCTACAAGTCCGCCGGTATCATTGCGGGCGGCATGATCCCCAAGATCGGCGGCATGGCGGATGCCATCTATCAGGGCGTGCACGAGGCGGTCATCATTGATGGCCGCGTGCCGCACTCCATCCTGCTGGAACTGTTCTCCGACCGCGGCTCCGGTACCCGCTTCTACCGCCGCAGCCACCGCGAATAAAAAGATTGCGCAATCGCCGGCGGAAAGTTATAATAAAGGCAACGAAACCGCTCCGCTTTTCCCTTTGCAGGAGCGCTTAAAAGCCTTCCCCCTTTGGGGGGAAAGATTTCAGCGGTGGCGGTACAGCTTCAGAGGAGTCCGCACAGCATTGCGCAAGAACTCCATGTTACAGGAGGTACACCTATGGATTCTGAAAAAGTCATCAAGCGGGACAACGAGTACGTCCTGCACACCTATAACCGCAATCCCATCGTGCTGGAAAAGGGGCACGGGCTGTACGCCGAGGGCCCGGAGGGACAGAAGTATCTGGACTTCACCAGCGGCATCGGGGTGAACAGCCTTGGCTACTGCGACCTTGCATGGGCAGAGGCCGTGTCCCAGCAGGCACACAAATTGCAGCACACCTCCAACCTCTACTATACTGCACCCTGCGGCAAGCTGGCGAAAAAGCTGTGCAAGCGCACCGGCATGAGCAAAGTTTTCTTCGGCAATTCCGGTGCTGAAGCCAACGAGGGCGCCATCAAGGCCGCCCGCAAGTACAGCGTAGACCATTACGGCAAGGACCGCTACAACGTTATCACGCTGGTCAACAGCTTCCATGGCCGCACCCTTGCCACCCTGACCGCCACCGGGCAGGAGGTGTTCCACAACTACTTCGGCCCCTTCAACGAGGGCTTCCAGTACGTCCCGGCGGGGGATATTGAAGCGCTGCGGGAGCTGGTAGACCGCCACACCTGCGCCGTGATGATGGAACTGATTCAGGGCGAGGGCGGCGTGATGGCGCTGGACCCGGACTATGTACAGGCCGTGCGCGCTTTGTGCGACGAAAAAGACCTTGTGCTCATCGTGGACGAGGTGCAGACCGGCGTAGGCCGTACCGGCACCTTCCTGTGCTGTGAGCACTATAACCTCAAGCCGGACATCGTCACCCTTGCCAAGGGGCTGGGCGGCGGCTTGCCCATCGGCGCGGTGCTGATGAATGAAAAGGTAGCCGAGGGCATGGGCCCCGGCACCCACGGCTCTACCTTTGGCGGCAACCCGGTGTCTGCGCCGGTGCCAACGTGGTGGTGGACCGTCTGGACCAGAGCTTCCTTGCACAGGTCAGCGAGCGCGCCGTACAGCTGCGCACCGGCTTGGCAAAGCTGCCCCACGTCAAGAACATTTCCGGCATCGGCCTGATGGTGGGTATCGAGTTCTTTGATGTGCAGGCTGCGGATGTGCTGGCTGCCTGCCGTGAAAAGGGCTTGCTGGTGCTTACCGCAAAGACCCGGCTGCGTCTGCTGCCGCCGCTGACCGTCTCGGAGCACGAGGTAGACATGGCGCTGGAGGTGCTGGCCGAGGTGCTGGGCACGATGGAGCCGACGGCTCCGAAGGAGCAGGCATGAAAAATCTGCTGAAAATGAGCGACCTTTCCCCCGCCGAGCTGACCCACATTCTGGATGTGGCAGACCAGCTGAAAGCGGACTGCAAGGCGGGCCGCACCGAGCCGCTGCTGGCGGGCAAAAGCGTGGCGCTGCTGTTTTCCAAAGCGTCCACCCGCACCCGCACCAGCTTTGAGGTGGGCGTGTACCAGATGGGTGGTCTTGGCAACTACATGAACACCGCCGAATTACAGGCCGGGCGGGGCGAGCCCCTGCGGGACACCGCCCGGGTGCTGGGGCGCTACTACGACTGCGCCGTCTGGCGCACCTACCGCCAGCGGGACTTGGAGGAGCTGGCGGAGCTTTCCGGCATTCCGGTGATCAACGGCCTGACCGATTATGCCCACCCCTGTCAGGTGCTGGCTGACCTGATGACCATTCGGGAGCGCCGGGGCACGCTGGCAGGGCTGAAGCTCTGCTTTGTGGGCGACGGAAGCAACATGGCCAACAGCCTGATCGTGGGCGGCCTTTTGGCGGGGATGCAGGTGTCCTGCGTCTGTCCCCCGGGCTACCGCCCGGCAGCGGATGTGCTGGTGTTTGCCCACAAATACGGCAATGCCTTCCACCTGACCACCGACCCCGCCGAGGGTCTGCGGGATGCGGACATTGTAGCTACCGCCGCATGGAACACCACCGCCCCCGGCACCGCCGAGAGCGAGCAGCGTCTGCGGGATTTTGTGGGCTTCCAGCTCACCGGCCGTCTGCTGGAAAACGCAAGGCCCAACGCGCTGGTGCTGCACTGTCTGCCCGCCCACCGGGGCGAGGAGATCTCCACCGCCCTGTTCGAGCAGCATGCGGACGAGATCTTTGACGAGGCGGAGAACCGTCTGCACGTCCAGAAAGCCGTGCTGGCGGTGCTGCTGGCGGGCAAGTAAAACGGTTTTGAATGCCCGCCGCTATCGGGTTGCGGCACCCAGCATCCGCATCGTGCCTTGGGCGGCACGCGCGTCTTGCTGGCCGCTGCCCCAACAACTCCTCCCTGTTTCCGCCGCTGGCGGCGGTCGTCGTCGTTGCACTTTGGGCATAAAGAGCGGAAAGAATATTTTGTATTGCAGTTCGAAACGCCTGCGGGCGTTTCGGAACTGCTTTTTTATGGGAGAGATTGCGGTGGAAAGCCTCTCAGGCGCACATTCGTTTGCAACCCTTTTTTTGCGTCCCAAAAGGGTGCGCAAGGGCTTTTTTGGGGTTTTTCAGGGCGATTCGATGCATTTCAGGGGCCATTCACGCAGAATTGCTCTACTTTTGCCGCCGTTCGTGGTATACTACAAGCACAGAGCAGTGCTCTGTTCAATATGCCATTCCCGTAATTCCTATAGAGCAGAAAACCGTCCGGTAACCGCAAACCGGGCGGTTTTCTGTTTTTGCGGGTGCGTGCGGTGCACCAGGTCGTTTCAGCGCATTTGCGGGGCGATTCGTGCCCAAAACCGTCCAAAGCGGGCAAAACGTGGTACACTGGGTACAACAAAAGCGCCCGGCTTGGAGGGCGCTTGAGAAGGAGAGAATCTTATGCAAAAACGGCTCATCAGCATGGTTCTGGCGCTGAGCATGGCACTGACCGCAATGCCGCTGCCCGCCCTTGCCCAGAGCGCCCGCCCGACACCGCCAAGGCAGCCCGCTGGCTGTGGAGTCCGGGCTGCTGCCCGACATGGGTGAGGGCGCCTTTACGCCCGGCAAGCGTGTGACCAAGGTACAGGTCATCCGCGCATGGAACCGGCTGAAAAAGCTGGGTCTGGCGAAATAACAATTGCCATCTCCCGATCGATCCTTTCCAATAAGTGCAGCAAGGCCTCCGGCATTCGCCGGACGGCCTTGCTGCATTGCCCCACTCGTGAAAAAGGGGTTCTGAAAAGCTGCGCAACCGCAGCCTTTTCAGAACTCCAAAATTAAAATAATTCTTCCGCTGCAACGACGACGACCGCCGCCAGTGGCGGAAACAGGGAGGAGTTGTTGGGGCAGCGGCCAGCAAGACGCGCGTGCCGCCCAAGGCACGATGCGGATGCTGGGTGCCGCAACCCGGAAGGCGCGGAGGGCATTTCAATCGTTCTCCACCCCGGGCACCGGCGGTGCGCCATGCGGCGCACAGCACCTCTTTCCGCCTTGGAAAGCTTTTTCAGGGCGGCTTCCCGGCGCAAAGCGGCGCGCTTGTCCGCGCAGCGCTCCAGATAGGCAAAGCCTACCGCGCCGTGGGCGCGGGTGTAGCGGGCACCTTTGCCGCTCTGGTGCGCTTTCAGCCGGGCGGCGGGGTGGTTCGTCCAACCGGTGTACAGCTGCCCGCCGGTGCAGCGCACCATGTAGACGTAGGCGGCGTCAGGCAAGGCGTCCATTGTTTTTCAGCACCTGACGGCAGGCGGCAAGGGCGGTCTCCTTGTCCTTGGCGGTGATGAGGAAGCGGCTGGCGTGGCAGAAGCTGATGCCCGGGATGCCGCTCTTCTGCTCGATGACCTCCTGCGGCTGCCCCGCCCACGACTGGGGGAAGGGCAGCTTGGACTTTTTGGTCTTGTGGTCGGTGACGCACTGGGCGCTCCACCCGCCGCGCTGGCTGGGGTACACCACAAACAGGGCATCGGTCTTGTACAGGCCGTTTTTCCACGGCAGATAGCAGGGCAGCACCACGATGCCGTCGCGGGAGCTGCGGTAGCCTGCTGTACTTTTTCGTCCGCGCGGTTCACGGCGTTGGCGCTGTCGATCTGGTTCTCCAGGATCTGCTTTGCCACAGCCACCGCCTTGAAAAAGCAGCTGTCCTGATCCTCTTTGGAATCCCACACCGGGTTGAAAAAGCCAATGGCATCGCACAGGCTGTTCTGCTCGCCGGTGTTGTCGTTCAGGTCCAGCGGCTGGATGAAGTTTTCGTCAATGAGCCGCGCCTGCCGCTCGCCCACAAGACCCGGGCCCAGCACTCGCCACAGCAGACCAAAGGCCGCGTAGGGCACGCCGTTTGCGCGGTACTCCCGGGGCTCCTGATGGTGGTCGAACATCCCAAAGCCGATATCGTACACGATGCCGTCAAAATCGTCAGGCACGGTAAAGCCGCGGGTGATCTTGATATCCGGGCGCAGAATTTGCAATAGCGCCGTAGCAAACACGTCATCGGCATGGAACTTGCCGGCGTGGGTAAAACCGTTTGCGGGAATTTTCATGGATTTGATACCTCGTTCTCCTAGTTTCGTCTGGTATCAGTATAGCACAATCCCGCCCGTGGGACAACAAAAAGGAGCTGCCGCACGGGTGCGGCAGCTCCAGATTGGTTCTATTTACAGCGCCGAGTAGCCGAAGCTGTTTACCAGCGCGTCAATGTGCTGCCCGGCCTTGCACAAGGGGCAGTCGCGGGAGTCGAAGCTGGCGTAATCCGGCAGGCTGGTGGGGTCGAAGATAGAGGTGACCGGGTAGCCAAGGCACTCGTGGGTAGTGGCGAAAATAGCCGAAAGCCCGGCCACGATGCCGCCGTAGTAGTTTACGGCTTCCACGGCTGCCTGAATGGTGTAGCCGGTGGTGATGGATGCGGCCAGAATGAGGACGTGCTTGCCCTTGACCATGGGGGCAAGATTGTCCCGCAGAATGATCTGGCTGCCGGAGGTGTATTCCGGCGTGACCACATAGATGGTCTTGTGGGCGTTCATATTGGTAAAGCCGTCCTTGGTCAGCTCGTTGGCAAGGCAGGTGCCAATGACCTGTGTGCCGTCCAGACAGAGCACGGTATCCACGATGGTGCTGTGCTGATAAGCGTTGACCAGCTCCTTTGCCACGGCTTTTGCCTCGGAAAGGCGGGACTTTTGGGTGGTCACGTCGATGTAATAGTTGATGTGGCTGTGGCTGGTGGCAAAATGTCCCTTGGCCACCCGCAGGAACAGTTCGCTTTTGCTGGTGGGAAGCTTGACCATGTTGATCATTGTACAGCACTCCTTTTTTCACCGGGCGCAGCTGCGCCGCAAAATACAAAACAGCGCGGCGACCTATTTTGGTCGCAGCGCTTATTTTTCTTCTCTGCCTCTTTATTGTACTGAAAAATGCCGCTGTGCACAAGACACAAACCTGACGAAAAACCTTGCTTTTTTACAGACATATCGCCGAAAACTTGGATGCAAAGGCCGCTGCCGCCCGGAATGCTGCACCGCAAAGGGTACGCAGCGGCAAGACCGGTACGGCGGTAGGGGAGGAACGCGCTTTTTTGCGCAGCACGGAAAATTTTGCAAAAAGGACTGGTATTTTTGCGGGTTTTGAGTATAATATAAGAGATAGTTCAAATTTGAAGTAAAAGGAGAATCACTTCCATGGCACAGGCAAAACAGGATATGGGCAGCGGCAGCGTAAAAAAGCTGATGCTGCAGCTCATGATCCCGGCGGTCGTTGCACAGGTGGTCAACCTGCTGTATAACATCGTGGACCGCATTTACATCGGACATATTGCCGGCATCGGCGCGGCAGCGCTGACCGGCGTGGGACTGTTCACCCCCATCCTTATGCTGCTGAACGCATTCGCCATGCTGGTGGGCGCGGGCGGCGCACCCCGCACCGCCATTGCGCTGGGACAGGGCGACAAGGAGCAGGCGGAGAAGATCATCTCCAACAGCTTTACCATGCTGCTGCTCTTCTCGGTGGTGCTGACCGTGGTGTTCTACGCCGGAGCACCCACCCTGCTGCGGCTCTTTGGTGCCAGTGACGCCACCCTGCCCTATGCGCTGAGTTACAGCCGCATCTACATTCTGGCTCGGTGTTTGTGCTGCTGGTGCTGGGCATGAACCCCTTCATCACCACGCAGGGCTTTGCCAAGACCAGTATGCTTACCACCGTCATCGGTGCGGTTATTAACATTATTCTGGATCCCATCCTGATCTTTGGTCTGGGTCTGGGCGTGCAGGGCGCTGCCATTGCCACCGTGCTCAGTCAGGCCGTGGGCGCGGTGTGGATCCTGCACTTCCTCACCGGCAAAAAGACCATCCTGCGCCTGCGCAAGGACTATATGCGCCCGGAAAAGAAGGTCATTCTGCCGGTGATGGCGCTGGGCATCTCCACCTTTGTGATGATGTCCACTGAGAGCCTGCTGTCCATCAGCTTCAGCTCCAGTCTGGCGCGGTACGGCGGCGATGTGGCTGTGGGTGCCATGACCGTCATCACCAGCGCTTCCCAGCTGTGCACCCTGCCATTCAGGGCATCTGTCAGGGCGTCAGCCGGTGATGAGCTTCAATTTCGGCGCGGGCAAAAAGTCCCGCGTCAAGGAGGCGTTCCGCTTCCAGCTGCTGCTGTGCAGCTGCTACACCTGCCTGTTCTGGCTGCTCATGATGCTGGCGCCGGGGGCTGTGGCGGGCATCTTCACCTCGGATACGGCGCTCATTTCCTACACCACATGGTCCATGCGCATCTACATGGCCGGTATCTTTGCCATGGGCTTCCAGATCGCCTGCCAGCAGAGCTTTATGGCGCTGGGTCAGGCCAAGGTCAGTTTGCTGCTGGCCTGTCTGCGCAAGATCATTTTGCTGATCCCGCTCATCTTCATCCTGCCGCACCTGCTGCCGGACCCGGTATTCGGTGTTTTTCTGGCAGAGCCGGTCAGCGATATTCTGGCAGCCACCATTACCACCATCACCTTCTTCTCCCGCTTCAACGGTATTCTGGAACGGGGTGCCGCAAAGGTATAATAATAACAACAAAGGCTGCTGCGCATTCTGCGCAGCAGCCTTTGTGCTGTGTAATTGATTTTAGACGGTCTCCGGCTCACCAAGAGCCAGTACTTTCGTCAGCTCGGCCTGCACCTTGGCGTTGGTGGCATCGGTGACGGCCAGCACATCGGAATAGAACTTTTCCATCTCGTCACGGGTGGAGAAGGTGGCCACATACATCTGGTTGCCCATGGCACCGGACAACGCCTCGGGAATGCGGTCCACCATGCGCATGTTGTCCTGATACTTCTGCATCAGCTGCTCGTGGCTGTAAACGAAGCTCTTGCCGTCCCGGCGGCCGGCAAAGGCGCAGTAGTAGTGCTCACCCACCGGCATATCGGTGCCGCCGAAGGCGATCATGTCCGCCCAGATCTTGTACACGTTGGTGGAGCGGGCAAAGTCGATCATGTCCGGGGTAAAGCCGCCGCAGGGAGCATGTTGACTTCCAGCGCCACGATCTGACCCTTTTTGCCCATGCTGGCCTGATTCTCGGTCATGCGGAAGAACTCGAAGTGAACAAAGCGGCTCTTCACCCCAAAGCTCTTGACGGCGGCACGGCCCGCGGCGCGGGTATCCTCCGGCAGATCCTTGATGATGTAGTAGATGGAGTTATCGTCGTTGTTCACGATGTCCATGATGGACACGGGGCTTACGTTGCCCGCCTCAAAGATGGGGTTGCCGTGGGCGTCAATGATGGCATCGTAGCTGTTCACCTCGGCGCGGACAAACTCCTCCATGATGTAAGCCACATCCGGGTGCTCTTTTTCCTTGTAGGCCAGAAATTCTTCCAGTTCCTTGTCGGTGGAAAGGCGGTGGGTATCCGAAGCGCCCACGCCGTTGTCCGGCTTGACCACCACCGGGTAGCCCACCTGCGCCACAAAGGCCTTGCAGCCTGCAAGGTCATCCACCATGTGGTAGCGGGCGGTGGCGATACCGGCCTTCTGATAGTACTCCTTCATCTTGCTCTTGTACTTGATGCGGGGCATATCAGAGGTCTGGAAGCCGCTGGTGATGTGGAAATCGGTGCGCAGGGCGGCATCCCGTTCCAGCCAGTATTCATTGTTGGACTCCAGCCAATCGATGCGACCATACTTGAAGGTGAAAAAGGCCACGGCGCGGTACACCTCGTCGTAGTTTTCCAGACTGTTCACCTTGTAGTACTCGTTCAGGCTTGCCTTCAGCTCCGGCTTCAGCTCCTCGTAGGCTGGTCGCCGATGCCCAACACGTTCAGGCCGTTGTTTTTCAGCTCCCGGCAGAACTGCCAGTAGTTCGTGGGGAAGTTGGGGGAGATAAAAATAAGTTCTGCATAGTATTTGTTGATTCCTCTTTCCGTTACCTCTATGATTGCAATGCCCCTGCGGGGCGGGACAGACTTTAATATTGGGAAACAACGGCGCGTCCATGGACGCGCCGTTGTGCCATTTTCACGGGATGGGTCACTGCTGACCCAGAATGTAGGGCATATAGTATGCCACCTGCTTATACCACCAGTTCCAGTCGTGGTTGACATCGTGACCCCACAGGTCTACCCAGATGGGGATATGCTTTGCTTCAAAGATGCGCTTGAGCAGCCATGTGGTGTCCGGCTGTTCCCAGTCGCCCTGACCGCAGCAGATGACAGCTTTCTGGCTGCGGAACAGCTGCATATAGGGGTGATCCTCCGGGAAGTTCTTCATGTAGTCCACGGGGGAGTTCATGTACACCAGCTCGTCCATATAGTCGCCAAAGCCGTAGTGAGCAGTGTAGATGCCGCTGAGTGCCAGACAGCCGCAGAAGATATCCGGGCGGCGCAGGTACAGGTTTACCGCGTGGGTGGCGCCCAGACTGCACCCGAAGGCGATGATGCCGGGCAGGTCGCTCCAACCGTTGCGCTGCTGCGCCAGATGCTGAAGCATCGGGGCGACCTCGCGGGTGATGTAGCGCAGCCACTGTTCATAGCGGCGGATACGCCAGTAGGGGTTGCCCTGTGCGTCCGACCATGTTTCCTGATCCATGGTGTCGATGGAAAGCACCATGATCTGCCCGGACTCGATCCACGGGGCAAGGGTGTCGGTCATGTGGAAGTTTTCAAAATCGAAGAATCGGCCGTCCTGACAGGGAATATACAGCATCGGGCGGCCTGCGTGGCCGTAAAGCTTGCACTCCATATCCCGTCCCAGTTCCGGGCTGTACTCCTTGAAATACTGCATCTCCATGGTGTTTCCTCCTTTAGTGTTACTATGGTGTCGCCCTTCTCTTACTCCTCCACCTCATACAGCAGGGTGTGGAACACGAAAGGCAGCTGCTTTTCCCAGCTGGCCTCGCAGTGGGTGCCGCCGGGCACGATGCGGCTGGTCAGGTGGATGCCCCGGGTCATCAGCTTGCCGCTCAAGTTGGAGAATTCCCGGCGGATGCCATCGTGGTTGCCCATCTCCCGGGAGCCGTAATCCATGTACAGCACTGTGCCGGGGGCAAGTTTTGCGCGCCCCACAAGGCCGGAAAGCTTATCCGGTGCCACCCAGATGGAGGGCGACAGCGCCGCTGCGCGGCTGTAAGTATCGTTATATTGCAGCAGAGCGTACAGGCTCATCAGTCCGCCCATGCTGCTGCCGCCGATAAAGGTATGTGCCTGTCCGGCAGGGTGCGGAAATTCTGGTCGATCAGGGCTTGAACCGGTGGATGAACCAGCTCATGGTGACCTGTCCCTTGCCGTCAAAGTGGCCGTAGGTGGGGTCATCGAAGCGGTAGGGGGAATACTCCACCAGACGCTCGTTGTTCGCCCCGGCGTTGCACTCGATGGCCGCCACGATCAGCGGGGTGTCGGTATAGTCCAGATAATCTGCCACGCCCCAGCTTTTGCCGTAGGTGGCATCCTCGTTGAAAAACACGTTCTGCCCATCGAACATATACAGCACGGGGAACCGGCGCTCCGGCTGTGCCTCGTACATGGTGGGCAGATAGACATACGCCCGGCGCTGTTCGGTGCCGTTGACCGCCGGGTAACTCATGCTCCATTTTTTGATCATGGTGCTTCTTTCCTCTCAAATCTTCCTGCAAGAGGCACAGGCGGCAAGCCTACGCCCTTTATAGGTAGTGTAGCACCATGCGGCGGGAATTGCAATGATTATAGAGCAAAGGGACTGCTGCCCCAAATGGTATGCAGCAGTCCCTTTAAAAGCCGTAGGGTGACAGGCGGCTCAATATTTCTTTTCCACAGGCACGATCCAGCCTTGGTATCGGGCAGCTTGCCCCACTGCATACCAGTCATGGTGTCGTACAGCTTCTGGGTGACAGGGCCGATCTTGCCGTCACCGATGAAGCGTGCTCGCCCTTCCAGACCAGCTCCTTGACAGGGGAGACGACAGCGGCAGTACCGGTGCCGAACACCTCTTCCAGCTTGCCTTCGCGGGCAGCAGCCATGATGTCGGCAATGGCGATCTTGCCCTCAACGACCTCGTAGCCCCAGTCCTTCAGCAGCTCGATGCAGCTGCGGCGGGTGACGCCGGGCAGCACGGTGCCCACGGTAGCGGCGGTGTACACCTTGCCGTCGATCTTGAACATGATGTTCATGCTGCCAACTTCTTCAACGTACTTCTTCTCAACGCCGTCCAGCCACAGCACCTGTGCGTAGCCCTGCTCCTCGGCCAGCTCACCGGCTTGATGGAAGCGGCGTAGTTGCCGCCGCACTTGGTAAAGCCGGTCAGACCCGGGGCGGCGCGGATATACTCGTCCTCCACATAGATGCGCACGGGTTGATGCCCTCGGCGTAGTAAGCGCCGGAGGGAGCGCAGATGATGCAGAAGATATAGTGCTTGGAGGCGTGCACGCCCAGACCTACATCATTGGCAAAGATGAAGGGACGGATGTACAGGGAAGCACCGTCGGTGTGGGGCACCCAGTCGCGGTCCACGTCCACCAGAGCCTCAACAGCCTGAATGTAGTCCTCTACCGGGATCTTGGGAATGCACAGACGGTCGGCAGAATCCTGAAAACGCTTGGCGTTGCAGTCCGGGCGGAACAGCTGCACGGTGTCATCGGCGGTGCGGTAGGCCTTCATGCCTCAAAGATCTCCTGTGCGTAGTGGAACACCACGGTAGCGGGGTCCAGCTCAAAGGGGCCATAGGGGACGATGCGGGCATCGTGCCAGCCCTCGCCCTCGGTGTAATCCATGACGAACATGTGGTCGGAGAACTTTTTGCCGAAGCCAAGCTTCGTCTCATCGGTGGGCTTTGCCTTGGGCGTAGCCGTGCGGGTGATCTTGATATCCAACATAGTGAGTTTCCCTCTTTCCTTTTATGCGCGTGCGCACGATTTCCGGCGCTTTATGACACAAATGTTGGTTTCTATTATAATATTCCGGAGCGGTTTTGCAAGGAATCAAAAAATGTTTCATCTTTCCACCGGTAAAGTTGCACCAGATTGTGAGCACAATGGTGTGCAAACTGCCAAATCTATGGTACAATAGGGTCACAGAGCACTTTGCGGGGCACAGCCCCGCTTTTCTATGGAAGGAGCATACTGCATGATCGACAGCGTTATTTTTGATATGGACGGCCTGATGTTTGACACCGAGCGGGTCTGGGCCACCCTGTGGGAGCCTGCACTTGCCACCCTTGGGCTTTCTTATAAGGAAGGGCTGGACGTTGCCGCCCGCGGCACGGCAGGGGACACCATGCGGGCGGTGCTGCGCCGCTTCTACGGGGAAAACTGCGACACGGACGCCATCATCGAGGCGCTGCACGCACAGGCGGAAAAGGCGTTTCAGGCACCGCCGCCCAAAAAGCCCGGACTGGACGAAATTCTGACATGGCTGGACGCGCAGCACATCCCCATGGCGGTGGCTTCCTCCAGCCGGATGGCATCTATCCGGCACCATTTGGACGGCTGGGGTTTGACCCACTACTTCAAGGTGATCGTCTCCGGCGAGCAGTTCTCAGTCTCCAAGCCCGACCCGGAAATTTTTCTGCGGGCAGCGGAAGCGCTGGGCACTGCGCCCAGCCGCACCCTTGTGCTGGAGGACAGCTACAACGGCGTGCGCGCCGGTGCCGCCGGCGGCTTTGTCACCGTGATGGTGCCGGACATGGCCCCCGCCAATGACGAGATGCGCCGTCTGTACACCGCCGAGTGCCGCGACCTGTACGAGGTGCTGGAAGGCTTGCAGAAGGGAGATTCTGATTGTGCTATTTTAACGTGCTTTTTTCTGCGGCGGAGTTGCGCACCAGCTTACGGAGCAGCAGCACAAGGCACACCACCAGCAGAATGACGGTGAGGATCAGGCCAAGTAGGATAAAGGCAAAGCGGTTGGGCTTTTTCAGCAGCGCGGAAAGGCTGCGGCTGTCCTCTACCTTTTTGCGGTCGTGCAGGGTGTTGTAGTAGTCCGGCACGTTGCCGATGCCGTCGCCGTCGGTGTCCTCGAACGAGGCCATGTACCGCGCAATGGCGTCCCAGCCTTCAGCTCTTTGCCGTTTTCGGTCAGGATCACATCCTCAAAATCTTCGATGGGAGTGCCGTCGGCGTACTTCGGCACGATGGACAAAATGCCGTAGGACATATCCGTCACGGCGCTCAGCATCTGCCCGCTGTAAAGGTCTGCCACAATGCGGTACAGCTTGTCGTCCTGCAGCTCCACGCGCTGCCCGTCCTTGACCAGATAGACATCCGTCACCTTGTTCAGCAGCAGCCGGTGGGGGTTATAGGTAAAGTTCAGGCCGCTGCAATACAGCCGCGCGGTGGTCATGAAATCCGACACGGAAGCGTCGATCTCGCGGCGGTGCGCAGTTCCTTGCCGGTGAGGTAGACTTCGATGAGAGGATAGCCCGGCACACCGTCTGCGCCGATGCCCAGCGAGAAGGAGTTGAACACCTGCTCCACTGTGATATCGCCCCGGGCGTAGGTGTCGCGCACGGTGCCGCTGGGCACCACCGCCAGATCTACCGGCACGCCGTCATAGTCGGCGGCATTCTCCACCGCGTACACATAGGCGTCCGCGATGATATCGCCCAGATTGTGCTCGGTGTGCACCTTGCCCAGATCTTTCAGGCTGGAGAAAACAACATCGTTTTCTGCCAGCACCTGATCTTTGGTGTAGCCGAACTGCGCCAGATAGTCCTCGTCCACCGTGTCCATAAAGCGGTCGATGATCTCTTGCGTTTCCGCATCAGCGGGGATATCGGCAGTGATGGGGATCAGCTGGTAATCGGTCACCTGCCAGCGGCCGTTTTCCTTCTGCGCCATGGAAAGGCTGCCCAATTTTTGCCGTACTCGCCGCAGGAGACCACATAGGTGTCCCCGTGCCGGATGGGCTCCCGGATGCGGCTGTG
>ENA-OQHY01000533-OQHY01000533.1-human-gut-metagenome-genome-assembly--contig:-NODE-533-length-21256-cov-6.011737_pt1 | contig 21256 bp, 17 predicted proteins | sample MGYA00242570_ERZ504733 | MGnify/ENA primary metagenome ERZ504733 (study PRJEB26092, sample SAMD00036219) | human gut metagenome | host: Homo sapiens | study: EMG produced TPA metagenomics assembly of... | reverse complement strand
AGAACCAGAGTACATGGAACATTTGGCGAGATGAAAGGAATCCTGAAAGAGATGGAGGGACTTCCTTTCGAAGGATACGAGATCCATATGGGAGAGACGATCCTTGATGAACACGCATCCGGGCTTGTAACAATAGAAAATGATTCTGATACGCTACAACAAGGACATCCGGATGGTTCACAGAAGGAAAATGTCTATGGCTGTTATGTGCATGGAATCTTTGATTCACCGGAAATGTCAGGTGGGTTTCTCTCCGCTTTATTGAAAGAGAAAGGCTATGATCCGGAGACGGTACAGGCAGTAGACTGGAAGTCTTATAAGGAAGAACAGTATGATAAGCTTGCAGATATCGTTCGTGCCAGTCTGGATATGAAAGAAATTTACAGGATTATTGGATTGTAGAGTTTGTAATGAGAGGGGCAAAAAGATGATTACAGATTTAACGAAAGAACATCCGAACAAGACATTATGGCGGTTCCTTCTGCCAATGTTGTTCAGTGTGATGTTCCAGCAGATTTATAATATTGCAGACAGTATGATCGCAGGAAGATTTGCAGGAGAAAATGCGTTGGCAGCAGTCGGCGCATCTTATCCGATCACAATTATTTTTATGGCATTTGCTGTGGGAATGAATCTGGGGGCATCCGTAGTCGTATCAAGACTATTCGGAGCAGAAGACCGGGGCGGTGTGAAGCGTGCGGTTACAACGGCATTTCTTAGTTCTATGGTGCTGGGAATCATACTGACATTATTCGGGTATTTCTTTAATCATCAGATGATGAGATGGATCCGCACACCACAGAATATTATGGCAGTTGGAGTTTTATATTTGAAAATTTACATTTTCGGAATTATCTTCCTGATGCTTTATAATGTGTGTACCGGAGTATTTACAGCACTCGGGGATTCTAAGACACCGTTATATTTTCTGCTTGGATCCTCAGCTGGAAATATTATTCTTGATTATATCTTCGTAGCAAAATTCCAGTGGGGTGTGAGCGGTGTTGCCTGGGCAACATTTATCGTGCAAGGTGTGTCAGCTGTGCTTGCATTAGTAACACTTCTCGGAAGATTGCAGAAATTTGCCGGGAAAGAAAAGCAGCCGTGGTTTGATAAGAAATTATTTGCACAGATCATGGCGATTGCAATTCCAAGCATTCTTCAGCAGAGCGTATTGAGTATAGGAAATCTTTTCGTGCAGGGAATTGTAAATCAATTCGGTTCAGCAGTTGTTGCGGGATATTCGGGAGCGATCAAGCTGAATACATTTGCCATTAATATCTTTATGACACTTGGATCCTGCCTGTCTAGCTATACGGCACAGAATATCGGCGCGGGAAAGAAAGAACGAATTCCATTGGGATTCCGTACCGGAGTGAAATTGTCAGAGCTTACGGCATTACCGTTTGTTATTCTGTATTTCATTTTCAGTCGTCAGATGATGGGACTGTTCTTAGGTGCGGAGAGTGTAGAGGCGATCAGCGCAGGAATGGCATTTTTGAAAATAGTATCGCCGTGGTATTTTATGATTGTAATTAAGCTGATGACAGATGGAATTATCCGAGGTTCCGGAGCGATGGTCTATTTTGTGGTTGCAACAGTTCCGGATCTTATTTTGAGAATCGGATTTGCGTTGGTTTTGACAAAAAGCTTTGGAAGCACCGGGATCTGGATGGCATGGCCATTTGGATGGATCGTAGCAACCACATTAACATTGATCTTTTATAGAAAGTTGGGATATAAGAATGATAAAAGCAGTGATTTTTGATATGGATGGGGTTTTGATCAATACGGAACCGCTTCATTATCAATGTTGGGTAGAAATTTTTAAAGAACGATATGGAGTTGACCTGGATTATGAGGTATATAAGCCATGCATCGGATCTACAAGACTCCATTCATGAATCTGATCAAAGAAAATTACGGAATCACATTTGAAAGTCTTGAAGTTATGAATCAGATTATGAAAGAAAAGAAGGATGAAATTATTGCAAGAGACGGATTTCCTGAGATGCCGGGAGTTGGGCAGATGCTTTGCTGTCTGAAAGATGCGGGATATCGTCTGGCCGTGGCCTCTTCTTCTCCGAAACCTGTAATCACAGAAACACTGGAAACGCTGGATCTGATGAAATATTTCGATGTCGTGACAAGTGGAGATGAAGTGAAGAATCCAAAGCCGGCACCGGACACATTTCTCTTTGCAGCGAAACAGCTGGGCGTACCGGTAGACGAGTGTATTGTAATCGAAGATTCAACGAATGGAGGAAAGGCTGCTAAGGCGGCTAAGATGCCATGTATCTGGATGCATAATCCGGATTCCGGAGACCAGGAGATACCGGATGCAGTGCTCGAGATTACGGCCTGGACAAAGGAGAATATAGAAAAAATCATGAAGCTTTTACATTTTGGTCAAGAAAAAGTGTAAAATAAATGAGCGATATAAAATTTTTTTGAGTAGAATACTTAGAAATAGTAGACCTGGAAGTATTATTAGGATGTGATTGAATGAAAAAACTGAAATTTATATTTGGCAAGCTTAGTATTCTCTATTACATTTTGTTTTTGCTCGTGACCTGTGTACTTTGCAAGTACGGAAGCATCAGACAGCTGAAGTTTGCATTTTTGGCTTTAGGTATCCTTCTGGTACTCAGTCTTTGTATCTGGATCGGTTGCCTGATAGCAGAAAAGGAAAATCCTTTAAAAATGAAAGGCGCACTCAGGAAAACAGTGTTTGGTACAGAACTTTTGATTTTACTTGTAGTTACGGTTGGATGTATTTCTTATATCGTATATACTGCGATTCCTTATAATGGCGCATTGTCCTGGAAGGTAGACAGCCTGTTTAAGACAAAGAAAATTGAGTATGAACATAACAACTTCTTTCGTGATGGCGCAGAAGGACTGATAAAAGATATCAATAAGAAACTGAAACTTCCGGACGAGTTGTATATTACAGACAGTTTTGAGATGTCTTTTGATAAAGACGGAACGATAACCCGTGTGTCAACATATCTCTATGGACAGAATGACAAGGGAAAAGATAAGACCTATCTGATTGATTATGATATCGATAAAAGTGATAAAATTGTTGTGCAGATCGCAGGTTACGCAAATGCAGATTATGATGATGACAAGAAATTAGATCCTATGTTTACCATTCTGGAAAAATCAGATTGTAAGATGCAGGTGACACAATGGAATCTGAATTACGCATTTGCAGATAATCCGCCGGAATATGAGATTCTGTATTATGGAAAACGCTCCTTCGCTTCTTCGGAAGGTCTTGTTTATCTTCCGGGAGATGTGGATGGTGACGGAGCAGTCAGTGGTATGACTGATTTCACAGCTCTCGACCGCGGTGGAGAAGCACTTGGATATGAAGTGTCTCTGTATCTTCCGCAGGATGAATCTGTGACGCCGGTGCGTTATATGATGGAACCAGAATATATCAGTCCTGATACAATTAGTCAGAATGAGCAGGCGGAGAAAGATTCGCAGGCAAAAGAACAGGGAAAAGAGAATAATACCTGGACGGTTGATACGGACGGAAGCGGTGTTGTCCGATTCTTCTTAAATGAGCAGAAAGGCTGGAAACTTTCTGTTGTTGATGCGGCTCTTGGAACACGTTATTATAAACTGGAAACTACGTCAGATGGTGGATATAACTGGATAACAGTAAATGAAGACCCATTTGACGGAAATGGCGGAGCAGGAGAAGGGATACAATTCTTCGATGAACAGTTTGGCTTCATCGGTCTAAGTGGGGCATCGCAGACACATTCGTCTATTTATGTTACAAAAGACGGTGGAAAGACACTGAAGGAGATAGAACTTCCGATGGATACTGTGACAGAATATCCGCCGCATATGCAGGAATATGGCCTCACGCTTGCAGATTATCAGTATCTGGAAATGCCACAGCAGGATGGAGAGAATTATATAATCCATGTGAAGACGCAAAGTGGCGAGACGGAAGGTCTTGTGTTCACATCTGAAGATCAAGGTGAGAACTGGAGTTTTACAGGGGTGTTTGCTGAGTGAAAAAAATAATCTGCTTAAAACGAGTCGTAAAAATACTGGAAGTTAACATAAGAACATAAGAAGAAGGGTATATTCCTATTGCTCAAGGAACATAATTATGTCAAAGAAAGGAGTGAGTTATCATGCCACTTATTATGCCTATTAAGGATTTACGTAATACAACCGAGATTTCAAATATTGCACACAAGGAACAGGAGCCTATTTTTATTACCAAAAACGGATATAGCGACTTGGTTGTAATGAGCAGTGAACTATATGATAAATTCGCAAGAATAAATCGCATCGATCAAGTAATCTTCGAGTCCGAGCAGGAAATTGCTAATGGAGCAGAAGCAGTTGACGCAGAAATTGTTTTTGCAGAATTGGAGAAAAAACATTAATCCCACCAAGAGCGAAGGCAGATATGCAGGAAAAGATTATAGACAGTTACTGATTGATAACTATATCGCTATTTTTCGCATTGATGAGCCACACAAAACCGTTTATGTGGTAACTATACAGTATCAGGGACGGAATCTGTAAAGAAAGCACTGAATGATCTATGAATCATTTGGTGCTTTCTTTGACTCAAGAACTATCGTCTGGTTCATGGAGGTTGGGGGAATCATTCTCTAGAAAAGGATGATAAATAATGCAGTGATTTAGTTGGTATTAATAAGAAAAGAATGATATAATTTAATATAATATTGATATTTTGTATGAATGCTTGGAATACAAGTATCAAAGACGGAGGAAAAATGATATGGCAGATATTGAAAACAGCAAAGATTTAACAAGTGTATTATGGAGTGGCGCAGATGTTCTTCGTTCAAAAATGGATGCGAATGAATATAAGAACTATCTGTTAGGGATTGTTTTTTATAAATACTTATCAGATTCATTTCTGATTAAGGTATATGATTTACTTTATGATGAAAAACCAGAGACACTTAGAGCTGCTTTAGATGCATATAGAGAAGCGTTAGAAGATGAAAGTGCAGAGGAGTTAAAGGAACAGCTTGAAGAAGAATGTCATTATGTGATTGAACCTGAGTTGACATATACATATTTTGCAGAAGCAGCAAAGAACAATTCTTTCAATCGTGAGCAGTTGCAGAAAGCATTTAATAATATTGAGCAGAGTGATCCTATCTTTGCAGATTTGTTTGCAGATTTAGATTTATATTCTAATAGACTTGGTACGGGTGATCAGAAACAGAGTGATACTGTTGCGAGTTTGATTAAAGTGATTGATACTGCTGATCTTTTGAATTCAGATGCTGAAATATTAGGAAATGCTTATGAAGCTATGATTGGCTGGTTTGCTTCTGAAACAGGAAAAAAAGCAGGAGAATTCTATACACCGCAGGCTGTTTCAAAGATTTTAACTAAGATAGCTATTGCAGGTCAGGAAGATAAGAAGGGATTATCTGTATATGATCCATGTATGGGATCAGGCTCTCTTCTTTTGAATGCAAAGAAATATTCAGGAGATCCGGAATATATCAAGTATTATGGACAGGAACTTAATACATCGACGTATAATCTTGCCAGAATGAATATGTTTCTCCATGGAGTTAAGGCAGAAAATCAGAATCTTCGAAATGGTGATACATTAGATGCGGATTGGCCAACAGATGAAGACACAGATTTTAACATGGTACTTATGAATCCACCATATTCAGCGAAATGGAGTGCATCATCTGGATTTTTGCAGGATGAAAGATTCAGTGATTATGGAGTACTTGCACCAAAATCAAAGGCTGATTATGCGTTTCTTCTTCATGGATTATATCATTTGAAAAATAACGGAACAATGGCAATTGTATTGCCGCATGGAGTATTATTCCGTGGAGCTGCCGAAGGGAAAATCAGAGAAAAGTTACTTCGCGCTGGTAATATCTATGCAGTAATTGGACTTCCGGCCAACTTATTTTACAATACATCAATACCAACATGTATTATTGTATTAAAGAAGCATAGAGATGGAAGAGATGTTTTATTTATTGATGCATCTAAAAAATTCAACAAGGGTAAGAAGCAGAATGAAATGACAGATGAGCATATTGAAGAAGTATTGGATCTGTATACAAAGAGAGAAACTGTTGAGAAAGAATCTTATCTTGCAACTTTCGAAGATATTGAAAAAAATGATTTTAATCTTAATATTCCTCGTTATGTAGATAACTTTGAAAAAGAGGAAGAAGTTGATCTCAATGCGCTTCTAGTGGATATGAAGAAGACAGATGAAGAATTAGGACAGGTACAAGGGGAATTTTTATCACTTTTGAAAGATTTAACATCATCAGATGCTTCAGTAATGACTTCATTAAATGATCTGATCGGAAAGATGGAGGGATAAAGATATGGCAAAACCTACGATTAGATTTAAAGGATATACCGATGATTGGGAACAGCGTAAGTTGGGAGATGTGTTGGAAAGAAGAATAGAGCAACGACAACAATCTGAAGAATATCCGCGTTTAGCATTTGCATCTGGACAGGGAGTAATTCCGCTTAGTGAACGAAAAACAAATAATAGAGAACAGCTAACAAAGGATGAATATACAAAGAAATATTTGGTTACAGAATTAAATGATATTGTTTATAATCCTGCGAATGTTAAGTATGGTGCAATAGACAGAAATAAGTGCGGAAGAGGCTTGATTTCACCCATTTATGTTACTTTTACAACGAATGAAATTCCAGGATTTATTGAGCGAATCGTTACGTCTCATGATTTTCAACAAAGAGCTTTGAGATTTGAAGAAGGTACTGTTACAAAACGGCAGTCAGTTAACCCTGAAGATTTAGTGACATTAGACATATTAGTTGCGCCAAAACGAGAGGAGCAACAAAAAATTGCAACATATTTTGATTCTCTCGACCACCTCATCACTCTTCACCAGCGAAAGTGCGAAGAAACAAAAATCTTGAAGAAATACATGCTTCAAAAAATGTTTCCGCAAAATGGACAGAAAGTTCCAGAGATTAGATTTAAAGGTTTTACGGATGATTGGGAACAGCGTAAGTTAGGTGATTTAGTCGATCGTGTTACAAGAAAAAATCAAGATTTAGTCTCAGAGCTACCGCTTACGATATCGGCTCAATATGGACTTATTGATCAGAATGAATTCTTTGATAAGAGAGTTGCAAGTAAAGATGTCAGTGGTTACTATCTGATTGAGAATGGAGAGTTCGCTTACAATAAAAGTACTTCAACAGATGCTCCTTGGGGAGCTATTAAAAGGCTGGATCGTTATGAAAATGGCGTATTATCAACGCTTTATATCGTATTTGGGATAAAAGCAAACAATCCTATAGATTCAGATTTCTTGGTATCGTACTACAGCACAAATTTGTGGCATAAAGGTATTCATGAGATTGCTGCAGAAGGAGCGAGAAATCATGGACTTTTGAATATTGCACCTGCGGATTTCTTTGAAACGAAGCTGATGATACCGCAAGATATTGAGGAACAGAAGAAAATTGGAAAGTATTTTGAAGAGCTAGAAAGGCTCATCACTCTTCACCAACGAAAGTGTGAAGAATTACAAAATATAAAGAAATTTATGCTTCAGAACATGTTTGTGTAATTGAATTACATAGAAAATAAGATATAGATTAAGTAAACATGTTGATTGTATACAAGAAAACCAATAAAGACAATATGAAAGCACTTATGATTATTTTGATCGTAAGTGCAAATTCATATTGTTTATGACTTTAAATTTTAGGTTATATTTCAATATTTCAGTTTGAATTACAGAATATAGAAGATTATTAGAAATTAAAGCGGATGTTTGGGAACAGCGTAAGTTGGGGGATGTGTTCAAAGAATATTCTGAAAAGAACCATACAGAGCTTCCAGCTTTGACTATTATTCAGGGTGGTGGAACAGTAAAAAGAGAAGACTCTGATAGAAATTTAATGTACGATAAATCCAATTTGTCCAATTATAAAATGGTCAGAAAGGATGATTTCATTGTACATCTTCGTTCCTTTGAGGGAGGACTTGAAAAAGCATCATCAGATGGCATTATAAGCCCTGCATATCATACATTTCACAGTGATGTAGCAGATTCAAGATTTTATTATCCATACTTTCGATCTCATGAATTTATAAAGCATAAATTAGTACCGCATGTTTACGGAATAAGAGATGGGCGAAGTATAGATATTGATGGGATGAAGACTATTGAAATTCCATATACATCAACTGAAGAACAGCAAAAAATAGGAGATTATTTAGAGTCCATCGACCACCACATCACTCTTCACCAGCGTATTACGCCCTATTTTTTGAAAATAAATGCATTTGTTTGGGAACAGCGTAAGTTAGGGGATTCTTGCAAGCTTAATGGAAGAATTGGATTCAGAGGATATACAGAAAAAGACATTATCTCAAAAGAGGCAGGTGGAGTTTTAACTTTTAGTCCTACTAACATCGTAGATAACAAATTAACCATAGAATGTAAGAATACATATATTACTCGTGAGAAATACGATGAATCACCTGAAATAAAAATATCTAATGGGGATATTCTTTTCGTAAAAACAGGATCAACACTTGGGAAAAGTGCCTTGGTTGCTGGACTTAAAGAAGATGCATCAATTAATCCGCAGATTGTTGTGATGCATGTAGAAAAAGATACAGAAAATTTCATGTCAAATGTTCTTATTACGGATAGAGTTATGAAACAGGTGGCTGCCGTAAAAATTGGCGGAGCTGTTCCGACAATGACCGAAACAGAATTAAAAAATTTTACTTATTTTGCACCAGCTGAAAAAGAAGAAAAGAAGAAAATAGGAGATCATTTTCGTACTCTCGACAACCTCATCACTCTTCACCAACGTAAGCCTTATTTTTGGAATAAATTTATAGTCATCGATTGGGAACAGCGTAAGTTGGGAGATGTGTTGGAAAGAAGAATAGAGCAACGACAACAATCTGAAGAATATCCGCGTTTAGCATTTGCATCTGGACAGGGAGTAATTCCGCTTAGTGAACGAAAAACAAATAATAGAGAACAGCTAACAAAGGATGAATATACAAAGAAATATTTGGTTACAGAATTAAATGATATTGTTTATAATCCTGCGAATGTTAAGTATGGTGCAATAGACAGAAATAAGTGCGGAAGAGGCTTGATTTCACCCATTTATGTTACTTTTACAACGAATGAAATTCCAGGATTTATTGAGCGAATCGTTACGTCTCATGATTTTCAACAAAGAGCTTTGAGATTTGAAGAAGGTACTGTTACAAAACGGCAGTCAGTTAACCCTGAAGATTTAGTGACATTAGACATATTAGTTGCGCCAAAACGAGAGGAGCAACAAAAAATTGCAACATATTTTGATTCTCTCGACCACCTCATCACTCTTCACCATCATAAGTTATTTATCATTAATGGATTGAAGCTTTTCACAGCAATTCAGTGTAAGTGCTACTTATTATTAAATATATCGAATAAAAACAAGAAAACTAAAAAGGAGATCAAGTTAATGCCAGAATTAGAGAGAGTAATTGAAGAAAAATTGATTGACCAATTGGTTTATGGAGATTCTCAATGGACATATCGAGAAGATTTGAAGACAGAGGAGGATTTATGGAGAAACTTTAAATATATTCTCGAACAGAACAATAAGGATCGGTTGAATGGAGAATCTTTATCTGATGCAGAATTTGAGCAGGTAAAGAACCAGTTACAGTTTTCATCTTTCTATAAAGCTGGCGAATGGTTAGTAGGGGAAAATGGAAAGGTAATGGTGCACGTTCAGCGCGATACAGAGAAACTTCATTTAGTTGTTATGAACCATGAACATATTGCAGGAGGGAGCAGTGTTTATGAAGTAATAAACCAGTATAGTGCTTTGAAAGATGAAGATGATTACTATACAGTTTCACGAAATAGAAGATTCGATGTTACATTGATGATAAATGGACTTCCGATGATTCATATAGAGTTGAAGAATAGACAGCATTCATATATGGATGGATTTAACCAGATAAAGAAATATATTAGTGAAGGAAAATTTACAGGTATCTTTTCAGCGGTTCAAATGTTTGTTGTTAGTAATGGTGTTGATACGAAATATTTTGCTGCAGCAAGTGATACCGACCTGAATGCTAAATTTATGAGTGGATGGGTTGACGAGAAGAATAATCCGGTGTCGGATTATCTTGATTTTGCAAAGAGTGTACTCCGTATTCCGGAAGCACATGAAATGATCGCGAGATATACAGTCTTGGATAGAGATGCAAAGAGATTGATTATTTTACGACCGTATCAGATTCATGCAATCGAATCAATACGTGAAGCATCTAAAATAGGAAAATCCGGTTTTGTGTGGCATACTACTGGATCTGGAAAGACGTTGACCTCCTATAAGGCAACCCGAAATCTGCTGATGGATATCCCTTCACTTGATAAAACAATCTTCTTAATTGACAGGAAGGATCTTGATACACAGACATCAAGCGCATTTCAGGCATACGCAAACAATGACGTGATTGCTGTTGATAAGACGGACAATGTCAATGATTTGAAGAAAAAATTGAAATCCGGAGACCGAAAGGTGATTGTTACAACAATCCAGAAGATGCAGATACTGGTTACTAAAAGACTGCAAGAGGACACGCCAGAATACAATAAAATCAAAAATTTGAGGATTGCATTTGTAGTGGATGAATGTCATCGTGCAGTTACACCGAAAACAAAGCGAGAATTAGAACGATTTTTTGGAAGATCGTTATGGTTTGGTTTTACAGGAACTCCTAGATTTGCCGAGAATCCATATGCACAGATGGGAGATTTGCCAAGAACAACAGAAGAACTATATGGAAAATGTCTTCATAAGTATACGATACAGAATGCAATTAAAGACAATGCAGTTCTTGGATTCCAAGTTGAGCATAATGGGCCCAAGAATATGGAAGATGAGACAGATCCGAGTCTCTATGACAATGAGACACATATGCTACGAGTGTTAGATATTATTCTAAATAAATCTTACCAGAAATTTGGTCTTCAAAATGGTAAGGGACAGACATATGAGGCAATTCTTACAACAAGTTCGATTCAACTGGCACAGAAGTACTATGAGTTGTTGAGCAAAGTGAAAAATGGTGAAACAGATTTGGAAATCGATGAGAGAATGAAACAGGTTCTTCCTGATTACCCTAAATTTGCTATTACATATTCTGTAACAGAAAATGAAGAAGGATCGCATGTAAATCAGGAAAGATGCAGAAGTCATTAAATGATTATAATGAAATGTTTGGTACAAAATTCGATCTTTCTCAAATCCAGAGTTACAATGAAAATTTGAACAAACGATTGGCACGAAAAGACAAAAAGTATAAGAGCAGAAATAGACAACTGGATTTAGTAATTGTGGTAGACCGTTTGTTGACAGGATTTGATGCTCCATGTTTATCTACGATATTTATAGATCGACAGCCAATGGGACCACATGATCTGATTCAGGCATTTTCAAGAACAAATCGTATTTTTGATCCGAATAAGGCTTATGGACAGATTGTAACATTCCAGGCTCCGGTATTGTTTAAAGAATGTGTTGATAATGCGGTGAAATTATATTCTGCTGGAAGTACAGAAGTTGCATTGCTAGCTGAATGGGATAAAGTCGAGCCAGCATTTAAGAGAGCACTTTCAGCATTAAAAGCGGTTGCAGAGACACCGGATGAAGAAACGGATATGTCGTTGAAAGAACTGAAGGTATTTGCGAAAGCATTTCAGACATTTGACAGATTATTTGCGCAGATCAAATCATTTACACAGTACGATGAAAGCATGCTTGAAGATTATGGTATTACGGAAGAAGAATATGAAGATTATGTGGGACATTACCAAAATGCTATGACGAAAATCAAACTTGCTGAGCCGGACGACACACAGACACCACCGGAAGCAGAAGAAACAGTTGATACAGATTATGAGTTAATGGCATATAGCAGCACAAAGATTGATTATGAGTATATCATTAATCTAATTCAGAACATTGTTACACCAGATGAAGATGCGGAGGCGGTTACACCGGAAGAACGTCAGAAACAGATTGATGAAGTGAAGCAGTATATTGAGGAAATGCGTAAAGACAATCCGAAAGTAGCTGCTATTATGACTACTTTGGTAAATGAAATTGAGCAGGATGAGAATAAATATAAAGGTCAGTCAATTATGAACATTGTTGAGAACATGAAACATGATTGTATCAATCAAGTGGTTACTGATTTTTGCGTTACTTGGTATGCATCAAAAGATGATGTAATGTATGCTGCATTGCATTATAGAAATGGGGAAATTCCAAACGAAAGTGTAATTAAGTCAACAATTAATTATACGCGATATAAAGAATCACAGGAAAAGGCATTACCGAAGTTTAAATATTATTCTCAGTGTATGGCAGAGTTGAGAAAAATATTGGATGAGGAAATTAAACCATTAATTACAGTTTCATAATTTGTACTGAAACATGTTAATTGTTTATATCAGCATAAGCAGTTCCTAGAGAGGAGATAACTTATGCAGAACAGTGTAAACAAGGAACAATTATTTTGTGAATATTATCAGCAGTGGATTGAGGTTTATAAGAGAGGCGCAATCAGAGAAGCAACAATGGCAAAGTATTTAATGACACATAAATGGGTTGAAAAGCTTGCTCCACGATTAAAGGTGTCAGAACTTACGAGAACTGCGTATCAAAAACTGTTAAATGATTATGCTAAAGATCATGAAAGACAGACGACATTAGACTTTCATCATCAGCTGAAAGGAGCCATTCTGGATGCTGTTGATGATGGTCTGATTGAAAGAGATCCAACCAGAAAAGCGATTATTAAAGGGAAGTCACCAAGAGTAAAAAAGATTAAATACCTCAATCAATTTGAACTTCATACATTGATTGCAGATTTAGATATCAAGGAAACTGTAAATTGGGATTGGTTTATTTTATTAGTTGCAAAAACAGGAATGAGATTTTCAGAAGCTCTTGCAATCACACCAGCAGATTTCGATTTTGCAAGACAGACTCTATCAATTAGCAAGACATGGGATTACAAAGGGGATGGAGGCTTCCTTCCAACAAAGAATAAATCTTCTGTGAGAAAAATTCAGATTGACTGGCAGATTGTGGTTAAATTTTCGGAGCTTACAAAAAATCTTCCGGAAGATCAACCAATTTTTGTAGGTGATTCAAAGATTTATAATTCAACTGTGAATGACGTCCTTACCAGACATTGTAAAGCATGTGGAATATCTGAGATTTCGATTCATGGTCTTAGACATACGCATGCTTCTTTATTACTTTTTGCAGGTGTTTCAATTGCCAGTGTAGCAAGAAGGTTAGGGCATGCTAGTATGACAACTACACAGAAAACATACTTGCACATTATTCAAGAGTTGGAGAATAAAGATGTTGATCTGGTTATGAGGACATTATCTGGATTATAAATTAATTAGTTCGTGAAAGGCTGCTTATGCTGTTATTGACAGGGAGGAGAGTGACAATATGCAATTGGATGGATAGATTTTTCAAAGGAAGACCGGCAGAAGGCATTGGATGTGATTAACCTTTTGAGTGAACAGGGAGCAGTCGATGAACTTGGAATCGGTATAGTTCGTGATGCTTTTGCTAATTATTTCTTTCCAGGGACCTCTACCATCCAGACCAGGGCAAAGTATTTCCTTATTGTTCCATATGTCTTGAGAGAGGCTGTTGATGGAAGATACGGCAAAGATGTGAATAGGATTCTTAGAGCAATTGATTCTGCTGAAAAAGATTGTGGTATTAGATTGTTGAATGCAGATCCAAAGGCAGAGGGAGTTATCGGAACGCGTGTATTGCCAAAAGGCTGGGTGCTAGAAAGCCCTCCGACATTTACTGGAATGGTATTCGCACCTATGGAATATTTTGTGATTATGGTATATCTATTTCTGAATATGTTTCATTGGCAGTAAAACTAAGAGAACAGAAATCAGTTAGCAGCAGACTTGGAAACAGAAATGATGATGCAGAGGAAAATGATAAGGATGATTCTGATGCAGGAGATATTGCCAATATTAGATTCTGGAATCTTCCGATTTATAATGATGATTGGAGAGACAACCTTACAATAGAGCTGACGCAGGAGGAAGCTTTCTATCTGGATAAACAGATTCAGAAGTCAACGAAGGGTTCTCTTTTTGAATATGTGCTGAAAAATCACATTGATTTGAATGAATATGATGATTTTGCTTCTTTGACGGCTGAACTATCGGAAAAAGTAAGTGAAAAGCTGGCATATATGATGAAGCTTGCCTGCGATTTTAATAAACTGGTGTATATGGCAAGAGTAAGATACAATGTCATGCTTTCAGAAGGCGAGAATACATACGCAAATGATGAATGGAGCAGATTGCTTCCGGATATCAGGCATAATGCGACAGTTGATCTGGATGCAGTATTTGGAGAATTGCAGTTGATAAATCCAAGGGCAAAGAGCTTTCTGTGTGGGATACAAGCAGCATTTATGGCATCGGATATTGATATGGCTGATGAACTGATTCGTAAGAGGGAACGGAGCCTGAAAGGAGCAGCCAGAGCGAAGTTAAGCAGAACAAAGGAATTTGATCATTCAAAATGGGTAGGCGGAGGAAAGCTTGATTACAGATTCTCAAATACCAGAAGAATTGTGAATGACATCTATGACGGGGAGGTGAGTGCTGATGTTTAGACCGGATTCGAACTGTGATAGAACAGATTACAGCAGTATCTTGATGCCTCCGGACGGATATAGACTGGATAGAGCAGTAGGCGCTACATATTCACTTGATCTGGAAACACTCACAGCCGTAGCAATATGCCTTGGTTTATCTGAAGAATCAGATAGTAAACTGATGCAGAACCCAATTGGTGTGTTGAATACATTGCAGAAGGTGTCAGATAAAATCGTGTTGTTTTGTGAAGCAGGACAGATTAAAGTGCCAACAAAACCGACTGCACTATCTATATTATTAGAAAAAATGGTAGTAGAAGTTGCATTGCCAAAGGATAAACAGCTTGGTCGATACCCGTCATTTCATCCGAAAGCATGGGTATTAGCATATGTAAACGCTGAGGGAGATAAAAAATATCGCTTTGTGGTAATGAGCAGAAATCTGACTTTTGACAGGAGCTGGGATATCAGCTTTGCAATGGATAGCAGTAAAAATGTCAGACAGAAGAAAAAGACACAGCCTATCTGTGATTTCCTGGATTATCTTGTAACGAATGTGCACAATACCAGCAATAATGCCGGAAAGAAGAGAAATCTGATTCGTGGATTATGTGCAGATATTAAGGATGTATCCTTTTCGCTTGAAAGTAAAATATTTGGCGAGAATTTTGAAGTGCTTCCGCTTGGCATTGGAAAAAATGCTTACCAAATGCAGGATGATATTCTGTTCTGCAAGGAAAAAGGAAATGCCAATTCGACATTTAATGAGCTTGTAGTGATGTCTCCGTTTTTGTCAGAAAGTGTGATTGCTGATTTTAACCTTACAGACAGGGCATTGTCAGACTGTAAGAGAACACTTATTACGAGACGTTCTGAGCTTGGAAAACTCAAAGCGTCAGATGTAGATAATTTTACCATCTATGCGTTAAAGGATGAGATCATAGATGGTGAGGATGAAATTTCAGATGAACTGGCGGATAAAAAGAAACAGGATATTCATGCAAAAATTTATCTGAGAAGGAAATATTCAGATGTTGATCTGTATCTTGGTTCCATGAATGCTTCCTATTCTGCAATTAATAAAAATGTTGAAATGATGCTGTGGCTTGGTACAAAGAATATGTATCTGAATGGGGATAAATTCTTAGAGGATATATTCTGTGGCCCGGCAGGAGATGTGAAAAATCCATTTGAACAGGTTACAGTTGCGGATGCAGTTTTGGAAACAGAAAGTGACAACAGAAATCTGCTGGAGCAGAAGATCAAGAAATTGTGCCGTGTGAAAAGGCAGGCTGTAATTTCAGAGGATAATGAGAATGCCGGAAAGTATAAGATAACAGTTGAATTTAGCGGTATTCAATCTGATAGTGCAATTACAGTATCACCATTTAATTCAAAGCAGGAGCAGACATTGTCAGAACACATAGAGTTTTCAGAACTTGAGATATTGCAGTTATCGGAATTCTATGAGATTACAGCAAAAGCGGGAGAAGATATTATTCGTAGAATTATTATGATTCCGACAAGCGATTTTCCAGATGACAGAGAAAGTGCTGCAGTAAACAGTGTTGTAAAGGACAGACCTTCATTTGTGGAATATATTGCTTTTGTATTGGGGGATGATTATATTGCATCCATGCTTGAAGGAAAACAGATGGGAGAATCCGGCTTTTTCTGTAATTCAAGCGATGCAATGCCGGCACTTTATGAGAAGATGCTTAAGACTTCTGTAGAAGAACCGGAAAGAATAAAAGACATCGGGTATATACTTAAAATGGTCACTGATAATGAGATTATACCGGATGAATTTCGTGAACTTTATGAAACGTTTTGTAATACTTTGAAAATCAGAAGATAACGAGGTGATGTTATGTCACAATTTAATATAGATGAAATCGAAAAGCGTACCCTTGCCGGTCTGAAAGATTTTCAAAGAGCTACTGTAGAAAGAGTGGATTATCTTTTCAGACATAATCAGAACCGTGTGCTTGTTGCTGATGAGGTCGGTATGGGAAAAACACTTATTGCCAGAGGGGCAATTGTGAAGACGGCGAGACTTAGAATTGAAGAAAATGATGAGCTGTTTAAAGTGATATATATTTGCTCTAATCAGAACATAGCAAATCAGAACATTAGAAAACTTGATGTGACAGGGAAAAATAGTATTGGTTCGGTAGCTGATACAAGATTATCTATGCAGCATTTGAAGATTACTGAGCAGGAGAATGATCCCCGAATAAAGGAAGGTTATATACAGCTTATTCCGCTTACACCAGAAACATCTTTCCGTATGACTTCCGGTGGAGGAAGTGTACAGGAAAGAGCATTAATGTTTGCAATCTTAAAGAGAATACCTGACTTTAAAGGGCATGTGATTTCTCTCGAAAAATTTATGATACTGGATGCTGTAAAAGCATGGGAGGGATGGGCAAAATGTAACTTTGAAAAGCGTGTAAAAGAATGCGAAAAGGTGTCCGATGGCAGTTATCCTAAAAATGTAATTGAAAAGATTGTTAATTATCCAGAATATAATGCAATTAGGGATATGCTGCTTAATCATCTGAAGGAGAGAAAATATAATAAACAACTCACGTATTCCAATTATTATGTAATGAATAAATTACGTGTAATGTTTGCGAGAATCAGTGTATCCATGCTCGAACCGGATCTTGTAATCATGGATGAATTTCAGAGATTTAAATTTCTTCTGTCATCTGATGACAGTGAACTTGGCATCCTTGCACATAGTTTTCTTAGCGGACATGATACAAGAGTGCTTCTGCTGTCAGCAACACCATATAAATTATATTCTACGCTTGAAGAGATTGATGAAAATCAGCTGGACGAACATTATGCAGAATTCTTTCAGGTTATGAACTTTCTTTTTGACGATGAGGTCAAAGATACAAATTTTAAGGAAATCTGGAAAAACTATTCAGTTGCTTTAAGTGAATTAAAAGCTGGAGACAGTGCAATTATCCGTATGAAGGAACTTGCGGAAAATGCCATGTATCAAGGAGTCAGCAGGACAGAACGAATATCTGTCATGGATTCTGGGGATTATACAGATGACAGCAGTGTGAAACACCATCTGCGGATAGACGGGAACGATATTAATTCTTACATACAGATGTCACGATTATTGTCAAAAACAGATTCAAAACATACGTTGCCGATAGATTATGCAAAGAGTTGTCCTTATCTTATGTCTTTTATGAAAAAATACAAAATAAAAGAGCAGATAGAAAAATATTATACGAAACATCCTGATGAATTTGGAAATGAAAGAGAACAGAGCCTTTTGTGGCTGAATCGCAATAGAATCAATAAATATGAAGAACTGCCGAAAACCAATGCAAGACTTGAGGCACTGAAAGAAAAGGCATTTATTGGTGGGGCGGAAAAATACCTGTGGATTCCACCATCAATGCCATATTATGAGATGCAGGGAGCATATAAAAACAGCAAAGGGTTTTCAAAAATACTTGTTTTTTCTGCATGGGAGATGGTTCCACGAATGATTGGTGCTATGGTTTCCTATGAGGCGGAAAGACTTACAGTTGGAAAATTGGTACATCAGATAAAGAACCAGGATAAGAAGAATACAGGTTATTTTGCGGAAGGTTCGAGAAGATACCCAGTGGCAAGACTGAGGTTTAATGTCTCAAATGGAGAAGTAAGAGGCATGAGCCTATTTGCACTGCTTTATCCATCTAAGACACTTTCGGATATGTATTTACCAATTGAGTCATTGAATAATCATGAATCATTGGAAGTTATAGAAAAATCGGTACGGCTGAAATTGAAAAAAAAGCTTGCAGTAATCAATGAAAAGTATGGTGATTCGTCTAGCAATAAGGAGGATGCCAGATGGTATTATCTCGCACCGATGCTCATGGATGGAGTCATTTATGCGAAAAATTGGATAGACGATATTGTGTGGGAAATGAATGTTGATGAAGAAGATACAACATCTGAGGTTAGAAGCAGTTCGAAGGATAAAAGAAATAAAGGATTTATTGCCCATATTGATAAGCTGAGAAGTTATCTTGATGCACCGGAAGAAATTTATCTTGGAAGAAAGCCGGATGATCTTCTGGAAACATTGGTAAATATGGTATTAGGATCGCCGGCAATATGCATTTTTCGTTCAAATGGAAGAAGCATAGCCAGAGCAACATCACTGGCAAAAGTGTTTGTGAATAATTTTAATTTACCGGAGTCAACAGCTATCATTGACCTTGCCTACGGCAGATGCAGATGATAATTCTCATTGGCAGAATGTACTTAAATACTGTAAGGATGGCTGTTTTCAGGCAATGATTGACGAGTATATCCATATGTTGAAGGAAACGGCGGGGTTTCAGTCAGAGGATAATCAGTATCAAATCGTTCATGGTATGATGATGGATTCATTGAAAATACATACCGCTACCTATATCGCTGATACTTATCCTGATTTCAAAAAGCGTATTAACGGAGCTGACAAGAAAAGTGACGGGTGTCGAATCAGGTCAAGTTATGCGGTAGGATTTACAAAGGATGCGGGAGATAATTCCAAGGTAGTCATGCGTAAAGAAAACATTAGAAATGCATTTAATTCACCAATGCGTCCGTTCGTGCTTGCTACAACATCTATCGGGCAGGAAGGGCTTGATTTTCATAATTACTGTCGTGTGATTATGCACTGGAATCTTCCTGGAAATCCGATTGATGTAGGACGGATTTTGCGGACATTCAAAATAAAAAAGAATGTGGAGGTAACAGACAATGGCAAAGACAATTTTTGAGGAAATGGGCGGCAAATACGAAAGGCAAGGCGATTATTTAATACCGTGCTTAACTGTACCCGCCGAAGAAGAACAGGTCTTTAAATATCCACTCTTTAAATTCCTCTTTGATCAGCTCCTGCTTCTGCTGTGCCAGCATTGTTTCCTTCCGGTTTAATTCCCGGTGTTCCCCCTCGGCATCCTGTACCGTGTCATAAATCTTGGTATCTCTAAGGTTTAAGGCATCTTCCAAAAGACGGTAGGCATTGGCTCTCTGTGTTCCATAAGTGGAAGTGACAAGGGCATTTCCGTAGCTGTCCACATTCTTTCCCATAACATTCCATTGTCCGGTCACTTCGGCATACTGGACTTTGACCTTGCTCCCTACATAATATCTTGGTGTATGGAATGTCTCTGCCATGAACTGTGTGATATAGTTCTCTGAAATCCAGGTTGCTCCAAGTCTTGCCTCAATCTCTGACGCATCCAGATCTTTTGGCTGTACCTGTTCTAAATACTGCACATGACCTCCGCAGCAAACTTCTGAAACTGCTTTGAGATATTTATCGGATTATAGTGATGGAACGCATAAGAGAGCTGTCCATTTCATAGGCTTCTGCCAGTGCATCCAGTCTCTCATTCAGTTCCGAAAGCCACTGGGGATCTTCTATTTTTTCTTCTAAATAATCCGTGATCTCTGGATAAATACTGCGAAGATGTGGTAAGTCCTCTTCGTCAAAGACAATCTCCGCTACTCCTTCTGCCATATCCCCTTTCATATAGGCAAGAGCCTGGGCGTGTTCTTTTACTGCATTACTTCTTGCCGCATCCAATACAGACTGTGGTGCATATTCACCCTGGTCTAAAAGCTGATGGATACGTCCGCTGACATCCTCCCATGATAAAAATGCCTTATCTAAGATATGGTCTGTAACCGTATGCCCCACTGCGATCTGCATCCCAGTTTCATCAAACCAGACTGAATATTCATTTCCATCAATCTGAAAGCCTTTTCCACCTTTACGGTATTCACGCTTTACAAACTCCGTATATTCCTCCGGTGTCTGTTCGCTCATGAAATTATAGATGATCCGGAGCTGGCTGGCTTTCCGGTTTCCTCCTGTCCGTAAGATCTCATCAACAACTTCCTCTGGAATCGGGATTTCTCCTGCATAAAGGGCAGCTGCCCTTTCCTCGATGTTCCGCCTTTGTTCATCTGCAGTTGGATATTCGGGCAAAGATAAAGCAGAGGCGATCTCTTCCTCTGCTTTACTCAATCCATCTTCTCTTGTATCTTCGACTAACTGTATACCAATTCCGTCAAGATGCTCTCTTCCGCTGTTGCCATCAGTGCGTTCATGTGTGCTGTCCATGCCATCGGATCTGCTTCCTTGTCCGGTGCCGGATTCTTCTCCAGTAATTTCTCCATCTGGCTGTCCATTCTCTCCTGTGCTGCTTTCTCGATCTGTTCCAGATGGCTGTTCAGCTTCCCGGTCAGGAACAGGCTCTGATAAAGGCTGTTCTTGTGTTCCTTCAGAAATGTCCTCCGCAGCATCCCGTATTTCCCGATCGTCACTTCTTCCTCTTCGACGGTCAGATTCGGAAACAGGTATCTCCCTTGCGATGATATGTCAGTTCCATAATCGGTTCCTCCTTCATTTTCAATATTTTCTTCTTTTTTCGTTTCTGCATCCCGGTTTTTAGTTTCACGCATTAACGTGGTAAAGTTATTATAATTCCTTTC
>ENA-OQHY01000530-OQHY01000530.1-human-gut-metagenome-genome-assembly--contig:-NODE-530-length-21345-cov-7.291498_pt1 | contig 21345 bp, 26 predicted proteins | sample MGYA00242570_ERZ504733 | MGnify/ENA primary metagenome ERZ504733 (study PRJEB26092, sample SAMD00036219) | human gut metagenome | host: Homo sapiens | study: EMG produced TPA metagenomics assembly of... | reverse complement strand
CTTCGGTTCGCTGTTTCCGCCACTGGCGGCGCTCACCTTTGCAGCATCCAGTATTATCTGCGCTTTTGGCTTAGCATCTGCCGCACCTCGCTCGTCGTATCGGCACTTAGAATTATGCGGTATTGCCCTAGCCCCGCGTGCGCCCGGTATGCAGCGGCCGCCAGCCGTCAATGCCGCTTTGCTGCAAAGCGTGCAGTGTTTTCTGACGGAAAGCCGGGTCGTCCCGGCTCATCTGCTGCACAAACAATTTGGTCTGTTCGCGCACTGTGGCGCCATCAGCCGGGCAGCGGCTTTTGATGATGGGCAGCCCGGCGTGGTATACCGCGCTTTTTACCTCGCTTTCGGTGGCAAAGATCATTGGCCGGATCAGCGTAATGTTGCGCTGTCCAGATAGGTCACGGGCGAAAAACACCCAATACGGCCTTCCCGCCAAAGGTTCATGTAAAAAGTCTCCACGGCATCATCCAGGTGGTGCCCCAGCGCCACTTTGTTGCAGCCAAGTTCCTGCGCGGCAGCGTGCAGTGCCCCGCGCCGCATTTTGGCACACAGCGCGGCAGGGGTTCGGCTCTTTGCGGTAATCAAATACCACGGGGCCGATATCCGTGCGCCGTATTTCGTAAGGAATGCCTTCCTGCGCAAACAGGTCCGCAAGTGGCTGGTAGTCGGCTTCCACCCCGCCAAAGCGCGGGTCCAGCGTGACCGCCATGACCTCAAACGGAACGCCGAGATACCGCCGCAGGTGTCCCAGCGCCACGGTCAGCGCAACGCTGTCCTTCCCGCCGGAAACACCAACGCATACCCGGTCGCCCGGTGCGATCATCTCGTAATCCTGCACTGCCTTGCGCAGCAGACCCTCCAAGCGCTGCATGCCCGTTCCACCTTACCTTTATACACTCTAAGACGATACTATAAACATCGCTATTATAGCACATTCTGCTGCCCAATGCCAACAGCCGCAGCCAAATCGGAAGAATTTTATCAAAGCACCGCACAGGAGCTGCAAAAACAAAGCCGCGCCCGCGCCGCAGTTTGGCTGGCAAAGCAGGGCAGAGGAGAAAACCGGAAACCAGCAGACTGCACAAAACGGGCAGAACACTTTGCCGCAGGGTACACAAAAACAGGTGCAAAAGGCAAAACAGTAAAATGCTGTTTGCGAAAACGTTAGAAAACAAGAGAAAACACAAGAAAACAAGAGCTACGCGAGAATAAAATGATTTTATTTGCAAAATCCCTTGACGAAACAGCGTGTATTTGATAAAATCATACTTGCGCGAAATCAGCGCAGTGCCGTGCTGTGCATTGCGCTTTGAATAAACCGAAATGATTCGGATGCGTCACTATAAAGTATGGAGGATTCAAATCATGAGCACTACTCTCGCTAAGCCCGCTGAGATGGTCGACCGCAAGTGGTATGTTATTGATGCTGCCGGCAAACCGCTCGGCCGCGTTGCTGCCCAGGCCGCTGTCCTGCTGCGTGGTAAGAACAAGACTACCTTTACCCCCAATGTTGACTGCGGTGACCATGTCATCGTGATTAACTGCGACGAAGCTGTTCTGACTGGCAAGAAGCTGGAAAAGAAGTATCATCGCACCCATTCTGGCTGGATCGGCGGCCTGAAGGAAACCCAGTATAAGACCTTGATGGCTGAAGCCAGCGATAAGGCTATGACCTACGCTGTTAAGGGCATGGTTCCTTCCAACACCCTGGGCGCTAAGGCTATGACCCGCCTGCACTGCTACAAGACTGCTGAGCATGCACATGCTGCCCAGAAGCCCGAAGTTGTGGAATTTTGATAAGGAGGCAATAGAAGATGTACGAAACTAAACAGTATTTCTACGGCACTGGCCGTCGTAAGCATTCCGTTGCCCGCGTCCGCGTCTACAATGGCACCGGCAAGATTACCATCAACAATCGTGATATCGACGATTACTTCGGCCTGGAAACCCTGAAGCTGATGGTCCGCAGCCCGCTGGCTCTGACCAACACCGATGGCAAGTTCGACATCGTGATTAACGTTGTCGGCGGCGGTACTTCTGGCCAGGCTGGCGCTATCCGCCACGGCCTGTCCCGCGCCCTGCTGCAGTTCAACCCCGAGCTGCGCTCCACCCTGAAGAAGGCTGGCTTCCTGACCCGCGATCCTCGTATGAAGGAGCGTAAGAAGTACGGCCTCAAAGCCGCTCGTCGCGCTCCGCAGTTCAGCAAGCGATAATCTACAGCTTAATAATGCTAAAAAAGCCCGGAAATACGCCATTTTCCGGGCTTTTTCTATACCCAAAATTCTGTCTGGACTGTTCGGTTTTGATGGAATTTGAACGGAAATTTATGGGTTTATAGTGGTCAAATTACTGGTGGACAAGCCCATTTTGACCTCTTATGGGTTAAATTACTGGTGGACAATAGGAGCAAATGAAGTCCAATTTTGCCATCGACGGACGAACACATACTTGACTGATTTACATAGAGCCTTGGCTCATTCTTTGAAAACGAGAATGGGTCGAGGCTCTATTTTTTTCGCCTGAAATCCGGCGAGACAAATTTGAGTAGGAGGTAACAGGTATGACGGATTTCAATCAGAAGACCCATGATACCGATGTGGGCAGTCATGGCGGACAGTCGAGGCAGATGATGGAGGTGTTTGAGAACCAGGAGTTTGGTTCGATCCGCGTGTTGCAGGAGGCGGGAAAGACATTCTTCTGTGCAAGTGACGTGGCGAAAGCGTTGGGGTATGTGAATCCCTACGCCGCAGTGAAACGCCATTGCAGAGGCCCCCTAACGAAACGCGAGGGGGTCGTTCAGAAGGTGAATCAGTATGGGGATGCTGGAGAGCAGGTCGTTGAAATCGCCTTTATCACAGAAGGCGATGTTTACCGGCTGATCGTTCACAGCAAGCTGCCATCGGCAGAACGATTTGAACACTGGGTGTTTGATGAAGTTCTCCCTTCTATCCGCAAGCATGGAGTGTATATGAGCGATTCCATTTTGGATCAGGTGATTCAGCATCCGGAGGTCATCTACACCCTGGCGCAGGACCTTGTAGCCGAGAGGGAGCAGCTTGAGGGTATCCGCAAACAGCTGGATGCGGCACAGCCAAAGGCAGACTACTTCGATACCTTTGTAAATTCAGAGGATTGCACCTGCATCCGGAATTTCTGTAAGGAAATCGGAATCCCGGAGAAGACGGCGGTGGCTCTCTTACTGGATCACCGCTATCTGTACCGCAGTCCGAGTGGCTGGCTGATGCCTTTTGCAGACAAATCTGCAAGGGGCTATTTTATTGTCCGGGATTGCTATGGAAGAAGCGGAAAACTGGTGCAGCAGACGAGAGTGACCTGCAAGGGAAAGAATCATCTCTTCAAGTTGTTTAAGAAATGGGGTGTGATCGAATGACGCTTTTTACAGAGGGACGACTTCAGGCGTTTGAGCGCATGATGCAGGATACCGGCAAATACCATCGCCGGGAGGACAGCGAAGATCGTCCGCGCAAATGTCCGAAGAAGAAAGCGGAGCCTGCGAAAAAGGATGGTGAGCACCATGCCGGTATTCAGGGTTGAGAAAAACAGCAATTACACAACGATGTGCAATTACCACCTGCGGGATCAGGGTCTCAGCCTGAAAGGGAAAGGACTTCTCTCCATGCTGCTCAGTTTGCCGGACACATGGAACTATTCGGTACGGGGGTTATCTTCGATTACGCCGGATGGCGTAGATGGAGTGCTTACGGCTCTGAAGGAGCTGGAGCGTCTTGGGTATCTGGAAAGGAACCAGCAGCGTGAAAGTAACGGTCGGATGGGCAGAGCTGAGTATGTGATTTATGAGATGCCAAGGAAAAAGCCGTGTTCGGAATCACCGTGTACGGAAAAGCCGTATGCGGTAAATCCGGATACGGACACACCGGTTACGGAAAATCCCGCGCAATTAAGTACTAATAGAACAAGTACTGAAACAATCAATAAAAGAGAGAAGAAGGAAATCCAACACCGGTATGCTCATACGAAAATGTCCTTCTTTCTGACACGGAATACGGCAAGCTCCGGCAGGAGTTCCCAGGAGATTATCAGATACGAGTGGAACGGCTCTCTGAGTATATGGCCTCCACCGGCAGGAGCTACAAAAATCACCTTGCAACAATCCGGAGCTGGGCAAAGAGAGAAAAGCCGAAGTATAACCCGGCAGACTACACATTTGAGGAAGGAGACAGCCTATGAGCGACATGGTGCCTGAAGTTTTGAATGCGGCGTTGGATTCGCTCTTTACGCCGAAAGAACCCGGAGAGCTGGAATACCAGGGTGATGACGGACTGTTGTATTGTAGAAACTGCCATACGCCGGTGCAGTGCAGGGTTAAGCTCTGGGGCAGAGACAAGATTGTTCCCTGCCTTTGCAGATGCCAGCAGGAAGCGATGGTGGAGAAGAAACGCCAGGATGAGCTGCTGGAGCGGCAGCGTAAAATCAGGCAACTGAAAGCAACTGGGATTCAGGAAAAGCATCTTCTGGAATGGAATTTTGCCGTTGCAGAGGACAATAAGGATATCCAGATGGCAAAACGCTATGTAGAGCAGTGGAAAAAGGTCAAGGCTGAAAACCTTGGCCTTTTGTTATGGGGAGATGTCGGCACCGGAAAGTCCTTTGTGGCGGCCTGTATTGCCAATGCGCTGCTGGAACAGGGCATTCCGGTTTTGATGACGAATTTCTCCAAAATATTGAACCAGATGGGTGCCATATATTCGGAAGAGCGATACCGGTATATCGCTTCATTTTCCAACTATTCTTTGCTGATTCTGGATGATCTGGGAATTGAGCGCAGCACCGAATATGCGCTGGAGCAGGTCTACGCCGTTATTGATGAGCGGTACAAGTCCGGACTTCCGGTCATTATCACAACCAATCTGAAGATTGCTGAAATCCGCAATCCGGAGGATGTGGTATACGCCCGGATTTACAGCAGGATTTTGGAAATGTGTACGCCGGTGCGAATCAGCGGAGAGGACCGCAGAAAGAGCATTGGAAAAGAAAAACAGCAGGTCGTTAAGGAGGTACTTGATCTATGAAGTGCAAGGCAAAAAAGGCGTTTTTCGCAGGTAAGAATGACATCTATCACCGCTGGAAGGAGGTTAAGAAGCTGAATGGCAAAAGCAAAAACCAGTATTACAACAGAAAACCGCAGTGGCTCAGCTGCCGACGCTGCGGCTAAGGAGAAGCGGACGGAGATACCGCTTTCTGACCTGCATCCCTTTGAAGGTCATCCCTTTAAGGTGCTGGACGATGAGCTGATGGAACAGACCGTGGAGAGCATCAAGCAGATCGGTGTGGTATCACCGCTGATTGTACGGCCTGACCCGGAAGGCGGATTTGAAATCCTTTCGGGACACCGCAGGCTTCATGCAGCGCAGTTGGCAGGTTTGGAGACAGTGCCGGTCATCGTCAAGGAAATGGACGATGATGCGGCAATCATCTTTATGGTGGACAGCAACTTGCAGCGGGAAAATATCCTTCCCAGCGAGAGAGCGTTTTCCTACAAGATGAAGTTGGAGGCGATGAAACATCAGGGTCAGAGAAAAGATTTGACTTCGGAGCAATTTGCACCGAAGTTGTCTACGGAGATTATTGGTGAAGCTGTTGGAATGAGTAAGGATACGGTTAAACGCTATATCCGCCTTACCAACCTGATTCCTGAAATTCTGGACATGGTCGATGAGAAGAAAATCGCCTTTAATCCGGCGGTAGAGCTGTCTTACCTGAAACCGTCCGAACAGAAAGAATTTCTGGAGGCAATGGACTATGCACAGGCATCCCCATCCCTGTCGCAGGCACAGCGATTGAAAAAGCTCTCGCAGGAGGGCGACTGCACCTTGGATGCCATGTGTGAAGTGATGAATGAAATAAAAAAGGATGAGCTTGACCATGTGACGATTAAAAACGAGGTTCTTCGGAAGTATTTCCCGAAATCCTATACGCCGAAGCAGATGCAGGACACGATTATCCGGCTGCTGGAAAAGTGGCAGCGAAGTAAACAACGAGATATGGAACGATAAGAAGGAGATTTTTATGATGATGAACTTTAAGAAGAATCAGAACAACGCAGTGTGCAGCATGGATTGCAAGAACTGCCCGCACGGTGCATCGCAGCCCAATCCGATGGATGATCCCATGTTTGAGAAGTCCATTGTGATGCTTCATAACTGGCTGATGCTGGAGGCAATCCGTGAAGATCACCCGAAGGAGCGCATTGTGATGGTGATCCTGCCGGGGGCTGGCGGCGAACTCCTGACCGAGGATGGCAGTCGAGACATCTTTGAGGATGTTTACGATGAGATGGAGGCTGATCTGGTGCAGATGGGGAACTGCTTCTCCATTATGATAAGAGCGATGTGATTGAGACTGATAGAACCCGCTATCTGCTGGGAGCTGCGGAAGTTTCGGAAATCGACCAGAACGGCAACGAATGCAGCATCAATCTGTTTACGTTGGAACGCACCATCGACTATGTGAACGAAAACCTGACGGTGGTTTCCATTGGCGGTGAGTTGGTTCCGGCACTGCGCCTGATCTAAGGAGGTGCCTATGAAGAAATTCGATGTGGAGATTACGGAAACTCTCCAGAGAAAGGTTTCTGTGGAAGCTGCCTCACAGGAAGACGCGGAACGCATGGTGACGCAGGCGTGGAACAATCAGGACTATGTTCTGGATTCCGGCGATTTCACCGGTGTGGACTTCAAGACCGTGGGAGAACATGAACTGGTAGAGACCAGGACAATGAATGTGCTGCTGGTACAGCCCAATGCCTACCCGAAAAAAATCAGTGTTGGCACGGAGCTGGAAGATTTGCAGGCTATGGTCGGCGGTGATATTGAAGTAACCTATCCATTTGAGGATGAAGTGGCCATTATTCTGAATGAATCCGGTAAAATCAATGGTTTACCGCTGAACCGTGCGATTTACACCGAAGACGGGGATATGCAGGACATTTATGCCGGTGATTTTCTGGTGGTAGGGCTGACAGAGGATAACTTTGGTTCTCTGACTTCGGAGCAGATGCAGAAATTTGAGGAACAGTTCCATCAGCCCAGATGTTCGTTCGTATGGGTCGCAGCATCATGGCAATTCCGGTCCCGGATGACATGGTGAAGAAGATGGAGGAAAAGGCTGCAAAGTCCCAGGAAAAGAGCAAACCGGCACCGGACCGGGATAGTTTGTAAGGAAGGAGGCGGATATTCATGCAGGAAGAAGTTGAAAATCGTACAGTCAATCTGGCAATCAGCACCACGAAACTGACCTTTCGCACCATCGTGAATGGCTATAATGCGTGGAAACGGCGCCATCAGTCGAAAGTGGCTCAGAAGACAGCACAACTGCCGATTGGAAAGCAGAGCATTAAAGAATTGATCGGTCAGAATCAGGGAGTCAGCAGTATCCCCATTGAGAAAACGGATTTGAAAGGCTTTGAACAGGTGGCGCGAAAATATGGTGTGGATTATGCCATTACGAAAGACCAAAATGTGATGCCACCCAAGTACACGGTGTTCTTTAAGGCGAAAGATGCGGATGCACTGACTTCCGCTTTCGAGGAATTCACCAACCGCAAACTGAAAGCAAAGGAAAAACCGAGTGTTCTGGAGCAGCTTAACAAGCTCAAAGAGTTGGTTGCTGCAATTCTGCCGAATAAGGTTCGTCACAAAAGTCAGGAGCGTGATCTATGAGTAATAAGACAAAGAAGCTGCTGATTCTGAACCTGCCGTACTTCATTGCCGGTCTTGTATGTACTAATCTGGGAGAAGCGTGGAGAATTGCCGAGGGCGCAGACATGTCTGAAAAGCTCCTCGGCTTTCTTTCTGCCCTGGGTGCAGCTTTTTCCAATCCGATGCCAAGTCTGCATCCGATGGATTTGCTGATTGGTGTGTGCTGCGGAGCGGGTCTGCGGCTTGCTGTGTATCTGAAAGGCAAAAATGCCAAGAAATATCGTCATGGCATGGAGTATGGCTCTGCCCGGTGGGGGACGCAGAAAGACATCGAACCATTTGAAGATCCAGTGTTTGCAAACAATGTGATTTTGACCCGGACGGAGCGGCTGATGATGGGCAATCGCCCGAAGAATCCGGCAAATGCCAGAAACAAAAATGTGCTTGTGGTCGGTGGTTCCGGCAGCGGTAAGACCCGATTTTGGCTCAAACCCAACCTTTTACAATGTCACAGTTCCTATGTGGTCACTGACCCGAAAGGCGATATCGTAATCGACTGCGGCCAAGCCCTTTTGAAGAATGGATACAGCATCCGGATCTTTAACACCATCAATTTCAGAAAGTCGATGCATTATAATCCCTTCGCGTATATTCACAGCGAAAAGGATATTTTGAAGCTGACCACAACGCTCATTGCCAACACCAAGGGAGACGGCAAGGCCGGTGACGAATTCTGGACGAAGGCAGAGACCTTGCTGTATTGTGCTTTGATTGGTTATATCCACTATGAGGCACCGCTGGAAGAGCAGAACTTTGCAACGCTGATTGAATTCCTGAATGCGATGGAAGTGCGCGAGGATGATGAAACCTTTCAGAATCCAGTGGATCAGATGTTTGAAGCACTGAAAAAGAAGAAGCCGAACCACTTTGCTGTCCGTCAATATGCCAAGTTCAAGCTGGCGGCGGGCAAGACCTTAAAGTCGATTCTTGTGAGCTGCGGTGCACGTCTGGCTCCCTTCGATATTGAGGAAGTCCGCGATATCACCATGTACGATGAGCTGTCGCTGGATACGGTGGGAGATAAGAAAACGGCTCTGTTCCTCATTATGAGCGATACAGACCCGACTTTTAATTTCCTGATTTCGATGATCTATACACAGCTGTTTAACCTGCTGTGCGAGAAAGCGGATGATGTCTACGGCGGCAGATTGCCGGTGCATGTGCGCTGCCTGATTGATGAGTGTGCGAACATTGGTCAGATTCCGAATCTGGAAAAGCTGGTAGCTACCATCCGATCAAGAGAAATCTCGCATGTCTGGTGCTTCAGGCACAGAGCCAGTTGAAGGCAATCTACAAGGACAATGCCGATACCATCATCGGCAATATGGATTCCCGTATTTTTCTTGGCGGTTCGGAGCCGACTACGCTAAAAGAGCTGAATCAGGCACTGGGGAAAGAAACGATTGATCTGTACAACACTTCCGATACCAGAGGCAACAGTCCATCTTACGGCACTAATTATCAGAAGGTTGGGCATGATTTGGCTTCGGTGGATGAATTGGCTGTGTTGGATGGCGGAAAGTGCATTTTGCAGCTGCGCGGTGTCAGACCGTTCAAGTCAGATAAATATGATCTGACCCAGCATCCGAACTACAAGCTCACTGCCGGTGCTGATAAGAAAAACACGTTCAGCATCGAGGCGTTTCTTGACCATCGGCTGAAGCTCAAGCCCGGTGATAAGTACGAAGTGGTTGATGCAGATCATGCCAAGTAAATAAGAAGGGGCGGCGAGCTGCCGCCTCTTTACATAGCCAGGTTTCTAATTGGGATTGGAGACCTGGCTATATGTTTTTCCATTTGCAGGTGCACATGCAAATGGAAAATCACTATTCATCCGTCTACAAGGGCGCATTGTACAAGGAGGTACACATTTATGGCATTTTTCAATAGCGCAGTAACCGTTCTTCAGACTCTCGTTATCGCACTGGGTGCCGGTCTCGGCATCTGGGGAGCCATCAACCTGCTGGAGGGTTACGGCAACGACAACCCCGGTGCTAAGTCTCAGGGCATGAAGCAGCTGATGGCTGGCGGCGGCGTGGCACTGATCGGCACGACTCTGGTGCCGCTGCTTTCCGGTCTGTTCGGTTAAGCAAAAGCTGTCGGAGCGAAGATTCCGACCGGGCGGTGAAAGCTGCCTGTTACATAGTCAGGTGCAGGCAATATCCGCAGCTGGCTATTTTCTGCGCTCCCCGGCAGGTGCACATGTTGGAAGTATGGCGCAGAACCGCAGTTTAGAATCGCACCGGCTGATAGGCCGGACAAATTACAGGAGGACAAATCTATGGCGTTTCTTACTACAACTGCATCGGCACTGTCTCTTTTCTCCCAGCTGTTCATGCTTCTGTCCCGGATGGCGAAGCTGTTCGGCGTGTTTGCGTAAGGAAGGAGGCGGCTCATGCAGAGTATCCTTGAACAGATCACAGATTGGCTCAAGAGCATGATCATCAGCGGTATCATGGGAAATCTTTCAGGGATGTTCGATTCGGTCAACCAGCAGGTTGGACAGATCGCAGGCGATGTGGGAACCACACCGGCGAACTTTTCACCTGCGGTCTTTTCTATGATCCGCAACATCTCGGAATCCGTGATCCTGCCCATTGCCGGAATGGTGCTGACATTCATCGCCTGTTATGAGCTGATCCAGATGCTCATCGAGCATAACAATCTGGCAAATTTCGAGACATGGACATTTTTCAAATGGGTCTTTAAGACCTTTCTGGCAGTGACTCTGATCTCGAACACATTCAATATTACGATGGCTGTCTTTGATGTGGCGCAGCAAGTGATCTCCCGAAGTGGCGGGCTGATTTCCGGCAGTACGTCCGTCAGCGATGCGACTTTGACAGCAATGCAGGCCACGCTGGAAGGCATGGACTTGGGACCGCTGCTGGGACTGTATTTGCAGACCTTTGTGGTTCAGGTCACGATGCTGGCGTTGTCGGCTATCATCTTTGTCATCGTGTATGGCCGAATGGTGGAAATATATCTCATGGTGAGCCTTGCACCGATTCCGTTCGCAACCTTTGGAAACCATGAGCAGAGCCATACCGGTCAAAACTATCTGCGCTCCCTGTTTGCGCTGGGATTCCAGGGTTTTCTTATCATGATCTGTGTAGGCATCTATGCAGTTCTGATTCAGAACCTGTCCTTTTCGGATAACATCATCAGCAGCATTTGGGGCGTTATGGGCTATACGGTTTTGCTGGCATTTACGCTGTTTAAGACGGGAAGCCTCGCAAAATCCGTGTTTGCAGCGCATTAAGGAAGGAGGCATGATTCATGGCATCTTATATTTCTGTTCCGCGTGACCTTTCAAAGGTCAAAACCAAGGTCTTTATGAACCTGACCAAACGGCAGATTCTCTGCTTCGGAGCCGGTGCGCTGATTGGCGTTCCGGTTTTCTTTTTGCTCAAATCCAGCGGGAATCTGAGCCTTGCCGCACTTGGCATGATGGCAGTAATGCTGCCGCTTTTCTTTCTTGCCATGTACGAGAAAGACGGTCAGCCGCTGGAAGTGGTGGCAAAGCATTTCTATGAGGCAAAGTTCAAGAGGCCGAAAACGCGGCCTTACAAAACAAAAAATTACTATGCACTGCTGGTACAGCAGGCAGACGTGGAAATGGAGGTAAATCGCATTGTTCAAAATTCTCGAAAAGCTGACAGCGAAGAATAAAAAGCAGGATGACATCCGAATGCCGTCTCATCTGTCAGCCGCAGAGCAGAAACAAGTGCAGACGGTGATCGACCGTGCAAGGGGTGACCGCACGGTTCCGCACTCGGCACAGGAGAGCATTCCCTTTCAGCGGATGTTCCCGGATGGTATCTGCCGTGTGACGGACAACTACTATACCAAAACCATTCAGTTTCAGGACATCAATTACCAGCTGGCACAACAGGAAGATCAGACAGCTATCTTTGAGGAATGGTGCAGCTTTCTGAACTTCTTTGATTCCAGCATCCGCTTCGAGCTTTCTTTTATGAATATGGCTACGGATGCCTCGAATTTTGAGAAGATGGTGCGTATCCCGTACCAGAAGGATCATTTTAATCCGGTGCGCACGGAGTACAGCACCATGCTCCGCCGTCAGCTTGCCCAGGGCAACAACGGCCTGACCAAGACGAAGTACCTGACGTTTGGCATTGAGGCGGAATCCATGAAGCAGGCAAAGCCGAGGCTCATTCACATCGAGATCGACCTGATGAACAACTTCAAACGCTTGGGTGTCCGGGCAAAATTGCTGAACGGCAAGGAACGGCTTCATTTGATGCACGATATGTTCCACATGGGTGACCATGACCGATTCAATTTCGATTGGAAGTGGCTGCCGGAGAGCGGGCTGTCGGTAAAGGACTTTATTGCACCGACCGGTTTTGCCTTTTCGAAGAACCGTGTTTTTCAGATGGGTGGGATGTATGGTTCCATGTCCTATCTCCAGATTACGGCTTCCGACCTGTCGGATCAGCTGCTGAAGGACTTTTTGGATATGGAATCCAGCCAGATTGTGACCATGCACATTCAGTCGGTAGACCAGAATAAAGCAATCAAGTCCATTAAGCACACCATTACGGAGCTGGATCGTTCCAAGATTGAGGAACAGAAGAAAGCTGTCCGTTCCGGATATGATATGGACATCATTCCGTCAGATTTGGCAACTTACGGCAAGGACGCAAAGGCACTGCTGAAAGAATTGCAGAGCCAGAATGAGCGTATGTTCCTACTGACCTTTCTGGTGATGAACACCGGCGAAACGGAGCAGGAGCTGGAAACCAATGTGTTTCAGGCTTCCAGCATTGCACAGAAGTACAACTGCAACCTGCGCCGTCTGGACTTCCAGCAGGAGCAGGGGCTGATGAGCTGCCTGCCGCTGGCACAGAACCTGATTGAGATTCAGCGCAGCATGACGACCAGCAGTACAGCAATTTTCGTGCCGTTTACTACCCAGGAACTGTTTCAGACCGGGAAAGAAGCTCTGTACTATGGGCTGAATGCTCTGTCCAACAACCTGATTATGGTTGACCGGAAAAAGCTCAAGAATCCCAACGGGCTGATTCTGGGTACCCCCGGTTCCGGTAAATCCTTCTCTGCCAAGAGAGAAATCGCCAATGCGTTCCTGGTGACGGATGACGATGTAATCGTGTGCGATCCCGAAGCTGAGTACACAGCACTGGTGCAGAAATTTGAGGGGCAGGTCATTAAAATCAGCTTCCAGCACGCAGTATATCAACCCAATGGACATCAATGCGAATTATTCGGAAGAGGATAATCCGATTGCCCTGAAAGCAGATTTCATCTTGTCACTGTGCGAGCTGATCGTGGGCGGCAAAGAAGGCTTGCAGCCGGTAGAAAAGACGGTTATCGACCGCTGCGTTCATCAGATTTACCAGACCTATTTTGAGCATCCTGTGCCGGAGAACATGCCGGTGTTGCAGGACTTGTACGAGGCACTGCTTCGGCAGGATGAAAAGGAAGCACACCATGTGGCAACAGCACTGGAAATCTATGTGACCGGTTCGCTGAACCTGTTTAATCACCGCACCAATGTAGATATCAATAACCGGCTGGTCTGCTATGACATCAAGGAGCTGGGCAAGCAGCTGAAAAAGATCGGTATGTTGGTGGTGCAGGATCAGGTCTGGGGGCGTGTGACCGCCAACCGTAATGCTGGTAAAGCCACCCGCTACTATATGGACGAGTTCCATCTGCTTTTGAAAGAGGAGCAGACAGCGGCCTACAGCGTAGAAATCTGGAAGCGATTCCGTAAATGGGGCGGTATTCCCACCGGCATCACCCAGAATGTGAAAGACCTGCTTTCTTCCCGCGAAGTGACGAACATTTTTGAAAACAGCGACTTCATTTATATGCTGAATCAGGCAGCCGGTGACCGTCAGATTCTGGCGGATCAGCTGAATATCAGCCCGCACCAGCTGTCCTATGTGACCCACTCCGGCGAAGGTGAAGGACTGCTGTTCTACGGAAATGTCATTTTGCCATTCGTTGATCGTTTCCCGACCGATCTGGAACTGTACCGGATTATGACGACTAAATTAACCGAAGTGCAGGAAGCAAAGGAGGCGTAAGCGATGGCTGGCAAGAAAAATCCGAATCTCGGAGACAAGCTGCGGCAGGAGCGCGAGGGTGCGGAGAACACCCTTCGCAATTCCAGAAACAAAACCGCCGATAGCAGTACGGGAGACAGCAGCAAGAAAAAAGCGGAACACCGAAGGCAGATTCGTCACGAAGCCGATCTTGCCAAGATGCGCAGCACGAAGCTGAAATCAGAGCAGGAAGTAAAAGCGAAAAAGAATGCAGCAGCTTCCGGAAAAAAGGGCGGAAAGCCAAAGAAGCCGGGAAATCTTGCGAAAGATGCACTTTCAGCCAAGGCACATCAGAGTGTGCGCAATGCCGACCAGGACAATAATTCCGGTGTGGAGGCAGCGCATTTTACCGAAGGTTCAGCGGAAGGTGCAGCCCGTGCTGGTTCCCGGTTCCAATATGGTCGAAAGCTGCGGCAGTACAAAAAGCTGGAGCGGTTGGAGAAAAAGGCAGATAAAGATGCCGTAGATTCCATCTTTGCGGAACGCATGAAGTCTGATCCGCAGGCTGGCTCGAATTTCTTTTCCAGATGGCGGCAGAAGCAGGCCATCAAAAAAGAGTATGCCGCTGCGAAGGCAGGTGCAGCCGCTGTGGAGAACACAGCAGCTGGCACAGCCAAAGCTGCACAGGGTACTGCCAGTATGACGGAAAAGGCATTTCAGTTTGTGCAGAGCCACTCGCATATCATCATCGGTATCGCAGCCGTGGGACTGCTTGTTTTGGTGATTGCCGGGTCGGTTTCGTCCTGCTCTGTCTTGATCAATGGCGGCGGCAATGTGGTGCTGGGGACTTCCTATACAGCGGAAGATGAAGATTTGAAAGGCGTGGAGACGGATTATACCAAGCTGGAAGATAAACTTCGCAAAAAAATCGACCGCATTGAAACCGACCATCCGGGCTATGACGAGTATCGCTACAATCTGGCGGAAATCGGCCACAATCCCTATGAACTTGCATCTCTGCTGACCGTAGAATTTGAAAACTACACGAGAAGCCAGGTGCAGGCGCGGCTCCAGAGTATTTTTGAAGCGCAGTATGAGTTGAAGCTGGTGGAAAAGGTGGAAATCCGGACAAGGAAAGAAACCCGTGTGGGTTATAGTTACAATCCGATCACCGGAACCGGACACACCTACACCTATCAGGTGACGGTACAGTATGAGTATAAAATCCTCAATGTAACACTGCTCAATCGAGGTGTGGACTATGTTGCCAGAAATTCCGGACTTACAGATGACCAGCTGCAACGCTACGAAGTCACATTGGAGTGCAGGGGCAATCGGGATGATCTGTTTGCAGGTATCGCTTTTGCAACGCCGGATGGCGCGGGTTCCAGCGGAGAATATCAGGATTACGACATTCCGGGTGAGGCTCTGACGGATGAAAAATTCCGGAAGATGATTACCGAAGCAGAGAAATATCTCGGTTATCCCTATGTCTGGGGCGCAGCTCGCCGAGTACCAGCTTTGACTGTTCTGGTTTTGTTAGCTGGGTCATCAACACTGCGGCAATGGCTGGAATGTAGGCAGCAGACGGCCAACGGTCTGATGGGAAAATGCGACATTATCCCGAAGAGCGAGGCAAAGCCCGGAGACCTGATCTTCTTCCAGAAAACCTACAACACCAGTGGAGCGTCCCATGTGGGCATTTATGTCGGCAACGGGATGATGATCCACTGCGGCAATCCAATTTCCTATGCTTCCATTGAGACGAGTTACTGGCGGCAGCACTACTACTGCATGGGAAGAATTCGATAAAAATAGGGCATTTATTCGCCCGGAAAGGACAGAGTATGAGTTTGAAACTGGAAAAGATTGCTGCGGAGCGTGAGAAAGCCCGCAGAAAACGCGATGAGTGGGAGGAACGCAGAAAGGAATGGGACAGAAAGTACCACGAGCAGGAAAACAGCGAAATCTGTGAAATGGTACATGCCCAGAGCCTGACCCCGGAACAGCTGGCAGTTATCATTCAGATGGCGCAGGCTGCGGTTCCCAACCCGGAGAACCTGAAACTGGATGAGAAAGAAACGGAGGATATGGAATGAAAAAGATGATGGTAATGCTGCTTGCCAGTGTGATGGCGGCAGGAATCTTTACGACTACTGCGTTTGCCTATACGGGCGATGATGTGCAGAAGAACACATCTGTCAGTACCGCTGCGCAGGAAGCGGATGCAGCAGAAAGCGCAAATGCAGGGAAAACGGACAATACCGACAGGATCGAAATCGACCCGGATATGCAGGTGCTGCCGGATGGCTATGAGGTCGCTACGGATGCGGATGGGAACCTGATCGTTACGGTGGGCGGCAAGGAATACAACATCGGCAGCGAAAAGTCTCGAAAGCAGATTGGTACAGTGGTGCCGGGGATCACCAGCCTGCATTTCCGTTCCGGTCCCGGCATGGATCAGGAGATTATCGGATATCTGCATTCCGGCGATACGGTGGAGATTGTCGAAAAATGCGGTGACTGGTATAAGGTAAACTTCAACGGCAAAACCGGGTATGCACATGGAAAGTACCTGAATGTCACGGATTCTGCAAAAGACAGCAGCATGTTCAGTGAAGATGCGCTGAAGCTGTTTCTGGATCTGATGCAGAGTGGAATGTCATACGAGGATGAGACGAAATCCAGTGCAGCTTTGACTCCGGAAGGAAATATGACGCTGGTGGACGATATCGGTGAGGAAGAAGATAAATCCAGCCAGCAGTTCATTACGCTGGTGACAAAGGCGGGCAACACCTTTTATCTGATCATCGACCGCGATAAAGACGGCAACCAGAATGTGCATTTCCTGAACATGGTGGACGAGGCCGATCTGCTTGCGCTGATGGATGAAGAGGAAGCTGCCAAGTATCGGGAGAAGGAGCCGGAAGTCACGGAACCTGCGGAAACCGAAAAGCCGCAGGAGACGGAACCGGCACCGGAAGAGCAGAAAACAGAGAGCGAGCAGAAGAAATCGTCTCCGCTTCCGATGATTATGCTGCTTCTGTTTGTGATCGGTGCAGCCGGTGTCGGCGGTTATCTCTATATCAAGATGAAGGGCGTAAAGCTGCGTCCAAGAAAAATCAGCCGGACCCGGATGCGGATTATCACGATGAGGATGAAGATACGCTCCAGCTGCCGGAGGATGATGGTGACGAGGACGAAGAAGTGGATGTCAACGAGGATTATGAAGCGGAATCGGACGATGAACCTGTCTGATTAACGCAGCGTTGACCGGTGGGGCGGCTGAAAAGCCGTCCCCTTTACATAGCCAAATGGTTGGTGGGTGAACTGTTTTGAGCTATGAAGCTATGGACTCTGTAGGCGATATCTGATAAAATAGAAAGTAAGAACAGCTCAACAACTCGGAATTTTACCATCCAGCATCTCTCAAAAATAATAGGCATATTTTCATATAGTGTTGATTAAATGTCTATAAGTGCTCATATTCTGCGCGCTGAACTGTCGCTTTAATTCCCAGAACTTTATAGAGATATTCCATATGTTCTCCTTCTATTTAACTCTATTTTTGTATTATAACTTGTTTTAAGTTAAGTTTCGATATTAAAGTTAAGATAATTCAAAAAAATCATCAGGAAGCGGAAATATCATAAGAATAATTTAACACCATGGCACCTTCTTTTTCCTCTCAGATTTCCGTGCTCTGCCACTTTTATGAGCGTTCTTTTCAGTATTTTGCCACTTTCATGAGGGAATAATCCGTGCTTCATTACACTTTCATGAGCGAATTTATGCTGTAATATGACATTTTCATGAGGGATTGGTGCTTCGATGCGACGTGAGGAGGTAGTGGGCGGAGGCATGGGCGCGATAAAGGCAACGAGTGCGAATGGGTGGACGCGACGTGAGAAGGTGGAGGGTGCGGACGCGTGGGCGCGGAGTGAGCAGGCGGAGGGCCGAGACATTGGCCCGGGAAAAGTGAGCAGAAATATACGAGTGTCAACGGGAGGGTTTTATGGTACAACTAGAAGTAGTTTTTTGATGGAGGTGCCTATGGAGCCGAAGATCAGTATCATCGTGCCGGTGTATAACGCGGAGAAGAGTCTCGCGCGCTGTGTGGACAGTATTCTGAATCAGGAGTTTCGGGATTTCGAGCTGATCCTCATGGATGATGGAAGTAAGGATCGGTCCGGGGAGATCTGCGACGGATATGCGCGGGCGGATGCGCGCGTGGTGGTCGTGCATAAGGAGAATACGGGGGTGTCGGATACGCGAAACCAGGCGATCGCGCGGGCGCGGGGTACGTTTCTGCAGTTCGTGGACAGTGATGACTGGCTGACGGCGGATGCGACGAAGCTGATGGTGCGGGCGGCCGAGGAGACGGGCTGCGACATGGTGATCGCGGATTTCTATCGTGTCGTCGGAGAGATGGTGTCGCGGAAGGGGGATATCGACGCGGACCAGGTGATCGGGCGTGAAGCGTTCGTTGGCTTCATGATGGAGAACCCGGCGGACTACTACTATGGGGTGCTGTGGAATAAGCTGTACCGGCGCTCGCTTGTGGAGGCGCACGGGATCCGGATGGATGCGAAGCTCAGCTGGTGCGAGGATTTTCTGTTTAATCTCGAGTATGTGCGCTATGCGACGACGTTCTATGCGCTGCGGACGCCGGTCTACTATTATGTGAAGACGAAGGATTCGCTGGTGAATCAGAAGATCAGCTTCGCGCGGACGGTGGAGATGAAACTCGCGATGTTCGAGTGCTACAACGACTTCTTCAAGCATGTGCTGGATGAGGATGCGTATGAGCGGAAGCGGCTGCAGGTCTATCATTTTCTAGTGGATGCGGCGAAGGATGGTTTCGTGTTCCCGGCGACGATTCCGGGGACGCAGAAGCTCGGTGAGGAGCGGAGCCAGGCGCTGCAGGAGGTGATTTCGGAGGATGGGATCATCGTGGAGAAGTACCGCGACCGGAAGCTGCTCGAGCGCTATCTCGAGTCGGTGGCGCTGAAGTATGATATGACGCTGGCGGAGCTGTCGCTGCTGCTGTATCGGAAGGACGCGGGAAAGGCGCTCACTCGAGGGGCTGAAGCGCAGATGCCTGCGCGGGAAGATGCCGTGGAGGCGACTGATCGAAAGGATGCCGGAAAGGCGCTGAGCCGGAAGGATCTCGCGGAGCTGATGCATATGAGCCGCGGGGATCTGCGCGCCGCGCTGCAGAAGCTGGTCTCACGCGGGATGCTCGAAGTGGTCGACGTGCCGAGGAAACGACGTGAAGCGGCGGAAATAGCCGAGGCGACCGGTCTTTTCGGAAAGCGTGGCGAGGCACAGGATGCAGACGCGAACGGAATGACGAAGAAAAAACGCGAGCCGCGGAAGATTCGTCTCGAGCTGTTGCCGGCGTCGGATGCGGTGCTGCAGGATATCGCGGCCGCGGAGCGTGACTACGAGCAGGCGAAGTTCCGGGGATTTACCGAGGACGAGCTCCGGCAGTATACAGCGCTCGAGCGGCGTGTGCAGGAGAACGAAAAGCAGATACTGCAGAAGTGAGGATGGGCAGACGAACACCATCAGCGATGCCTGGCGATGAGTCAGCGAGGGGCAGAATGCGTTGCGGCGAGGCACAACGCATGCGCGGAGTGATGATGTGGAGGGCCGAAACATGGGCACAAGCGAGTAGGAGGCGGTGACTAGCCGCCGTCCTCTCACACCACCGTGCGTACCGTTCGGTACACGGCGGTTTCAACAGTTGACGTGCATAGACTGATAAGCTGTGGCAAGATCATAAAAGCCCCAGTTTGTAGACCTAAAACAGAATACCGTTCCTTACATAGCAGTCATGCGCTTCGGTGCCTGGCTGCTAATTTTTTGCGAAAGGAGCAGTATCGAATGAAGCTTGTATTAGCGGAAAAGCCCTCGGTTGCCATGAGTCTCTCGAAAGTGATCGGGGCAGATCAGCGCGGGGACGGTTATATGGAGGGCAATGGCTACCTTGTCAGTTGGTGTGTGGGGCATCTGGTGGAACTTTCCCAGCCGGAAGCCTATGATGAAAAGTATGCAAAGTGGAAGTATGATGATCTTCCGATTTTGCCGGAACATTGGCAGTATCAGGTGTCCGCCAGCACGAAAAAGCAGTTCGGAATCCTGAAAAAGCTCATGCAGCGGAAAGATGTGGAGAGTCTGATCTGTGCAACCGATGCAGGGCGTGAGGGCGAACTGATTTTCCGACTGGTTTACCATCAGTGCGGCTGCAAAAAGCCGGTGGAACGGCTTTGGATTTCATCAATGGAGGACAGTGCTATCCGGGAAGGCTTTCAGAAGCTCAGACCGGGAACAGAATATGATGCCTTATATGAGGCGGCTTTATGCCGGGAGCGAGCCGACTGGATTGTCGGAATCAACGCCACCCGGCTTTTTTCATGTCTGTATGGGCAGACCCTGAATGTGGGGCGCGTGATGACACCAACGCTTGCGATGGTGGTTATGCGAGATGCAGCAATCCGGGCGTCAAGCCGGAGCCGTTCTACTCGGCAGAATTAAAATTTCGGGATTTTCAAGCGGGCGGTGAGCGAATGAAAGAAAAAGCAGAAGCAGAAAAACTGGTGGCAGAGTGTTGCCAGGCAGGAAGTGCCATCATTACCAAGGTAGAGCAGAAAGAAAAATCAGAGAAGCCCCCGGCCTTGTTTGATCTGACATCGCTTCAGAGAGAAGCAAATCGGCAGCTGGGATTCACTGCCCAGCAGACCCTGGATTACACACAGGCTCTGTACGAGAAGAAACTCGTGACATATCCCCGTACCGACAGCCGGTATCTGACGGATGATATGGCACCGCTGGTGCCGGAACTTGTTTCTGTGATCCAGCAGAGCTTTCAGATTCAGGCGGATGTACCGGCACCGGTGAATGCAGCGCAGGTCATCAATTCTAAGAAAGTCACCGATCACCATGCCATTATCCCTACAAAAACAGCGGCGGGTTATGACATTTCCTCGCTTCCCAGTGGAGAACAAGCGATTCTTACTCTGCTGGCGGTGCGGCTGATTTGTGCGGTCGGAACACCCTGCCACTATGCAGAAACCATAGTAGAAGCGGAGTGTGCCGGTCAGAAGTTCCGCACGAAAGGCAAAACAGTCACGGATATGGGCTGGAGGCAATATGCAGGAAAGCCGGTTGAAGATGCTGAGAAGAATGCGGAGGCAGGTGATCTTCCGGAGCTTTCGGAAGGCATGACATTGGAACTTGCCGGTGTCGATCTGAAAGAAGGCAAGACCAGCCCACCCAAGAGGTTTACCGATGTGATATTTTGTGAGCGTAAGGAGTGGATAGGAATTGAAGAAAGGAGTTCAGCATGAGAAGAAAAAAAGATAAAAGCAATGGCATTACTGCTTTGTATGAAAGACTGTCTCGTGATGATGATAATGCTGGAGAGAGTAACAGTATCGTTCATCAAAAGCAAATGCTTGAAGATTATGCTATAAAACATGGCTTTACGAATCTTGTTCATTTTACCGATGATGGTTGGAGTGGAGCGACCTTTGACAGACCTTCATGGAACAGACTTGTTGAAGGTGTTA
>ENA-OQHY01000529-OQHY01000529.1-human-gut-metagenome-genome-assembly--contig:-NODE-529-length-21381-cov-4.805637_pt1 | contig 21381 bp, 30 predicted proteins | sample MGYA00242570_ERZ504733 | MGnify/ENA primary metagenome ERZ504733 (study PRJEB26092, sample SAMD00036219) | human gut metagenome | host: Homo sapiens | study: EMG produced TPA metagenomics assembly of... | reverse complement strand
CGAGTGAAAGAATATCTTTCTGTTCTTCCTGATCCAAGCTAATTCAAAACTTTTACTTTCAGACCAGCACTGGTTGTGGTGGCCTTATTTTAATGCCTAATTTTTAACCTGTAAAGTTTTTTAACTTCTTCAATTTTAGTATTGACTTTTTATTTGCAGGCTGAAGTAACGAGAATGCGACGCGCAGTTTTCAATAAACGCCAGGATATCATCCAGTGATCTGTCACTATGAGAATACGCTTCATAAAGAGTAGTTTTTATCTTTTCAGATTTTCCATATTATCCTTCTTCTTTTCCGGTATACTTCTTCCATTTGACACTCCCCACAGCAAGGGTTTTACGACGCATTGGATAAGCAGCAAGCTTTCGGATCACGCCATTATCCCTTACAGAATAATGGATTGCATCGATGTGGAGAATAGGATAGACCTCGTCCAGTGGCCGGTTCTTCCAGTCTTCAATCCGTGGCAGAATCTTATCCGTCACATCAGAAATTTGAACGCAAAGCAAAAAAATTCCCCCGCACCAGCTACTTCCGGTACAGGGGATTTGTCATACTTTATTTTGTTTTCTTCTTTAAAAATCCAATCGATGTCTTACAGATCAGTTTATCGAAAATCATAAACATTGCCGGCAGAATCAGGATAACAACGACCATACTGATGATCGCGCCCCGTGCAAGCAGAGTACAGATGGAACCGATCATCTCAACCTGAGAGTAGCAGGCCACACCGAAGGTTGCGGCAAAGAAGCTCAGACCACTGCTGATGATGGACGGCATACTGGTCTTATGGGCAATACTGATAGCTTCCTTCTTGTCTTTTCCATTCTGGCGCTCTTTCTGATAACGGGTTGTCATCAGGATCGCGTAGTCCACGGTTGCACCGAGCTGAATCGCTCCGATTACGATGCTGGCCACGAATGGAAGGCTGGTTCCTGATAATACGGGATTGCCATATTCAGCATAATTGCAAACTCGATGACTGCTACCAGAATAATCGGCAGAGAAATCGATTTGAAGATCAGCAGAATGATGATAAAGATTGCACCAATGGAAAGCACGTTTACGTTGACAAGGTCAGCATCGGTAACATCCTGCAGGTCTTTCATCAACGGTGCTTCACCGATGACCATTCCATTTTTATCGTAGGATTTTACGATTTTGTCAATCGCTTTGACCTGTTCGTTTACTTCATCTGTTGCGGACTCATATTCAGAGCTCACAAATGCAAGCTCATACTCATCGCTCTGCAGCATGCTTCGGAGATTTTCCGGGATCATGGATTCCGGAATCGTCGGTCCAAGCAGGGAACTCATGCTGATGGTCGATTTGACACCTTTTACGTTGCCGATCTCCTCCATCATTTTCTTTTTCTGTTTGGAATCCATATCGCGGTCCATCATGACGATGTGCATGTTGCTGACGTTGAACTGCGCTTTTACTTCATCGTTTGCCACGTTACAGTCCAGGGTAGATGGAAGGGAACGTGCGATGTTGTAATAAATCTGGGTATGATTGTTTCCGTAGATCGACGGGAACAGCAGAACCAGGAAGATCACAACCCATACTTTATAATGTTTGGTGATAAAGGCGGACGGTTTATCCAGGCTTTTTACCAGCGGTTTGTGTCTCGTTTTCTCAATTGCCTTGTCAAATACCAGAACCATGGCCGGCAGGACGGTGACACAGCAGACAACGCCGATCAAAACACCTTTTGCCATAACGATACCAAGGTCGCGGCCAAGGGCAAAGGTCATAACACACAGTGCCAGGAAACCGGCTACGGTGGTAACGGAGCTTCCGGCTACGGATTTGAACGTGTTGGCGATTGCATGGCCCATCGCACGCTCTTTGTCATCCGGGAAACGCTTTTTATTCTCCTCGAAACTGTTCAGCAGGAAGATGGAGTAGTCCATCGTAACACCAAGCTGCAGCACGGCGGTCAGCGCTTTTGTGATGTAGGAAGTCTCACCAAGGAACACGTTGCTTCCCAGGTTGTAAAGGATTGCAAGTCCGATACTTAACAGGAACAGGATCGGAACAACGAAGGAAGTCGATGTCAGCTCGATGACAACGAGGCTCAAAACTGCGGCGATGACAACGTAAACCGGCAGCTCTTTTAATGCTACGTTTTTGATATCGGTAACAACACCGGTCATACCGCCGATGAAGCACTGCTCGTTCGCAATTTTACGAAGATCCTCGATTGCCTCCATGGAGTCATCGGAAGAAGTCGTATTATCGAACAGAACGAGCATCATGGTTGCATCCCCATTGTAGAATGCTTTCCGGAGTTTTTCCGGGATCATCTCAACCGGCACGCTGATGTCTGCCACATCGTCATACCATAAAACTTCTTTTACGTGGTTTACCTGCTCGAATTTTTCTTCGAGTTTCTGTACGTCCTTCATTTCCATGTTTTCCACGACAACCATGGAGAACGCACCCATGCCGTATTCATCTACCAGAATGTCCTGTCCTTTTACAGTTTCCAGATGCTCCGGCAGATAGCTGAGCAGATCATAGTTTACTTTCGTTGCTGCCATTCCGATGACTGACGGAATAATCAGCAGAAATCCAATGATCAGCATCAGAATCCTGTGCTTGGCAATCCATTTGCCAACTTTAACCATTTTCATTCATCTCCTCTGATTCATTTTTAACTTGTTTTTCTAGTACCACATCTTACAACTTAAATGACTATTAGTCAATATTTGAAATGGTGAAAAATGAATTTTGGTCATTTTTTGTTTACTTTTACAAAAAAATAACGGAAATCGGAAATGGGAATCGTTGATTTTTCTGCGCATCAAAAAAGAGTGCCTGGCTCCTTCGTCCTGACACTCTTTTTTATGCATTTTTTTATTTCACTTCAACCAGCTCAATCTCAAAATTCAGCTCTTTTCCAGCCATCTCATGGTTGGCATCAAACGTGATATTGGTCTCGTCTTTTGCAGTAACTTTTACCGGGAACGGCTGGCCATACTGGTTCTGCAGATAAACCTGCTGTCCGATCTCTACTTCCTCTGCTCCCGGAAGCTGTGCGATCGCAACGGTGAAAATTGCGTTCGGATCCGGCATTCCGTAAGCCTCCTCCGGCATCAGATGGATGTTGACTTTTTCGCCGACTTCCATCTCTGCAACGGCTGCATCGAAGCCGCGGATCATCTGCCCCACACCGCAGATGAACTCGAGCGGTTCGCCGCGGTCGTAGGAAGAATCAAACTGGGTTCCATCGTTGAAGGTTCCTCTGTAGTGGGTACGGCAGGTTTTTCCGACATTCTTACCTTCCATAACCGGAGTCGGTGCACCGCATCCGCCGCCGCAGGTTCCGCAGGAACGCCGCAGGAGCTCTCCTCTTCCTCATGGCTTCCGCAGTGGTCGCCGCAGGAATGGCCTTCCTCGTGATCGTGGTGATCGCAGGTTGCACCCGCAGATGTGAGCGTTCCGTTTAAGTAAGCTTCCACCGCTGCATCCACATCTCCCTCCGCTCCGGAGCAGAGCTCTACGCCTGCCTCAGCAAGAGCAGCCTGTGCACCGCCGCCGATGCCGCCGCAGATCAGAACATCCACGCCCTGCTCGGAAAGAAGGCCTGCCAGTGCGCCGTGGCCGGTTCCGTTGGATCCGATCACTTCGCTGGAAACCACCTGATTGTCTTCTACTTCGTAAACCTTAAAATTCTCTGTTTTTCCAAAATGCTGGAAAATATTCCCGTTATCGTATGTAACTGCAATTTTCATCTAACTAAATCCTCCGTAGTTTTTTCTTACGCCTCTTTTTCCTGCATAAAGGCTTCAATTTGGTCTGGATCACGCATCAGATTCTCGGAAAGAACCTCGCATCCGTCCTCTGTAATCAGGATATCATCCTCGATCCGGATTCCGATCTCCCACTCGTCAATATAAAGACCCGGCTCATCGGTGATGATAGCGCCTGGACGCAGCTTGTCGTTCCATGCCGCGGTCACATCGTGTACATCGATGCCGAGGTGATGGGAAACGCCGTGCATGTAATAGGTCCGACATCCTCTTTCTTCTCGATCAGGCCAAGTTTCACACAGCCCTCGCCGAGAACATCCTTTGCGATATCGTCGAGCTCTTTTAATGTCATACCCGGTTTTGCTGCTTTTGCAACGGCGCGGTTTGCTGCCAGAACAACGTCGTAAACCTGTCTCTGACGGTCCGTATATTTTCCGTTGACTGGATACGTTCTGGTGATATCTGCGCAGTAGCCCTGGAATTTTGCTCCGAGGTCCATCAGAAGCAGGGTCTCATCCTCGCACACGTCACGGTTGGTGTCGTAGTGCAGCATCGTTCCGTTTGCACCGCTTCCTGCGATCGTCGGGAATGCGGTTCCGTCTGCTCCCTCGTGGAAAATCTTGTACTCGAAATCAGCCTGTGCCTGATACTCGGTGCAGCCCGGTTTCAGGTTTTTCATTACAAATTTCAGCGCATCATCCGTGATTTTGATTGCCTGGCGGACAAGTGCGATCTCATCCGCATCCTTCTGCATACGCAGTGCCGCGATGACAGGCGCAATGTCTTTGATCGGTCTGCCCGGGAATTTCTTTGCAAACTCCTCTGCCTTTACCATGTTGTAGTCCGGCAGATCCTCGAACTGATAGCGGTAGCAGTCGAAATACAGTGTTCCGATGTCTTCGCGTGCCATCAGACGGTTTACCATACCCTCAAAGGAATCCAGGAAACGAACGTCGTCGATTCCGGTAATCTCCTGTGCCTCGGATACGGTTACTTTTCTTCCAAACCATCTCTCCTGGCTCGGATCCGCTTTCTCGATAAACAGAATGGATTTCTCCTCTTTTGCGGTCTTTTTCATCATCAGGATCATGTGATCTCTGCGAAGGCCGGTCAGATAGAAAAAGTTGCGGTTTGCTTCAAACGGCAGATATTCGTCTGCGCTGACATGCAGCTCGATTCCAGAAAACAAAAGCAGTGCGGAATCCTGGTCCATTTTATCAAAAACCTGTTTTCTTCTTTCTGTAAAGTTCATCTGTCTTTCCTCACTTTCTTTTAGAGCCTGCCAAGATCTGTTTTCGGCTCCTCTACTAAGATAACACGTTCGTGCTTTTTTTCCTACCTTTTTCCTGCTTTTCTGTAAAAATTCTTATTTTATTCCGCACTTTCCAGTCCTTTGACAACTTCCAACGCTTTTTCGAGCTGCACATCGCTCGTCGCGTCATCCGGCAGCTCCACCTCGACATCCGGCGTAATGCCGACCTTGTGGATGTCGTTTCCGAGCGGCGTGTAATAATGGGCAATCGTCAGTTTCACCACGCTGCCGTCCGAGAGCTGGAATGTATTCTGGACAATGCCTTTTCCGAATGTCGTCGTTCCGACAATCGTTCCGATGCCGTAATCTTTGACTGCTCCCGTGAAGATTTCTGCCGCACTTGCCGTATTTTCATTGACCAGCACGACGAGTGGAATCGAGATCGGGGTATCGCCGTCGCAGGTATACTCTTCCCGTTTTCCATTTTATCCTCGGTATACACGATGAGTCCCTCCGGCAGGATCTGGCGCAGGGTGTCACAGACTGCCGTCACGAGGCCGCCCGGATTGCCGCGCAGATCGATGATCAGGCGCTCCATGCCCTGATCCTGCAGTGACTGGTATGCTTTCTGGAACTGCTCGGAGGTAAGCCCTGTAAACTCGCTGATGGCCAGATAGCCGATCTTGTCGTCCAGCATTTTACCGTCTGCCACAATCGCCGCAAGCTTCTCTTTTTCGACTTCCGTTTCAATCAGATCCGCCTCGCCTTCCCGCTCGATGGAAGCGTCACGGTGTCGTTCTCGCTGTTTTTCAGAAGACCGACCGCATCGTTGAGGTTTAAGCCTTCGAGTGTCTGCCCGTCAATCTTCACAATACGGTCATCCGCCTGAATACCGGCCTTCGCCGCCGGGGTATCGTCCTGTACGCCGGTGACCTGCAGCTTATCGCCGTCCAGCGTCACCGTAACACCGATGCCCTGATAGTAACCCTCCTGCGCTGTCTTGATCGCTTCGTATTCCTCTTTCGTGTAATACGTAGAATACTTGTCGCCGAGGCCGCTGATCATCCTTTATACATCGCATCCGACAGCTCTGTGTCATCCACATCGCCCGCGTAAAGCTGGCTGATCATCGCTTTGATCGCCGCCGTCTTCCGCCACGACCAGAAGCCGCCGGGGTGGTCCGCACTGCTTCCCGGCCAAAGAAACGTTGTTCCGACAAGCACGATCATTACAAGCGCCAGCATGGAAATCATGCCCGCAAAGTAGCTCTTCCGCATCTCATTTTTTCGGTTTTTCTTTCTGTTTCTGCGCTTTTTCGGTTTTTCCTGCTCTGCCGCTTTTATGCCCTCTTTTTCTTCCTTCATCAGTTCTTCCAAAATATGCCTCCCAATCGAAAGATCCCGGAATCTTTTTGACGGATTCCGGGACTTATTTTTACTTTATTATATTGTCTAATCCTATCAGACTTTCAAGTGTTTTCGAATCGTAAAGATACTGCCGACAAGACCGATTCCCATACCGAGAATGAGTCCGACCGGAAGCAGAATCCGGAAGACGGCCGATACCGGCATGAATGCCATAAAGTTCGACAGTACGCTGAACTCCGTCATAACGTAGCTGATGACTCTGTTGTATACAACGTACAGCAGCCCCAGAGGAATCGCTGCTCCGACAAGACCGATCAGGATACCCTCGATCAGGAACGGAGCCCTTACAAACAGGTTCGTCGCACCGATCAGCTTCATGATACCGATCTCCTCTTTCCGGACCGAAATACCGATCGTGACGGTATTGCTGATCAGGAAAACAGATACGGCAAGAAGAATCAGGATGATCGCGATGGAAACGTAGCCAATGACACGGTTCATCGTCGTCAACGTTGTTGTTGCACCTCGGCCTGTTTAACCTCACGGACACCGTCCAGCGAGCGGATATACTCAGCCAGTGCATCCTGCGTCTCTACCTGGTATACGTAAACCTCGTAGTGAGCAGAAGTTGCGAGCGGGTTGTCGTTTGGCTTAAAGCCGTCCTTGTATTCCTCTTTTCCTTCGAAATACTGTTTTGCAAAGTTTTCCCACGTCTCATCCGCGGAAACATACTTACATTCCTTGACCACATCGGTCTTGGCCTTGATCTCCGTTCCGATCTCATCGATCGTCGCCTGATCCACATCTTCGTTGAAGAAGACGGTCATGGATACGTCTGTCTCGGCATTTTTTACGATGTAGTTAAAGTTGATGACAACCGCAAAGAAGATACCGAACAGAAAGATACAGGCTCCCATGGTTGCGATGGATGCCAGCGAGAACATCTTGTTTCTCCAGATGTTTTTGACACCCTGTTTGATGCTGTAGCCCAGTGTACTAAACCTCATGGTACTCGCCCTCCTTCTCATCGCTGACTACCACGCCTTTTCGCATGGTAATAACGCGTTTTTCATGGAGTTGACGATCTCACGGTTGTGGGTTACCACAAGAACGGTCGTTCCTCTGTTGTTGATTTCCTCCAGGAGCTTCATAATCTCCATGGAGTTTCCCGGGTCCAGGTTTCCGGTCGGCTCGTCCGCAAGAAGGATGTCAGGCCGGTTGACAATGGCTCTTGCCACGGCAACTCGCTGCTGCTCTCCTCCGGAAAGCTCCTTCGGGAAGGATTTGTACTTCTCTGCCAGTCCGACCAGCGTCAGGACTTCCGGCACGCGCTTTTTGATGACGCGGTTCGGTTTCTCGATGACACGCTGTGCGAATGCTACGTTTTCATAGACATTCCGGTCTTTTAAAAGGCGGAAATCCTGGAATACGACGCCGACACCGCGGCGGTATTTCGGCACTCTCCAGCGTTTCATTTTATTTAAGATCTGTCCGTTTACCTTAATGGTACCGGATGTGGGCTCGAGTTCTTTCAAAAGGAGCTTGATCAGCGTCGATTTTCCAGAACCGCTGTTTCCCACGATAAAGACGAATTCCCCCTTCTCGATGTGTAAGGATACGTTGTTGACGGCCGGCTGGCCTTTCGCGTAACTCTTACTTACACTATCCAATGTTATCATGCAATTCCTCCTTCAAGGGTTCTCGCTTAATAATCGAGCGTTTCCATGTATTTCATGTACTGCACAACCATAAGCGCAATCTTGAATGTGATCGCATCTTCAAAAACTCTAAGATCGAGTCCCGTGCTCTTCTGCAGCTTATCCAGCCGATAGACAAGGGTATTTCGGTGTATATAAAGCTGTCTCGAGGTTTCCGAGACATTCAGAGAATTTTCAAAGAATTTATTGATCGTTGTCAGTGTCTCTTCATCAAAGTCATCCGGCGATTTGTTGCCAAAAATCTCTTTGATGAACATTTTGCACAGTGGGATCGGAAGCTGGTAAATCAGACGGCCGATACCCAGTGAGCTGTATGCATAGATATCATTCTCAGCGGAGAAGATTTTTCCGACGTCCATCGCCATTCTGGCTTCTTTGTAGGAACGCGATACTTCTTTGATCTCCTTGACAATGGTACCGTAAGCAACGTGGGTTTTCCCCTCCTCATCTCTTCCTGCTGCTTCCAGAATGGTGGCTGCCACTTTGTTCATCTGGGCATAATCCTCACCTGGAGCAAGTTCCTTGACGATGATAATGTTTTTCTCATCGACGGCAGTTATAAAGTCACCGGATTTGGTACCGAGCAGACTCTTGACGCTTTCCAGCGCCCCACTGTTTTTATCCGGATTTGTCTCAAGAATAAATACAAGGCGGCGTGCTTCCACTTCAATATGTAACTTCTTCGCCCTGTTGTAGATGTCGACCAGCAGCAGGTTGTCGAGCAGCAGGTTCTTGATAAAGTTGTCTTTATCGAAGCGCTCCTTGTAGGCGGTAAGGAGGCCCTGAATCTGGAAGGTAACCATTTTCCCGATCAGGTGAATGTCATCGTTTCCGCCTTTTACAACCAGAATGTACTCCAGCTGGTGTTCATCGTATACTTTAAAAAACTGATAATTTTTCATGGTCTGGGAATCTGCCTGAGACTGCGCAAACGTTACAATATCATTCTGGCTGATCTCAACCTCCGGAAACGTCGTTACCAGAACCTTTCCTTCTACATCAGTCACGCAGAGTTCGACACGCGAAATATTTTTGATTCCCTCAATGGTACTCTGTAAAATCTGATTTGAAATCATATTTTCTTCCCTCTTTCATCCTATAGTTTGTCTCCAGCTGCACCCGCTTTCATTGCCAGGCATATCCACACCCCTATGGTTCTGCGCCTGATGCAAAGTACCTCACAGATATACTTATTTTAATACAAAATAGACAAAAAAGGAAGAGAAAACACAACATTTATACCACAAAGTACGTAAAAAGGTCAGGAGAAATCCGTCTGGAAGCCCTCTCCTAAGACCTCTCTTGCATCCGACACAACGACAAACGCGTCCGGATCGATCGTTCCTACGATCTGTTTGAGCTGCGGGATCTGTTTTTTGCCCACAACACAGAATACCATCATACGCTCTTCGCCCGTGTACATTCCCTTGATGTGGATGCCGGACGCGCCGCGGTCGAGTTCTTTCATGAGCTCATCGGCTACCTGCTCCGGATGCGCGGTAATGATAAACGCGGATTTCGCATAATTCATACCTTCCATCAGGCATCCGTCATTTTCGTCGTCACGTAGATTGCCACGATCGCATAGAGCGAAGCGTGGATACCGAAGACAAAAATACCGGCGATGACGATGATTCCATCAAGCACCTGCATAACCTGTGCAACGGAATAGTGGCGCAGCTTTCTCTGGATCAGAGCCGCCATCATATCCGTTCCGCCCGTCGTTCCGTTTCCGATAAAGACAAGGCCGATGCCGGCTCCCATCAGAACGCCGCCAAAAAGTGCGGAGAGCATCCTGTCATCCGGCACCAGCTGCAGAACCGGGAGAACGGCAAACCAGAACGTGTTCATCAGGGTTCCAAAAATGGTTTTCACAAGAAAATCACGGCTCATGCGGATTCCAAAAAGAAAGAGCGGAATGTTCAGCACAAGGTTCGTCACCCAGAGCGGAACTCCTTTTCCGAACAGCATCTGGCTCAGTTGTTTGATGACGATTGCAAGACCGGAAAATCCTCCGGTAACAAGCCCCGCCGGTCGTAAATCGAGCTGGTCGCAACCGCCATGACCGCGGTTCCCAGCGTAATCAGCAGATAATCTCTCCACTGCTGTTTGTTCCGTATCCAGTTCATGAACTTCAACCGTCCTTTTCGCTGTTATATTTTGTTACCATCCACTTGAACGTATTCTTCTTTAGCAGAGTTCCCCACCAGCTCGTTTTTATACCGGCCTCGTTCTGCAGCGTCGAATGCTCGCCAAGGCTCAGCCAGATTTTTGCGCTGATTTTGCTGCTGTTTTCCAGAACGAAACGATCCTGCCGCGTTCCCGCAAGGCCGCTCACAATCACGTCCGTCGTCTGGCTGTTGATCTCGTTGACCAGGCTGTCAAACGCGGATTCCTCCAGCGTCTCGACAACAGCACCGCCTCCGATCTCAATGCCGGGATACGTTTCTGTCAGATATTTCTGCAGTGTCTGCAGTTCTTCCTCAGTGTCGCCCAGTACGAAAATCCGGCTTTTCTTCTGAATCAGTCCCCAGAAAAAGCGTGCGATGAACTCGTTCGTCTCCACTTCCTCATAGGACGGCGTCTCCGGGTCAATTCCTGCTGCCTCCAGCACCTCGGTTTCCCCGATGACCGTCAGATCCAGATCTTCGATATACTGTTTCCACGTCGGTTCCTTGCTCGCCTGCATCAGCATCTGCATTGTAACAATCCCGATGGTGTTCAGCTTATCGTTTGAGAGGTATTCCTCTGCAATCTCCATCGCCGCATCGACGCGGTAATGTTTCAGCTTCACACCTAAAATTTCCAGTTCTGCATTCATTGTTCTGTATACTTCTGTTTTCCTTCGAAATCCAGAAGCGTTTCCTCCATGTTTTCCTGCCGTTTCTTCCGGCAGCGCTGTCCGCCTTTTTCTTCTGGCAACAGCTAATCTTCATTATACTAAAAAAAGAGGCTGTTGTCAAAAACAGCCTCTTTTTCTGCCCTGTTTTCACAGAATTTTTACAATTTATCAGACCGTCTGCGGATTAAACCTCAAACATCAGATCGCCGTAGGACGCATCGGCCACATCTCTTTGTCTACGATCATCTCCAGTTTGTCAACCGGTGCACGGAGTGCCTCCATAGCCGGAGCAACTTCTCGTAGTAGTATTTTGCTTTTGCTTCGCCGTCTTCCATCTCGCATCCTGCATTCTCGATTGCGATCAGCTCGTCGAGTGCTTTCTGGGTTTCCTCAAGCAGTGCACTTGTCTCGTTCAGCAGATTCTTCTGTACACCAACTGCTGTAACACCTGCTGCGGTGATGGTGTTGATAGATCCAGCCAGGGAAGTCGCATATTTGATGACTGCCGGGATGATCTGTTTGCTTGCCATGTCGATCATGGTCTTTGCTTCGATGTTGATGGTCTTTGCATAGTTCTCGAATTTAACTTCTGCACGGGATACCAGCTCTGCCTCGGTGAATACTTTGAAATCGCCGAACAGTTTGATTGCGGTATCAGTGGTCAGTGCCGGGATTGCGTACACCATGGATTTGATGTTCGGAAGTCCTCTTCTCTCTGCCTCAGCTAACCACTCATCTGCATATCCGTCGCCATTGAAGATGATTCTCTGATGCTCACTTAAGTTCTTCTTGATCAGATCATGGACAGCGTCCTCGAAGTTTTCAGCGCCTTCCAGTACATCGCATGCATCGCGGAATGCTTCTGCAACGATGGTGTTCAGTACGATGTTCGGAGCTGCAACGGAATCACGGGAACCAACCATACGGAACTCGAATTTGTTTCCGGTGAAGGCGAACGGTGAGGTTCTGTTACGGTCGGTAGCATCTTTCTTGAGATCCGGAAGTGTCTTAACACCAGTCTCCAGAACGCCCTCTTTTTTGCTCTTTGTTGCATTTCCGGTGCTGATGAGCTGCTCTACAACATCCTCCAGCTGCTCTCCAAGGAATACAGAAATAATAGCTGGCGGCGCTCGTTAGCTCCCAGTCTGTGATCGTTTCCCGGATCGGCTGCGGACTCACGAAGCAGATCTGCGTGAACATCAACGGCTTTCAGAACGCAGCTTAATACGAGCAGGAACTGAATGTTCTCGTGCGGTGTTTTGCCCGGCTCAAGAAGGTTGATGCCGTCATCTGTGGTGATGGACCAGTTGTCGTGTTTACCGGAACCGTTGACACCTGCGAACGGTTTCTCATGCAGCAGGCATTTCAGTCCGTGCTGGCATGCAACTCTCTTTAAAGTCTGCATAACGAGCTGGTTGTTGTCAACTGCTACGTTTGCCTCGGAATAAATGGAAGCCAGCTCGTGCTGTGCCGGTGCAACCTCATTGTGCTGTGTCTTTGCTGTAACACCCATCTTCCACAGCTCAATGTTGACATCCTTCATAAAGGAAGCAATTCTCTGACGGATGGTTCCGAAATAGTGATCGTCCATCTCCTGTCCTTTTGGAGGCATTGCGCCGAACAGGGTACGGCCGGTGTAGATCAGGTCTTTTCTCTGCAGGAATTTCTCTGCATCTACCAGGAAGTATTCCTGCTCCGGTCCTACGGAAGGAGTTACTTTCTTGGAAGTGGTGTTTCCGAACAGTTTTAACAGACGCAGGGACTGTACATTCAGAGCTTCCATGGAACGAAGAAGCGGTGTTTTCTGGTCAAGCGCCTCTCCTGTGTAGGAGCAGAATGCAGTCGGAATGCAGAGGGTTGCGCCTGCTGCGTCCTGACGAACGAAAGCCGGTGAGGTGCAGTCCCATGCTGTATATCCTCTTGCCTCAAAGGTAGCACGCAGTCCACCGGACGGGAAAGAAGATGCATCCGGCTCGCCTTTGATCAGCTCTTTACCGGAGAAGCTCATCAGTACTTTGCCGTTCGGCATCGGTGCTGTGATAAAAGAATCGTGCTTTTCTGCAGTTGCACCGGTCAGCGGCTGGAACCAGTGTGTATAGTGTGTTGCTCCTTTTTCAATTGCCCATTCTTTCATCTCATGTGCAATCGTATCTGCAGTAGCAAGATCCAGCTCACCGCCTTCTTCGATGATCTTTTTCAGCTTCTTGTAAACATTTTTTGGAAGACGTTCCTGCATTACAGTGTCATTGAATACATTTTCGCCAAAAATTTTGGTTGGATTTACATATTCTCCCATTTTCTTTCTTCTTTCCATTTGTGAATTTTGCGATGCGACCTTCCCGCCGGATTCTAAAAAGATCCTAATACAAGAAAAAGGAGTTCTCAAAAAGGTAGCTAAAAAAGCTATATTTTTTGTAGAACGCCCTTGTTTTACATTCGCATATGGATTTGATTTCCAACTGATACTAAAATAACTCAAAAACCCCAAAAACGCAAGTGCTTTTTTGAACTCAGTCCCTTTTTCGTATTATTTTACAAAACTTTCCTAATTCAGGCGAAAAAATTAGCGGATTCGATGAAAGCTTTCGCGGCAGTCGTCAAGGTCTCGTACAAGCACGGACTTTGACTCGTTGCTCGCGAAAAAAAATACTGTGCGGACCCTGAGGAGGAAGTCCCCCAGGAATCCTGCACAGCATTTTCGTGCTTAAACTCAGGCTTTGTTTGCAGAACCGAACAGTTCGATTTTTTCTCTTACAGTAGCTTTGATAGCTTCTGCGCCAGGAGCAAGGAGTTTACGAGGATCGAATCCTTTACCCTGCTGATCTTTGCCCTCTTCGATGTATTTACGTGTAGCTGCTGCGAATGCAAGCTGGCACTCTGTATTTACATTGATTTTGGAAACGCCAAGATCGATGGCTTTCTTGATCATGTCATCCGGGATACCTGTACCACCGTGAAGAACGAGCGGCATAGTTCCTGTCAGCTCCTGTACAGCTGCCAGAGTCTCAAAGCTCAGTCCCTGCCAGTTAGCCGGGTATACACCGTGGATATTGCCGATACCTGCTGCAAGCATATCTACACCGAGGTCTGCAATCATCTTGCACTCGTTCGGATCAGCGCATTCGCCCATACCTACAACACCATCTTCTTCTCCACCGATAGAACCAACTTCTGCTTCCAGAGACATTCCTTTCTCTTTGCAAACAGCTACCAGTTCTTTTGTTTTTGCAACGTTCTCTTCGATCGGATAATGAGATCCGTCAAACATGATGGATGAGAAACCTGCTTCGATACATTTGTAGCATCCTTCGTAGGTTCCGTGATCCAGATGCAGAGCAACCGGAACAGTGATGTTCAGCTCTTCGATCATAGCTTTTACCATAGCAGCTACGGTCTTGAAGCCTGTCATGTATTTTCCTGCACCCTCGGATACACCAAGGATAACTGGAGAATTCATCTCCTGTGCGGTAAGAAGGATGGATTTTGTCCACTCCAGGTTGTTGATGTTAAACTGACCAACTGCATAGTGGCCAGCTTTTGCTTTGTCCAACATTTCTTTTGCTGATACTAACATAGCTCAAATGACCTCCTGTGTCTGTAATTGTGCCGTGTACCGTTTTCAGGCTTACGGCATACTTGTTACTTTCATAACTGGTTTTATTATACAACATCTTTCTGCAAATGCCAAATGGTTTTCGTAGCGAAATCCATTTTTTTGCACTTTTTTGTGAAAAACTTATCAAAAAGCCGTGCCTACTTATTGTTCAGAACCAGTTCCATGGCATGTTTGCGCGCTTCGATGCAGACATAGCCGTGATCTCCGCCGTATTCGCCGTCCAGAGTCCAGGAAATCTCCTGGTTGGACTCGATGATGATGCGGTCGGTCTTGAACGAATCGATGAGGTCTGTGTGATCCTCCTGCATCAGCAGGGACGCAATGATCTCATTCAGTTCCAGCGGGTTTTCGGGCGTTTGATCAGGGTTACCTCGAAGAGTCCGTCATCCAGGCGTACATCCTGTCCCGGCAGGTTTTTGAAGCCGCCGACGGACTTGGCATTCGTCACCATACCGTAGATATACTCTCCCTCAAAGGTTTCCCCGTTTGCCTCGACTTTAATCCAGTACGTCGGCACATTCCAGATCCGTTTGGATCCCTCCAGCAGGTATGCCAGATGGCCGAGAATGTTTTTCATGTGCTGATCTGTCTCATAGGAAACATCCGTGAAAAGGCCGAATGCAGCGATGTAGACAAAGCTGTCGTTGTTGAACGCTCCCACATCACAGGAATACAGGTTTCCCTCGATGATATCCTTTGCCGCCTGTACCATATCTTTCGAAATAGAAAGACTGTTTGCAAAGTCATTGGTGCTTCCGGCCGGAATATAACCGATCGGAACGCGCTGATCCACTTCCATCAGACCGCTGACAACTTCATCCAGTGTTCCGTCGCCCCCGCTGCAGACAACGAGATCCACCTGCGGCGCAAGCTCCTTTGTCTTTTCGAAACCATCTCCGACTGCCTGCGTCGGGTGGACAATGACTTCATATCCGCCTTTTACAAAAACATCGATAATTTCAAACAGTTTACTTTTAATCTGTGCTTTTCCGGAAAACGGATTAAAAATAAACAACATTTTTTTCTTGCTCTCCATGCAAATGCTCTCCTTTGTATCCCATTTTAGCTGTTCTGTATTCTGTATTGTACCTTATTCGCAAAGCAGATGCAACCCCGTACATTGCCACAATTTCGCAATTGTGTCATATAAAATATGATATACAACAAAACAGGAGCCACCTATTAAGAGGCAGCCCCTGCGGATTTCAAAACTATTTACAGATTAAACCAGCTCGATTACAACTTCCATAGCTGCATCACCTTTACGCGGTCCGATCTTGATGATACGGGTATATCCGCCGTTACGGTCTGCATATTTCGGAGCGATCTCATCGAACATTTTCTGTGGCATATCGATGGACTTGGTGTTTTTCTTGCGTCCTGCTGCTTCGGTCGGAACCTCTGTTACAGGATAGAAGAAGCTTGCCATCTGACGTCTAGCGTGAAGTCTGGACGGAAGATCTTTTTTGATCTCTTTCTGAACTTCATCGTATACGGTAACTTTTTTGCCGTCTTTTACTTCTTTCACACGTTTGCCATCAGCATCTTTGCGAGCTACTTTAGCAGTAACGGTAACGGTCTCAAAGTTATCTTTCTCTTTTACAGCCAGTGCGATCATGCTTTCAGCGATCTTGCGGATCTCTTTCGCTTTGGTCTCAGTGGTAACGATTTTTCCGTGATACAGAAGGTTGGTTACCTGGTTTCTTAATAATGCTTTTCTCTGGTCAGATGTTCTGCCAAGTTTTCTATATTTTGCCATTTTAAATTTTCCTCCATTTGTGGAACCCACAAGTCATGCTGCCTCGGACTTACTGACAGGGGGTTTTCGTCTACAAATCAAACGGAAAGATAAATCGCTGTGATTTATTCTCCGTCCCCAGGACTCAGTGACAGTCCCAGTTCTTTCAGCTTTGCAAGTACCTCTTCCAGAGACTTGCGGCCCAGGTTACGAACCTTCATCATGTCTTCGGAAGTTTTGTTGCACAGCTCTTCTACGGTATTGATACCGGCACGTTTCAAGCAGTTATAGGAACGCACGGAAAGCTCAAGCTCGTCGATGTTCATCTCCAGAACTTTCTCTTTCTCATTGTCCTCTTTCTCGATCATAACTTCTGCTGTCTTCGCATTCTCAGACAGATCGATGAAGAGTTTCAGATGCTCGCTTAAAACCTTAGCTGCCAGGCTGACTGCCTCGTCCGGATCCAGTGTTCCTCTGGTGTAAACATCCAGTGTCAGTTTATCGTAATCGGTAATCTGACCTACACGGGTGTTCTCCACTTTGAGGTTTACACGCTCAACCGGTGTATAGATAGCATCCACAGCGAGAACGCCGATCGGCATGTCATCGCTCTTGCCTTTGTCAGCACTGATATAACCGCGGCCTTTTGTGATCGTCAGCTCCATGTACAGCTTGCTGTCCGGGCCGCCGTTCAGGGTTGCGATTACCTGATCCGGATTCATGATCTCAATATCCTGATCTACCTGAATATCGGATGCTCTTACAACTCCCTCGCCCTCGAACTCAATATAAGCAACTTTTGCTTCGTTGGTTTCGCTGTTATTGCGGATTGCAAGGCTCTTCAGGTTCATGATGATTTCTGTAACGTCTTCTTTTACTCCAGGGATGGAGCTGAATTCATGAAGAACGCCCTCGATTTTAACCTGGCTTACTGCTGCTCCAGGGAGGGAAGAAAGCATAATTCTGCGAAGAGAATTACCTAATGTGATACCGTAGCCTCTTTCCAGAGGTTCAACCACAAATCTGCCGTACTTCTTGTCATCAGAAATCTCAGTAATTTCAATTTTCGGTTTGTTAAAATCAAACACTCGAAAGCCCCTCCTTTTAAATTGGTTGGCTCATTACTCATGGGAATAAAGCCTTCCGCGTATGGCGATTCTTTATTTAGAATACAGCTCGACGATCTGCACTTCGTCAACCGGAACATCGATCATTTCGCGGGTAGGACGCTCTTTTACAACACCTTTGAGTGCCTCAAGATCAGCCTCGATCCATTCTGGAGTCAGACGGCCGCCTGTAACCTCTACGATGTCTTTATATCTCTGAGAGGATTTTTTACCCTCTTTGATTTCGATGGTATCACCAGCGCTTACAAGGTAAGACGGGATATTTACCTGTTTGCCGTTAACCAGAACGTGTTTGTGGTCAACGATCTGACGTGCTTCTTTTCTGGTTCTAGCCATTCCCATACGGAACAGAACGTTGTCCAGACGGAGCTCAAGAAGGATCATCAGGTTCTCACCAGTCTGTCCTTCCATTCTGTCAGCCTTTTTGTAATAGTTAACAAAAGGTTTCTCCAGAACGCCGTAGATGAATTTTGCTTTCTGTTTTTCTCTTAACTGAAGACCATACTCAGACATTTTTCTGTTTGCTCTTTTCAGCTGTCTTGTGGACTTCTTATCAATTCCAAGATATACAGGATCCATTCCGAGGGATCTGCATCTTTTCAGGACTGGTACTCTATTTACTGCCATGTTCTTAACCTCCTAATCAGACTCTTCTACGTTTTGGTGGGCGGCATCCGTTGTGCGGAACCGGTGTTACGTCGCGGATGCTTGTAACTTCAAGACCGCATGCCTGAAGGGCACGGATTGCAGCTTCACGACCTGATCCTGGTCCTTTTACCATAACGTCAACAGTCTTTAAGCCATGAACCAGCGCTGCTTTGGTAGCAGTTTCTGCAGCCATCTGAGCTGCGTATGGAGTAGATTTTCTTGAACCTCTAAATCCCAGACCGCCGGCACTTGCCCATGAAAGAGCATTTCCTTCTGCATCAGTCAGTGTTACGATTGTATTATTGAAGGAAGACTGGATATGTGCCTGTCCGTGTTCAACGTTTTTTCTGACACGACGTTTTGTCGTTTTCTTTGTCACTTTTGCCATTTTAAAACTAACCTACACTTTCTTAATCTTATATTGGACTACTGGTTAAATTATTTCTTCTTATTTGCTACAGTTCTCTTAGGACCTTTGCGGGTTCTTGCGTTGGTCTTTGTTTTCTGACCACGAACCGGAAGGCCTTTACGATGACGGATACCTCTGTAGCATCCGATCTCCTGCAGACGTTTGATGTTCATAGCGATTTCTCTACGAAGATCTCCTTCTACAACCTGACTCTCATCGATAACTGCGCTGAGTCTCTTTACTTCATCGTCTGTCAAATCTCTGCAGCGTGTGTCCGGATTTACTCCAGCTTCTTTTAAGATACGATCTGCACTTGTTCTACCGATTCCGTAGATATAGGTCAGACCAATCTCAACACGTTTGTCTCTTGGTAAGTCTACACCAGCTATACGAGCCATGTACTTTGTCCTCCATTTTTCTAAAACATTAATATTTTCCTAATTGGGATACAGGTATGCGTGTATCCAGCCGTGTTCGCACGACCTTTCTCCTTCTGCCACCTGACAGATCGGAGTATTAAGCAATATTATAAGGGATGTCTGCGCTCCGCGCGTCCACCCGCCGGAGGTGTCCTGGCTGCAACTTGCCAGGTGTCTCACTTTATAATATTAACAGCAGAACAACGCATTCACGCGCGTCCTCGCTGCAGCCGCACTTAAAATCTGCACAATTACGATCAAGCCTAATGACGGATTAGCCCTGGCGCTGTTTGTGCTTTGGATTCTCACAAATGATTCTGATGCTACCTTTTCTTTTGATAACTTTGCATTTCTCGCAGATCGGTTTTACAGAAGATCTAACCTTCATGATGAATCCTCCTTTCTTTGCTCCTTAGCGCCCCGTGTAGGGGAATTTTCTGTTGTAAACTTTTGGAATGCGTTTTCTTTTTGTGGGTTAGAAAAAAGTCCACGCGCAAAAGTTCGTTTTATAGTATAGCATTTTGTCCCCGGAAATGCAAGGAATTTTTTACATATTTTTTCATTTTTTTTTTGCTCTTTTTCTGTGCATTTTTTCATCTCTCCCACCGGTAAGAAAAAAAACAGGCGGGACAGATTTCTCTTCTCTATCCCGCCTGTTTTTTACAGGTAACATCTTTTTTGCATCATGATCCTGAGTTCAGCGGTTTGTATTTGCTTGCGCATACGGATTCTGATTTTACTACATTTCCGCTTGCATCTTTATAATCACGATACGTTACATTACTCATCTCATCGATCTGCTCTACCCTTGGCTCAATGGTATAGTCGTTTTCTTTTGTTCCGAGAATTTTTACGGTCAGTGTATCACTGCTGTCCATATTCATCACAATTTTCACCGGATACTTATGATTATTTTCAAATTTGAAATCCGGTGAATCCCAGAATACGGTTGCATCCATTCCTGACGGCACATAATGTACCGGCATCGAATGGTTGGCTCTTTCCAACACATCAAGGTCTGTATACAAAATAGCGGAAAACAGTGTGGAGGACACCTGGCATTCGCCTCCTCCAAGTACCTGGACGACTTTGCCATCCTGATAGCCTGCTGCCTCCTGGTATCCTTTTTCCGCCGTTGTATCACCTACGACACCATTAAAAGAGAAGGTTTCTCCCGGCAGAACGATCTGCCCGTTGCAGATAGATGCCGTAAGTCCGACGTTGTGAATTCTTCCGCTCGTTCCACCTGCTGCGCTGGAGCTGTAACTTCCAAGCGTGTCTTTAAACAGGTTTGCATTCATCTTCTCGGTTGTAATCTCCGGCTCGGTAAATGTAAACGGAATCGTGATATCCGTATTTTCTTCTGCACTCTCATACTCGGCTTTCGCACTGTCCGCATCCATTGAGGTTCCGTTTTTCGATGCCACAACGGAATATCCGTTGTCCGGATCCAGCGTCGCATTGACCGGCTCGGTATAAATCTGGCTTGCAATTCCGGCAAAATCCGGCTCCGTCAGCTGATTTTCTGCCGTCGGGCAGGAAATTACATCCTGGAAATTCATTGCTGTCACATTCGTCTGGATCTGCTGTTTTAAAGCATCCACATCCGGTCTGGTTCCGGAAATGCCTTTATGCACGATCAGGCCGGTATCTGTTACTTCATATGTAGTATCCTGCATGGAGTTGTAATCCTGAATGCCGGATGCCTGTACAATTCCTTCCACCTCATCTGGATGGGCCACAGTCGGCTGCACATCATAGGAAAGTTTCTCTGCCTTTCCCCGTTTCATCTCGACCCACTCCAGACCGCGAACCAGAAGATTTCCATGCCTTTTTCATATGCTTTTTCAATTTCTGCGGAAGCATCCATCCCCAGCATTGGAAATACGTTCATCGTATACTGCTGACCATCCAGCTCAACGGTAACAGCTGTGTCTTTATAATCTTCTTCAAACTTCTGTTCCACTGTCTGTGCAGCTTCTTTTTTGCTCATTCCCTGAATGTTTACTCCGTTAATAGAAGCATCTGCAGATTTTGTCATCCTCGATGATCAGACAGAAGATTCCATATGCAGCGGCAAGTAAAACAATCACTGCAACTACGCTCAATGCTGCAACAAGGCCTTTTTTCTTTCCCCTTTTTGTCATTGCACATTTTCCTTTCCTGTTATCTGTAAGGAGCAGCGATGCCATTGCTGCAGATCCGAATTTTTTTCAGACTGCAGCCTGCTGTTTCATAAAATGTTTCCCTGATTTCTGCCGGTACATGGATTTTACCGCACCGCACAGGAGATCCTTCCCGGTAAAATTTCTCCGTAAAGTTTCTCTATTGCATTGTATCACATTATTTTGAGAATTCAACCAAATATTTCAACTTCACACAGAATTCACAAACATATATTCTTCTGTCGCTTTCGAGCCCTCATCTGTCATTTTCACGGTTTTCCGGCCGCTCTTTTCTCCTGTCTTTTCCACTTTTTCTTTTTT
>ENA-OQHY01000527-OQHY01000527.1-human-gut-metagenome-genome-assembly--contig:-NODE-527-length-21462-cov-2.737192_pt1 | contig 21462 bp, 33 predicted proteins | sample MGYA00242570_ERZ504733 | MGnify/ENA primary metagenome ERZ504733 (study PRJEB26092, sample SAMD00036219) | human gut metagenome | host: Homo sapiens | study: EMG produced TPA metagenomics assembly of... | reverse complement strand
GCAGGAGGCGGCTGCGCGAAGGCACGCCGGTGGTGGATGGGCGGTGGGCGATGTGCAGGCTTGGCTGTCTTGGGTTAGGCGTCGTGCGGCCGGGCAAACGGCCGTGCTGGGCGGTACCTTCTGGCAGCAAGGTGGTCAACCTGCCGCAGGTACGCACGACCCGGAGATGAACATCCGCGTGAATCCGCATGTGATCCCCGGCATGGTGCAGGCGGAGTCGATCAGCTTCTTTACCGGCCTGACCATGCGCTGGTTCCGTGACGCCTTCTGCGCGGAAGAGAAACTCATCGCGGAGCGGATGGGAATGGACACTTACTCCCTGCTTGAGGAGATGGCCAGCCGCGTGCCTGCCGGTTCACACGGTGTTATGCCGATCTTCTCAGATGCTATGCACTTCAAGCAGTGGTACCACGCCGCGCCGTCGTTTATTAACCTCTCCATCGACCCGGAAAAATGCAACAAAGCCACGCTGTTCCGTGCGCTGGAAGAGAACGCGGCGATTGTCTCGGCGTGTAACCTGACGCAGATCTCACGGTTCTCAGGGGTAACGTTCGACGGTCTGGTGTTTGCAGGCGGTGGCTCGAAAGGTGCGTTGTGGAGCCAGATTTAAGCGACGTGACCGGTCTGCCGGTGCGCGTCCCGCAAGTGAAAGAGGCGACAGCGCTGGGCTGCGCGATTGCTGCCGGAACGGGAGCCGGGCTGTTTTCGGATATGGCGGCGACAGGCGAACGGCTGGTGAAATGGAGCCGCGAGTTCACGCCGAACCCGGCGCACCGGGAGCTGTATGACGGTATGATGCAGAAGTGGCAGGCCGTTTATGCCGACCAGCTTGGGCTGGTGGACAGCGGACTGACGACATCGATGTGGCAGGCACCGGGTTTAGTGCGTGCCCTCCTCCTCCGAGAGCTATAACGCCCCCTCTCCCTCAGGGAGAGGGGGTCAGGCCACACCAATATTTGAATCCCATCACAATCGCCGCATTCCCCTTTTCCCTTTTACTCATCGCTGGCTAAATTAGTAACTCATCCGACCACATAACAATAATTTTACACTGGAAGAGACTATGAGCCACTACCCGTCGTTATTTGCCCCCCTCGATCTGGGGTTCACCACCCTTAAAAACCGCGTGCTGATGGGCTCAATGCATACCGGCTTGAAGAACATCCGGACGGGGCCGAACGTCTGGCGGCCTTCTATGCCGAGCGCGCACGTCACGGGGTGGCGCTGATTGTTACCGGCGGGGTGGCCCCTGCGCCTTCTGGCGTAGGGATGGAAGGCGGTGCGGTGCTGAACGACGCCAGTCAGCTGCCGCATCATCGCGTGGTCACTGACGCCGTTCACCGGGAGGGCGGGAAAATTGCCCTGCAGATCCTGCACACCGGGCGTACAGCTATCAACCGAATCTGGTCGCACCGTCGGCCATTCAGGCCCCGATTAACCGCTTTACGCCCCATGCCCTCAGCCACGATGAGATCCTGACGCTGATTGACGACTTCGCCCGCTGTGCAGCGCTGGCGCGTGAAGCGGGCTATGACGGTGTTGAGGTGATGGGCTCGGAAGGCTACCTGATCAACGAATTCCTCGCGGCCCGCACTAACCAGCGCGACGATGAGTGGGGTGGCGATTACGCGCGCCGCATGCGCTTTGCAGTGGAAGTGGTGCGTGCCGTGCGTGAACGTGCCGGGGCGGATTTTATTATTATCTACCGCCTGTCGATGCTCGACCTGGTGGAAGGCGGCGGGACGTTCGACGAAACCGTGCAGCTGGCGCAGGCGATTGAAGCCGCCGGCGCGACCATCATCAATACCGGCATCGGCTGGCACGAGGCGCGTATTCCGACCATCGCCACGCCGGTGCCACGCGCGGCGTTCAGCTGGGTCACGCGCAAGCTGAAAGGGAAAGTGTCTGTCCCGCTGGTGACCACTAACCGCATTAACGACCCGCAAGTGGCGGAAAATGTGATCGCCGCCGGTGATGCGACATGGTCTCCATGGCGCGTCCGTTCCTTGCAGATGCCGAGCTGCTTTCCAAAGCGCAGAGCGGGCGTGCAGATGAGATTAACACCTGCATCGGCTGTAATCAGGCCTGTCTGGATCAGATTTTTGTTGGCAAGGTCACTTCGTGTCTGGTCAACCCCCGCGCCTGCCACGAAACCAAAATGCCGATTTTCCCGGCGGTGCATAAAAAACGCCTGGCCGTGTCGGTGCCGGCCCGGCGGGTCTGGCGTTTGCGGTGAATGCCGCCTCGCGCGGCCACAGCGTGACGTTATTCGATGCCGCCGCTGAGATTGGCGGGCAGTTCAATATCGCCAAACAGATCCCGGGCAAAGAAGAATTTTACGAAACCCTGCGCTATTACCGCCGAATGATCGACCTGACGGGCGTGGATCTGCGCCTCAACCAGTTTGTAAACCCGGCGGATGTAATGGATTACGATGAGGTGATCCTGGCGAGCGGGATCGCACCACGCAGGCCTGCGATCGAGGGCATCGATCATCCGAAAGTCCTGAGCTATCTGACGTTTTGCGTGACAAAGCGCCGGTGGGGGCAAAAGTGGCGATCATCGGCTGCGGCGGGATCGGGTTCGATACCGCGATGTACTTAAGTCAGCCCGGCGAACCCACCAGCCAGAACATTGCCGACTTCTGCGTGGAATGGGGTATCGACACCAGCCTTAACCAGTCCGGCGGCTTGCGGCCGGAAGGACCACAGCTGCCGAAAAGCCCGCGTCAGATCGTCATGCTGCAGCGTAAAGCCAGCAAACCCGGTGAAGGACTGGGCAAAACCACGGGCTGGATCCATCGCGCAACCCTGCTCTCTCGCGGGGTGAAGATGATACCGTCGGTTAGCTATCAGAAGATCGATGACGCGGGGCTGCACGTGCTGATCGGCGGTGAGCCGCAGCTGCTGCAGGTGGATCATGTGATTTTATGTGCGGGTCAGGAGCCGAAGCGCGATCTGGTGGATCCGCTGCGTGAGGCGGGAAAACGGTGCACCTGATCGGCGGATGCGACGTGGCGATGGAGCTGGATGCGCGACGCGCCATTGCGCAGGGCACAACGCTGGCATTGAGTCTCTGAGTGACGCAACGCTCACCGGGCCTGCACGCGAGGCAGGCCGGTGTAAACTCAGCGCCCCGCGTTAGCGGCGGCGACCCAGCTTGACGGATTTCAGCACCACGAACTTGTTGTTGGTGGCAACCGTGGTGCAGTTACCGAAGATCTTCTTCAGCTTGTGGAAGTAGTCCAGGTGACGGTTCGCCACGATATACAGCTCGCCGTTAATTTTCAGGCAGCGGCGTGCATGGTGGAACATCTCCCAGGCGACGTTATCCGTCAGGGCGTGTTTCTGGTGGAACGGGGGATTACAAAACACGGCATTAAAGCGGAACGGCTCACGCCCGACAGCGCGTTATTAATCATAAACTCGCAGCGATCCAGCGCGTCCGGCATGTTGGTTTCAACGTTCAGACGACTGGAGGCCACCGCCATCGGCGACTCATCACTAAATACAACGCTCGCTTCAGGGTTCTTCGCCAGCAGCGTCAGGCCAATCACACCGTTACCGCAGCCAGATCGACGATTTCGCCTTCCAGGTTATCCGGCAGATTTTCAATAAAGAAACGCGCCCCGATATCAAGGCCGGTGCGGGAGAAGACGTTCGCGTGGTTGTGGATTGTCCAGTCAGTGCCTTCCAGCGTCCAGCTCAGGGTTTCTGGCGCGTCGGCCAGTTCGGGGGCACTGAAAGTACAGTTAATGAGGCGCGCTTTTTTCCAGGCCAGCGTCGTGGTGGTTGGGCCGAGCACTTTCTCGAACAGTTCCAGCGTTGAGGTATGGATATCACGCGCCTTGGCCCCCGCGATAATACGCGTTTGTGGGGTTACGACGTTGCGCAGTGCGCGCAATTGTTGTTCCAGCAGCGCCATTGTTTTCGGCACTTTGATCAGCACCACGCCCGGCGCCTGCGGATAGTCCGCGGTGCTGTCGAGGAACTTAACGCTGGATTCGTCGATGTCGTTGTGGCGCAGGTTTTCCCGCGTCGCCAGCTCACTTAAGTAGGAATCACCGATGCTGTAAGGCGCGTGTTCTGCCAGAGCACAGCCCAGCGCGCCAAACGCGTCATTCAGGATCAAAACCGGGCCGCTGATTTCAGTGTCATCCAACTGTTGCAGCAGATATTCATCCGCCGCTTCCCACGCCTGAAGCGGGTTAACGTCGTCCGTTTCCGGGAAACGTTTAAGGTTGAGTGAACGGAAACCGTTGTCTAAGTGGCTCATCGGCCTCCTGAATGGTAAAATTTCGGCGTTATCCCTGAAAAGGTGCGTGAGTATACCCGTTTTATTGTCAAATTGGGGCGTTGATGAACCAACTAACTTATCTCCAGGGCTACCCGGAGAACTTACTTTCTCAGGTTCGCAGCTTAATTGCCGAGCAAAAGCTGGGCGCGGTGCTTGAAAAACGCTATCCGGGGACGCATGACTTCGCGACCGATAAGGCGCTCTGGCAGTATACCCAGGATCTGAAAAACACCTATCTGAAGAGCGCGCCACCCATCAATAAGGTGATGTACGACAACAAGATCCATGTGCTGAAAAACGCGCTCGGCCTGCACACTGCCGTTTCCCGTGTTCAGGGCGGCAAGCTCAAAGCGAAAGCGGAGATCCGCGTTGCTACTGTGTTTCGTCACGCGCCGGAAGCGTTCTTGCGGATGATCGTGGTGCATGAGCTGGCACACCTGAAGGAAAAAGAGCACGACAAGGCCTTCTACTCCCTGTGCTGCCATATGGAGCCGCAGTACCACCAACTGGAGTTCGATACCCGTTTATGGCTTACGCATTTATCGTTAAAGAGTAATGCGCAGTAGCGCACTGGTTTTGCAATAATCACGTGCTACAGTGGCTAAAGGTTCCCTGCTACGGAGTACGTAAACGTTTATGATACGTTTCGCAGTTATTGGCACGAACTGGATCACCCGCCAGTTCGTCGACGCCGCCCATGAAACCGGCAAATTTAAGCTCACCGCAGTCTATTCCCGCAGCCTGGAGCAGGCGCAGAGTTTCGCGAACGACTATCTGGTTGAACATCTGTTCACGTCGCTCGATGAGATGGCGCAAAGTGACGCCATTGACGCGGTCTACATCGCCAGCCCAAACTCCCTGCACTTTCCGCAAACGTCGCTGTTTCTTAGCCATAAAAAACATGTGATTTGCGAGAAGCCGCTGGCCTCGAACATTCAGGAAGTGGAAGCCGCGATTCAGCTTGCCCGCGACAATCAGGTGGTGCTGTTCGAAGCGTTCAAAACCGCCAGCCTGCCAAACTTCCTGCTGTTACAGCAGTCTCTACCGAAGATTGGCAAAGTGCGTAAAGCGTTTATTAATTACTGCCAGTACTCGTCGCGCTATCAGCGTTATCTGGACGGTGAAAACCCGAACACCTTTAACCCGGCCTTCTCTAACGGCTCGATTATGGACATCGGTTTTTACTGTCTGGCCTCTGCCGTGGCGCTGTGGGGCGAGCCGCACGGCGTCACCGCCACGGCCAGCCTGCTGGAAAGCGGTGTGGATGCGCACGGTATTGTGGTGCTGGATTACGGTGATTTCAGCGTTACGCTGCAGCACTCCAAGGTGAGCGATTCCGTTCTGCCCAGCGAAATTCAGGGCGAAGCGGGCTCACTGGTTATCGAGAAGATTTCCGAGTGTCAGAAGCTGAGCAATTGTCCACGTGGCGGCAAAGCGCAGGAGCTGACGCAGCCTCAGCATATTAACACTATGCTCTATGAGGCAGAGGTCTTCGCCCGTCTGGTAGAAGACAATGAAGTGAATCACCCTGGGCTGGCGGTCAGCCGCACCACGGCGAAACTGCAAACCGAGATCCGCCGTCAAACCGGCGTAGTCTTCCCTGCAGATGGCGTGGGCGCAGAAGCTATCGCGTAAAGCTGTGTAATGAAACGGTGCAGACCATTGACGAAATCACTGGTCTGACATATTTTGTTACCTGCAAAGGGGAGTAACTTCCTTGCCGGTGGATCGTCATTACGATGCGTGCAAAACCGCATCCGGTCGCCGGGCAACCAAAAAGCCCGTCTTTTTGGTTGTAAGTGAGACCTTGCCGGAAGGCGAGGTCTATGCATAAAAAGCTAACGGCTATCGTCTTCTGACCATGGCCGTTTTTGTTTTTTATGTGTAAGGAAAATAGTATGCATTCTGTCGGCACTCCCATGTTGTGGGGCGGATTCGCGGTTGTCGTGCTCATCATGCTGGCGATCGACCTCTTTTTGCAGGGGCGTCGCGGCGCACATGGCATGACCATGAAACAGGCTGCGGCCTGGTCACTGGTGTGGGTCACCCTCTCCCTGCTCTTCTGTGCTGCCTTCTGGTGGTACCTGCCTCAACGGAAGGCCGCGCGGTTGCCGATCCTCAGGCGCTCGCGTTCCTCACCGGCTATCTGATTGAAAAAGCCCTGGCGGTCGATAACGTCTTCGTCTGGCTGATGCTGTTTAGCTACTTTGCCGTGCCTGCGGCCCTGCAGCGTCGCGTGCTGGTGTACGGCGTGCTGGGTGCGATTATCCTGCGTACGATTATGATCTTCGCCGGAAGCTGGCTGATTACGCAGTTCGAATGGCTGCTGTATGTCTTCGGCGCATTCCTGCTGTTCACCGGGATCAAAATGGCGCTGGCAAAAGAAGATGCTCCGCCATTGGCGACCGTCCGCTGGTGAAGTGGATCCGTGGTCATCTGCGCATGACCGACAAGATCGAGAGCGAGCACTTCTTCGTGCGTAAGAACGGCCTGCTTTTTGCCACGCCGCTGCTGCTGGTGCTGATTCTGGTTGAGCTGAGCGATGTGATTTTCGCGGTAGACAGCATTCCGGCTATCTTCGCGGTCACCACTGACCCGTTCATTGTGCTGACATCTAACCTGTTCGCCATCCTCGGTCTGCGTGCCATGTACTTCCTGCTGGCAGGCGCGGCTGAGCGCTTCTCAATGCTGAAATATGGTCTGTCGGTGATCCTGGTGTTTATCGGTATCAAGATGCTGATTGTCGATTTCTACCACATCCCTATCGCTATCTCGCTCGGTGTGGTGTTTGGCATTCTGATCGTGACGTTGCTTATCAATACCTGGGTTAATCGTCAGCACGATAAGAAGCAACAGGTGGAGTAATTACGGTCCTTCCTGCTGCCTTTACGCTGGCCCTCTTTCCCCCAGGGAGAGGGCCAGCACACTTTTGTAAATGAATAGTTAAAAACTATGACGCAACACGTAAAATGCAGCATTTTACGCTTCCCTCCGCATCCGGTTTCCCTATACTCAACCAGGCAAACATTTTCTTACATCCGGACATAAATGTGACTTAGAGCACATAAAGGATGGAACGCAATTTCACTTAGGAATTTTTATGAGCACACAATCAACTGGTCTCTTTGCGCGCATGGCGCAAGGCAGTCTCGTTAAACAAATTCTGGTAGGCTGGTACTGGGGATTCTGCTGGCAATGGTGTCAAAACCGGCTGCGGAAGCGACGGGGCTGCTTGGCACCATTTTCGTTGGCGCACTGAAAGCCGTCGCACCGGTGCTGGTGCTGATGCTGGTCATGGCGTCAATTGCCAATCATCAACACGGACAAAAAACCAACATTCGCCCTATCTTGTTCCTGTATCTGCTGGGCACCTTCTCTGCAGCCTTAACAGCCGTCGTTTTCAGCTTCCTGTTCCCGTCCTCGCTGCACCTGACCAGCGCTGCGGGTGATATCACCCCGCCATCCGGTATTGTGGAAGTGCTGCGCGGCCTGCTGATGAGCATGGTCTCTAACCCGATTACGGCACTGATGAACGCTAACTACATCGGCATCCTGGTCTGGGCGATCGGTCTTGGTTTTGCCCTGCGTCACGGCAACGAAACAACGAAAAACCTGGTCAACGACGTGTCGAACGCCGTGACCTTTATGGTCAAAATTGTGATTCGCTTTGCGCCAATCGGCATCTTCGGTCTGGTCTCTTCCACGCTGGCGACCACCGGCTTTGGCGCACTGCTGGGCTATGCGCAGTTGCTGGTGGTACTGATTGGTTGCATGCTGCTGGTTGCGCTGGTAATTAACCCGCTGCTGGTGTTCTGGCAGATCCGCCGTAACCCGTATCCGCTGGTGTTAACCTGCCTGCGCGAGAGCGGTGTGTATGCGTTCTTCACTCGCAGTTCTGCGGCAAACATTCCGGTTAACATGGCGCTGGCGGAGAAGCTGAATCTGGATCGCGACACCTACTCGGTTTCCATCCCGCTGGGTGCGACCGTGAATATGGCGGGTGCGGCAATTACCATTACCGTGCTGACGCTGGCGGCTGTGCATACGCTGGGCATTCCGGTCGATCTGCCCACGGCGCTGTTGCTGAGCGTGGTGGCGTCGCTGTGTGCGTGTGGTGCATCGGGTGTGGCGGGTGGTTCGCTGCTGCTGATCCCACTGGCGTGCAATATGTTCGGTATCCCGAATGAGATTGCCATGCAGGTAGTGGCCGTCGGCTTTATCATCGGTGTATTGCAGGACTCCTGCGAAACCGCGCTGAACTCCTCAACGGACGTGCTGTTCACCGCAGCGGCATGCCAGGCGGAAGACGCGCGTTTAGCGAAGAACGCGTTACGCGGGTAAACAAAAGCCCGGTGACAAACGTAAAGCAAAACGCAACCGAAGGTTGCGTTTTAGTGTTTGACCCTCTCCACAGGTTGAGGGCATCACCCGCACCACACTTACAGCGTCACGCCACTCTTGAAGATCGCCAGTTCGCGGAAGTCATTCTTCTCGTTACAGGTCTGTCTGCCGTTGGCAAACTCTACAATGGTATCCACGAATTCCGTCAGTAACTGCGGCATCCCTTTGCCGTGGATTAACTGGCCTGCATCAAAGTCGATCCAGTGTTTTTTCTTCGCTGCCAGCTCGCTGTTGGTCGCGATTTTGACCGTCGGCACAAAGCCACCGTACGGTGTCCCGCGCCCGGTGCTGAACAGCACCATGTGGCAGCCGGCGCCGGCCAGCGCGCTGGTCGCAACCGCATCGTTACCCGGTGCGCTGAGCAAATTCAGACCGTGCGTTTTCAGACGTTCACCGTAGCGCAGGACATCAACCACCGGGCTGGCACCCGCTTTTTGCGTGCAACCGAGAGACTTCTCTTCAAGCGTGGTGATCCCGCCCGCTTTGTTACCCGGAGACGGGTTTTCATAAATCGGCTGGTTGTGGGCGATAAAGTACTGTTTGAAGTCGTTCACCATCGTGACGGTCTTCTCAAACGTCTCTTCGTCGCGACAGTGGCTCATCAGAATACGTTCAGCGCCGAACATTTCCGGCACTTCTGTCAGCACCGTCGTACCGCCGTTGGCGATCACATAATCTGAAAAGCGGCCCAGCATCGGGTTCGCGGTGATCCCGGACAGGCCATCAGACCCGCCGCACTCCAGGCCGAACTTCAGCTCGCTCAGCTTGCCCGGCTCACGCCTGTCGTGACGCATCACCTCATACAGCTGGTGAAGGTGCTCAATGCCCGCTTCCACTTCATCATCCTGGTGCTGACACACCATAAAGTGCACGCGCTCGGGGTCAAACTCACCCAGCGTGTCGCGAAACGCATCCACCTGATTGTTCTCGCAGCCCAGGCCAATCACCAGCACCGCGCCCGCGTTCGGGTGGCGGACCATGTTTTGCAGCATGGTGCGGGTGTTGATGTGGTCGTCGCCAAGCTGAGAACAGCCGTAGGTGTGACTGAACAGGTGCACACCGTCCGTACCTTCGGCGTCGTGGGTCTCTTTCAGGAAACGCGTCTGGATTTGACGCGCGATCCCATTCACGCAGCCGACGGTGGGAAGGATCCACAGCTCGTTGCGGATCCCCACTTCACCGTTCGCCCGGCGGTAGATCTGTACCTCGCGATCCGCCGCCTGCGCTTCTTCCGCCGCTAAATCAGGTTGATAGCTGTACTCGTCCAGATCGCTCAGATTGGTGCGGGTGTTGTGGGAATGAATATGCTCACCCGGCGCAATATCCGCCAGCGCATGACCAATCGGGAGACCGTATTTAACAACGTTGTCTCCTTGGGCGATCGGCTTCACGGCAAACTTATGCCCGCGAGTCACCGCCTGACGCAGGGTTACCGTCTGGTTATCAACGGTGACAACTTCACCTTCGGCCAGATCCGCCAGCGCGACGGCAACGTTATCCAGCGAATGGATTTTGATGTATTGCATATCAACCTCAAACGGCCTTAGTTCAGTTCAATGGCGAAGTAGTCGCGCGCATTGTTAAAGCAGATGTTTCTCACCATTTCGCCCAGCAGCTGAATATCGGCAGGGGCCTCACCCGCGGTCACCCAGCGGCCAATCATCTGGCACAGAATGCGGCGGAAATATTCGTGGCGCGTGTAAGAAAGGAAGCTACGGCTGTCGGTCAGCATGCCCACAAAGCGGCTTAACAGACCCAGCTGCGCCAGCTGCGTCATTTGACGCTCCATCCCGTCTTTCTGGTCATTGAACCACCAGCCGGAACCGAACTGCATCTTGCCTGGCATACCTTCACCCTGGAAGTTACCGATCATGGTACCCAGCACTTCGTTATCGCGCGGGTTCAGGCAGTAGAGGATTGTTTTTGGCAGCAGATTTTGCTCGTTTTGTTTGCTCAGCAGCTTAGAGAGCTCTTCCGCAAGCGGCGATCGTTGATGGAGTCGAAGCCCACGTCCGCGCCCAGCAGTTTAAACTGACGCTGGTTGTTATTGCGCAGGGCACCAATGTGGTATTGCTGCACCCAACCGCGACGAGCATATTCCGCACCGAGGAAGACCAGCACCGCCGTTTTGAACTGTGCCACTTCGTGCTCGCTCAGGGATTCACCGGACAGGCGACGTGCCAGAATGCTATCAAGCTCAGCTTCATTTGATTCCGCAAACATCACCACATCCAGCGCGTGGTCAGAGACTTACAGCCATGTGCCGCGAAGTGGTCCAGACGTTTGGTCAGCGCGCTCTGCAGGTCTGCAAAACGACGAATGTCGGTGTCAGACACTTCCGCCAGCTTCGCCATGTAATCATTGAACGTCGCCTGTTCGATATTAAAGGCTTTATCCGGACGCCAGCTTGGCAGCACTTTAATATCAAACGAGGTATCGCGGGCGACCACCGCGTGATGTTCCAGGGAGTCAATCGGATCGTCAGTGGTCCCCACCATCTTCACATTCATCTGTTTCATGATGCCGCGGGCGGAGAAGGTATCCTGCGCCAGTAATTCATTGCACCGATCCCAGATTTCATCGGCGGTAGCGGGGAGAGCAGCTTTCCGGTGATGCCGAACGGACGGCGCAGCTCAAGGTGCGTCCAGTGATATAACGGGTTGCCGATGGTGTGCGGAACGGTCGCCGCCCAGGCGTCAAACTTCTCGCGGTCGCTTGCATCACCGGTACACAGCGCTCCGCCACGCCGTTGGTGCGCATCGCACGCCATTTGTAGTGGTCACCTTTCAGCCAGATGTCATACAGGTTTTTGAAACGGTAATTTTCGGCAACCTGCTGCGGCGGTAAATGGCAGTGGTAGTCGAAAATTGGCTGGTCTTTGGCGTAGTCGTGGTACAGGCGGCGAGCAAATTCGGTATCTAACAGAAAATCTTCGGTCATAAACGGTGTCATTATCGTCTTCCTCGTAACGAGAGCGTCAGAAAGCTTATGCTCAGATGCTGCAAAGTTATCACACCAATTTCCAGAGACAGAACATTTTTTCGTGAGTTAGATCAATAAACGCAGACAAATTAATTACCTCAAATGAGGTAAACCCTTCGCCAGGCCGCGCCAGAACTGGCTTTATCCGTAACACATAATGTCCCTACAAATAATCATGCATTTGTGATGTCACTCACCTTTTAAAGTTGTATGACAAGTTATCTTTTCGCCGTCGCAAACACTAAGCCGACGGAATGCATTCCCGGTGTGAAAACATCGGTTTTAACGGTACGGATACCGACTTATGCACGCTTACTTATGGCAAGGTTCGGGCCGTTCCGGGACATCTCCCGGTTAAGCCCCTCCCGTTACACAACCGCTCCCGGACACGGTCGAGAGGTTGCCGTGCAAGGCACGGAATTAACATAACGATGAGGTTTTAGATGCGTAAAATTAAAGGGTTACGTTGGTATATGATCGCACTGGTGACGTTAGGCACCGTGCTGGGCTACCTGACACGTAACACCGTGGCAGCCGCAGCCCCGACGTTGATGGAAGAGCTGCATATCTCCACTCAGCAATATTCCTACATCATTGCTGCTTATTCCGCGGCTTACACCATCATGCAGCCTGTCGCAGGCTATGTTCTGGATATTCTCGGGACCAAAATCGGCTACGCTTCTTCGCCATCGCCTGGGCTATTTCTGCGGCGCCACGGCGCTGGCAGGCAGCTGGGGCGGTCTGGCGCTGGCACGTGGTGCGGTAGGTGCAGCGGAAGCGGCAATATCCCGGCCGGCTGAAGCCAGCTCTGAGTGTTCCCGGCGAAAGAGCGTTCTATTGCCGTCGGCTATTTCAACGTCGGTTCTTCCATCGGTGCGATGATTGCACCACCGCTGGTGGTGTGGGCTATCGTGATGCACAGCTGGCAGATGGCGTTCATTATCTCTGGTGTACTGAGCTTTGCGTGGGCCATGGCGTGGCTGATTTTCTATAAACACCCGCGCGATCAGAAAAAACTGTCTGAAGACGAACGCGAATACATCATTGGGGGTCAGGAAGCTCAGCATCAGACCAACAACGGCAAAAAAATGACGGTCTGGCAGATTCTGGGTACCCGTCAGTTCTGGGGTATCGCCCTGCCGCGCTTCCTCGCCGAACCCGCCTGGGGGACCTTCAACGCCTGGATCCCGCTGTTCATGTTTAAGGTCTACGGCTTTAACCTGAAAGAGATTGCGATGTTCGCGTGGATGCCAATGCTGTTTGCCGATCTGGGCTGTATCGTTGGCGGTTATCTGCCACGCTGTTCCAGCGCTGGTTTGGCGTGAACCTGATCGTTTCCCGTAAAATGGTCGTGACGATGGGCGCAGTGCTGATGATTGGCCCGGGCATGATCGGCCTCTTCACCAGCCGTATGTGGCAATCGCCCTGCTGTGCGTCGGTGGTTTTGCCCACCAGTCACTGTCCGGTGCGCTGATTACACTCTCTTCTGACGTCTTTGGGCGTAACGAAGTGGCTACCGCTAACGGCCTGACCGGTATGGCTGCCTGGACGGCGAGCACCCTGTTTGCTCTGGTGGTCGGTGCGCTGGCGGACACCATCGGCTTCAGCCGCTGTTTGCCGTACTGGCTATCTTCGACCTGATGGGTGCAGTGGTTATCTGGACGGTGCTGAAAAGTAAGTCGGCCAGAAGAGGTGCTAAAAGAGTCCCTGGGGGGACCGGCAACGCAAAGTTAGCGCCCCTCCTGATGTCACAGAAGCCGCCTCCGGGCGGCTTTTTTCATGGCAAAATCTGGAGACTGGCACGCAAAAGTGGTATAACAAATAATCCGCCGTACCCTGCCTGGAGCGCATATGGAAATCACCGAACCACGTCGTTTATATCAACAACTTGCTGCCGAGCTGAAAGATCGCATCGAGCAAGGTGTCTACCTTGTCGGTGATAAACTCCCCGCTGAGCGCTTTATCGCTGATGAAAAAAGCGTAAGCCGCACCGTGGTGCGTGAAGCGATTATCATGCTGGAAGTGGAAGGCTACGTTGAAGTTCGCAAAGGCTCCGGCATTCACGTGATTTCTAATCAGCCGAAACACTCCCCGGTCGCCGACGAAAGTCTCGAATTCGCCAGCTACGGTCCGTTTGAACTGCTCCAGGCGCGCCAGCTTATCGAAAGCAATATTGCGGAATTTGCAGCGACTCAGGTGACCAAGCAGGACATCATGAAGCTGATGGAAATCCAGGAAAACGCGCGCAAGGAAAAATGTTTCCGTGATTCAGAGTGGGACCTGCAGTTCCACGTTCAGGTCGCGCTGGCAACGCAAAACACGGCGCTGGCGGCAATCGTGGAAAAAATGTGGACTCAGCGCGTTCACAACCCGTACTGGAAAAAACTGCACGATCACATCGATTCCCGCACCGTGGATAACTGGTGCGACGATCACGATCAGATCCTTAAAGCGCTGATTCGCAAAGATCCCCATGCGGCAAAACTGGCCATGTGGCAGCACCTGGAAAACACCAAGCAGATGCTGTTCAATGAAACCAGCGATGACTTCGAATTTAACGCTGACCGCTATCTTTTTGCCGATAATCCTGTCGTTCATCTCGATACGGCAGCCAGTGCGGCAAAATAGTTTACCTTTTCGCTGGCAGGCGCTTCGCTGCGCCTTCTGGCAGAGGTGGGTAAGCAAAACATATATAGTGTCAGCCTTTGTAAATCCCCTCGCTCCCCTCCATGGCTTCCGCCAAAATCATCACACCCCTGCAAATTCTGTGACGCAGAACCTTGGGCTTTGTTACAATTGGATTCAATTCGTTATTTTGTAAGTTAGTGCTTGCTAACCAGCCAATTAACAGGGAACAGTGTTGGCCACACCTCAATGTGTCCGCGAGCGACCATAATGAAATCACAACAATGTCGCCGTGCTGTTTGTCCCGGATAACAGGCGTGACGTTAACCGATTTCCAGGAACACTGAATGGAACTTTTGACCCAACTACTGCATGCCCTCTGGGCGCAGGATTTTGAAACGCTGGCCAACCCTTCCATGATTGGCATGCTCTACTTCGTCTTATTTATGATTCTGTTCCTTGAGAACGGTTTACTGCCTGCCGCCTTTTTACCTGGCGACAGCTTACTGGTGCTCGTCGGCGTGCTGTGTGCCAAAGGGGCAATGGCCTTTCCGCAAACCATTTTATTACTGACCATCGCCGCCAGCCTTGGCTGCTGGGTGAGCTATATCCAGGGACGATGGCTGGGCAATACGCGTCTGGTGCAGAACTGGCTCTCCCACCTTCCTGCGCATTATCACCAGCGGGCGCACCACCTTTTCCATAAGCACGGGCTTTCCGCGCTCCTGATCGGCCGCTTTATCGCCTTTGTACGCACCCTGCTGCCTACCATTGCGGGTCTTTCCGGATTAAGCAGCACCCGTTTCCAGTTCTTCAACTGGATGAGCGGCCTGCTGTGGGTTCTGATCCTGACCACGCTGGGCTATGCGCTGGGCAAAACGCCGGTCTTCATGAAATATGAAGATCAGCTCATGTCCTGCCTGATGCTGTTACCGGTGGTTCTGCTGGTCTTTGGTCTGGTCGGTTCGCTGGTGGTGCTGTGGAAGAAGAAATACGGGGCCAGAGGTTAACGATGGTTATCTCACCGCTTGCCGTGCGCCGTTTTGCCGTGGCCATGATTGCCCTGGGCTTGCTCAGCCTCATGTTCCTGGCCTGGACGACGCTTTCGCATCAGGAATCGACGCTGGCCATTCGCCCGGTGAGTCAGGGTGTCAGCGTGCCTGACGGTTTTTCGGTGTGGCATCATCTTGATGCAACGGCATCCGCTTTAAGAGCATCACCCCGCAGGACGATGTTTTACTGATTAAGTTTGATTCCCGTGCGCAGAGTGCCGCCGCGAAAGTGTGCTCGACCGTACGCTGCCGCACGGTTATATCATTGCCCAGCAGGAAGATGACAACCAGCCTGCAGCCTGGCTGTCACTGATTCGCGATTCGTCGCATAGATTTGGATAATTACCAGGATTCCGAATCTTTTCACTCACTTTGGTGAATCCCCCGTTTACTTACTATGCTTAAGTACGCGGAGCACCCCATGTATGTACTCCGCTTGACTCTGGATAGCGGCTCACGCCGCAACACAATGGAAGGTTTCGATAATGAAATTCCGCATTACTCTGGCTCTGGCCCTTTTTTCTTTAAGCACAGCGTCCTTCGCCAACTCTCTCTGTCAGGAGAAAGAACAGGATATTCAGCGTGAGATCAGTTATGCCGAAAAGCATAACAATCAGCATCGTGTTGAGGGTCTCAAAAAAGCGCTGAGCGAAGTGAAAGCGAACTGTTCTGACAGCAAGCTACGTGCCGATCACCAGAAAAAAATCGCTGAACAGAAGGACGAGATAGCCGAGCGCCGTCACGACCTGCAGGAAGCGAAAGAGAAAGGGGATGCGGAAAAAATTGCTAAGCGCGAGAAGAAGTTGAAAGAAGCGCAGGACGACCTGAAAGCGCTGGAAGCTCGCGATTATTGAGTTAACGGAAATCTCAACAGGAGAGAATCATGTCAAAAGATACGACGTCTGAAAATCTGCGCGCTGAACTGAAATCCCTGGCCGATACCCTGGAAGAGGTGCTGAACTCCTCTGCAGATAAGTCAAAAGAAGAGGTCAGCAAACTGCGCAGCAAAGCTGAGCAGGCGCTGAAAGAGAGCCGTTATCGCCTGGGTGAAACCGGTGATGCACTGGCGAAACAGACCCGCGAAGCGGCAGCTCGGGCGGACGAATATGTTCGCGATAATCCGTGGACGGGTGTAGGGATTGGTGCCGCGGTAGGTGTGGTACTGGGTGTCCTCCTGACGCGTCGTTAATATGGAAGATCCTCGTCACGCACAAGGGCCTGCTAATAACGTCCTCGGCATCGGCCAGCGTATTCTGACGACGCTGGTCGGGATTGCCGAAACGCGCGTCCGACTGGCAGTGGTTGAACTGGAAGAGGAGAAAGCGAACCTTTTCCAGATGCTGCTGATGCTCGGGCTTACCATGCTCTTCGCCGCGTTTGGTCTGATGAGCCTGATGGTGTTAATCATCTGGGCCATTGACCCGCAATATCGACTCAACGCGATGATTGCCACCACCGTTGTTCTGCTGGTTGCGGCATTGATTGGCGGCATATGGACGATGCGTAAAGCACGCAAATCCACTTTCCTGCGCCATACGCGCCAGGAACTGGCCAACGATCGCGCCCTGCTGGAGGATGACAAGCCGTGAGCGATAAAGCCGAACGTCAGAAGCGAAAAGCATTCCTGCTCAGTCAGATCCAGCAGCAACGGCTGGATTTGTCTGCCAGTCGTCGCGACTGGGTTGACGCGACGCGTCGTTTTGACCGGGGCTGGAATACCTTCCTGAGCCTGCGCTCATGGGCGCTGGTCGGAAGCAGCGTGATGGCTATCTGGACGGTTCGTCATCCAAATATGCTGATCCGCTGGGCCCGCCGCGGCTTTGGTGCCTGGAGCGCCTGGCGTCTGGTGAAAGCGACGATTCGTCAACAACAGCTGCGTTAGTTCTTATGCCGGGTAGCGTTTCGCTTACCCGGCACACTTTCCCCCTTCCCCGTTACTCAATATCTTTGAAGAAGATTGACAGTTTTCCTTGCTAACAATTCCCATCTGCCCCGTTTACACTCCTCTCCATCGACAGCAAAGACGCGGTATCTACCCGAATTTGCACACAAATAAAGTTCAGCCGCTGATGTGGTTTCCTGGAGAGTAAAATGAAAAAATTAGAAGATGTTGGTGTTCTGGTAGCGCGTATTCTGATGCCGGTTCTGTTTATCACCGCAGGCTGGGGCAAAATCACCGGTTATGCGGGCACGCAGCAATACATGGAAGCCATGGGTGTTCCAGGGTTCCTGCTGCCACTGACTATTCTCCTTGAGTTCGGCGGCGGCCTGGCGGTACTGTTCGGCTTCCTGACCCGCACCACGGCACTGTTTACCGCAGGCTTCACCCTGCTGACGGCGTTCATCTTCCACAGCAACTTTGCGGAAGGCGTGAACTCCCTGATGTTCATGAAAAACCTGACCATCGCGGGTGGCTTCCTGCTGCTGGCCATCACTGGCCCAGGCGCATACAGCATCGACCGCGTTCTGAATAAGAAGTGGTAAGCACGCTATACTGAATGAACACAAAGCGAGGAGATATCTCCTCGCTTTTGCTTATTGACGGAGGAGTAAAAAATGGGACAACTCGTAGACGGCGTCTGGCAGGATGTCTGGTATGACACCAAATCCACCGGGGGACGCTTCAAGCGCTCTGTTTCGGCCTTCCGTAACTGGCTAACCGCCGATGGCGCACCGCCCAAGCGGCGAAGGCGGCTTTGCGGCTGAGAAAGACCGTTATCATCTCTATGTTTCTCTGGCCTGCCCGTGGGCGCACCGCACGCTGATTGTGCGCAAGCTGAAAGGACTCGAATCCTTAATTCCGGTTTCGGTAGTCAACCCCCTGATGCTGGAAAACGGCTGGACGTTTGACAGTGATTTCCCGGCCGCCACCGGTGATGACCTCTACCACCACGATTTTCTCTATCAGCTCTATCTGCGCGCCGATCCGCACTACACCGGACGCGTGACCGTACCCGTGCTGTGGGACAAGAAAAACCAGACCATTGTCAGCAATGAGTCCGCAGAGATCATCCGCATGTTCAACACCGCGTTTGATGCCCACGGGGCCCGCGCCGGGGATTACTATCCGGTTGAGCTGCGCGATAAGATTGATGAGCTGAACAGCTGGATTTACGACAACGTGAATAACGGTGTCTACAAGGCCGGCTTTGCCACCAGCCAGGAAGCGTATGACGACGCAGTGGGAAAAGTATTTGAATCGCTGGAGCGTCTTGAGCAGATCCTCGGCCAGCATCGCTACCTGACGGGCGACCGCCTGACGGAAGCAGACATTCGTCTGTGGACAACGCTGGTTCGCTTTGATCCAGTGTATGTCACCCACTTCAAGTGTGATAAACACCGCATCAGCGATTACCTGAACCTGTACGGTTTCCTGCGCGATATTTATCAGATGCCGGGCATTGCTGAAACGGTCGATTTCAACCATATCCGCACCCACTATTTCCGCAGCCATAAGACCATCAACCCGACGGTATTATCTCGGTGGTCCGTGGCAGGACCTGGATGAACCGCACGGTCGCGACGTGCGTTTCGGATAAATATCAAGGGCATCAATTGATGCCCTTTTTTAATTCACAATCTCCATCTATCCTTACCTCGATCGCTTAAAAAACAAGTGATTGACTGACTAATGAGGCAAGGAAAATGGACTGGTATTTAAAAGTACTGCGCAACTACATTGGATTTGGTGGCCGCGCTCGCCGTAAAGAGTACTGGATGTTCGTTCTGGTGAACTTCATCCTCATCATGGTGCTGGGTATTATCGATAAAATTCTCGGCTGGGAACGAGCCGGCGGTGAAGGTGTTCTCACCACGATTTACGGCCTGCTGGTCCTGCTTCCCTCATGGGCCGTACTGTTCCGACGGCTACACGATACCGATCGTTCAGCCTGGTGGTTACTGCTGCTGCTGATCCCGATTGTGGGCTGGCTGGTCATTCTGGTCTTCAACTGTCAGGCCGGCACGCCGGGCGAAAACCGCTTCGGGCCCGATCCAAAACTCAACGCATAAAACAAAGCCCGGTGGCGTTTCGCGTACCGGGCTCGATTTTTTATTTGTTGTGATGGGCAAAGAGCTTGGGTATTTCGCGCAGGCACCACGATTTGGCCTCACCCATGCTGTCGCGCCGCCACGCCATAATGATGTCCACTTCGCTGGTGTACTCCGGGCTGACCACGCGTAGCCGCCCCTCTGCAATATCTTTTTCGACAAACGGATACGGCATCGTTGCCACGCCCAGGCCTGCCAGCAACGCCTGACGTTTGTCTTCAAGCGACGTGACGGTCAGACGCGGTTGTTTATCCAGCAAGCTGCACCGTTTAACACCGGACGCTCGCGTGCGGTGTCTGCGACCGCGACCCCGCGGTATTTCACCCGCGTCACTTCCGAGAGCGGCTCCGGCTCCTGGTGAATCGGGTGATCCGGTGCGGCGACATAGACGTTCATCACGCTGTAGAGCTTGCGGGAGTTGATTTCAGATGAGGAACGGAAGTGCATATCCGGGGCAATGACGATATCCGCCCTGCCCGTCTCCAGTCGCTCCCAGGCCCCGGCCAGCACCTCGGTGATGATCGATAACTGGGTGTTTGCTTTGTCGGCCAGCCGGTTCACCAGCGGGAACAGCGCCTCGGTGGGCACCAGCGCTTCCGTCACCAGCGTCAGATGGGTTTCCCAGCCGCGCGCCAGCGCTTCGGCGTCCGTCGTCAGCTTGTCCGCCGCTTCCAGCAGGACGCGACCACGCTCCAGCAGCATCCGTCCGACGTTAGTGAATTTTGTTCGATGACCGGAGCGGTCAAAGAGCACCACGTCCAGCTCTTCCTCCAGCTTCTGCATGGTATAGCTGAGCGCAGACGGAACGCGCCCCAGTTCATCTGCCGCCGCGGCAAAACTGCCACGCCGATCAATTGCGTCCATGACGCGAAGCGCCTCAAGCGTCAATGCTCTCTCTTTAGCCATCTCGTTCTCATTCAGGAAATTTGAACATACCGGGCAGAATATCTGGCTAACAATGAAGCGTCCATACCTTTACCATTGTTTAGTGTAAAGAGAGGTCAAGTTTATGATTACGACAAGAACAGCTAAACAGTGCGGACAAGCCGATTTCGGTTGGCTGCAGGCCCGCTACACCTTTTCCTTTGGACACTACTTTGACCCTAAACTGCTCGGTTACGCTTCATTGCGCGTATTGAATCAGGAAGTGCTCGCCCCAGGCGCGTCCTTCCAGCCGCGTACGTACCCGAAAGTCGATATCCTGAACCTGATCCTGGAAGGCGAAGCAGAATACCGCGACAGCGAGGGCAATCATGTCCAGGCGAAGGCCGGCGAAGCATTATTAATCTCCACGCAGCCGGGCATCAGTTACAGCGAGCATAACCTCAGCAAAGATAAAACGCTGACCCGTATGCAGCTGTGGCTGGATGCCTGCCCTGAGCGGGAAAACCCGCTGGTACAGAAGTTAGATTTGACGGGCGACAGGCAGCAGCTGATGGCCTCCCCGGACGCAGTCAAGGCAGCCTGCAGTTGCGCCAGCAGGTGTGGCTGCACCATATCGAACTGAAGAAAGGAGAACAGGCGAGCTTCCAGCTTCATGGTCCGCGCGCCTATCTGCAATCGATTCACGGTACGGTGCATGCGGTGACGCATACGGAAGAGAAAGAAGCGCTCACCTGCGGTGACGGGGCGTTTATTCGCGACGAAGCGAATATCACGCTGGTTGCTGATTCGCCGCTGCGCGCGCTGTTAATTGATTTACCGGTTTAACACCCGATAATCCTCTCTCCCCGGCGGGAGAGAGGAAACCGTTACACTTTACGTGCCATAATCTCAATAATCTGCCGGTCCGTCGCCTGCATGGAGCGGCACGCCAGCGAACACAGGTTCGCGATCGACTGCTCCACATCGTGCGCCACAATCCCTTCATTGCCCGTTACCGCAGAATCATCCAGCGCCATCATCACCGCTTCCAGGCACTGCCGACGCTGGTTGAGACCTTCATGGCACAGCTGTTAGACGCGCCATCGCAGATCATCCCGCTGACATCGCCAATCATGCTGCTGATTGCCATTGAGAGCGTCTGATAGCTTCCGCCCATTCCAGCCAGGCCATC
>ENA-OQHY01000526-OQHY01000526.1-human-gut-metagenome-genome-assembly--contig:-NODE-526-length-21462-cov-5.264589_pt1 | contig 21462 bp, 21 predicted proteins | sample MGYA00242570_ERZ504733 | MGnify/ENA primary metagenome ERZ504733 (study PRJEB26092, sample SAMD00036219) | human gut metagenome | host: Homo sapiens | study: EMG produced TPA metagenomics assembly of... | reverse complement strand
ATACTCGTCAAAGTAGTTCGGCATGGTCTTTGATCTTCTTCCTCGATACGTGCAAGATCAGCACCCTCCTCAGCAACTACGAAGCACTCTCTTGTATGTTTCTGACGTGTGGTAAGCTCCGGATTTTCTCCGTTTCTTACTGCCTCAAGTGCAGCTTCTACCGGAATGGTGTACTGCTTTGCATCCTTTACGCCTTTGATGCGGCGGACTGCGTCAGAATGTCCCTGGCTGACACCCTTGCCCCAGAATGTGTAGTCGTTTCCATTTGTAAGGATCGCATTTGCATACATACGGTTCAGAGAAAACATTCCGGGATCCCAGCCTACGGAAATGATTCCTACATGTCCATTCTCTGTTGCTGCCTTGTCAACATTTGCAAAATGCTCCGGGATTTTCTTATGTGTATCAAAGCTGTCCACAACATTGAAATATTTTACATACTCCGGTGTCTGAACAGGAAGATCTGTCGCACTTCCTCCACAGATGATCAGGACATCGATCTCATCTTTCAGCTTCTCTGCGTCTTTTACAGAATAAACCTTTGCGGTCTCTGTAAGGATCTTTACAGTCTCCGGATCACGTCTGGTAAATACTGCAACCAGCTCTGTATCCGGATTATGCTTGATGGCGCACTCCACGCCGCGTCCCAGGTTTCCGTAGCCTAAAATACCAATTCTTATACTCATAATGATTTCCTCCTCTTTTTCTCTGCAGTATGTCATTTTCCGGACAGCACTGTGGATTTCTGTCAGAAAAATTCCTCTGCGATCTATATCGCAAAACGGATCTGCCTGATCCGCCTTACAATCATATGGACATGCTGCCTCAGGATATTCCGATTCTCAGTTCCGGGATATCGATGACCGCTTTGTTTCTGCATCAGCAGCAGAAAAAGCCGCCCGGCCAGCACATGAAACAGGCCATGGTCCTGCAGCAGGCATCACACATATCTCCTCCTGCGGTCGGCATTCCCCCAAAGGGATCCTGTCGCTGCTGATACCAGCCGCCACCGCCTTCCATTCTCTGGAGTAACATACGGTACTGCATATTATCCGGTTCCTGACGGACTGCCTCACGGATCTGATCCAGACTGTTACATTATTTCCCATTCCCATATTTGCCATAGCAGCCAGGTAATACCATTCTCCATTTTTCTGACCAAGAGAATCCAGTACATTCATAGCTTCCTTAAAATGACCGCTCTGCACATAATTGGCTGCCGCCCTTCTGCGCATACTTTCCTCATCCTGATAGGCACTGGAACCGGCATTTCCGTAATTTCCAAAACCACCGTAATTTCCGTAGCCGCCATAACCATTCTGGGAACTGCTTCCGTACTCACGCTCTTTCATGATCTGCTCGTAAGCCTGCTGCACTTCTTTGAATTTTTCTTCGGCCTGATCCTTATTCGGGTTATTGATATTGGCATCCGGGTGATACTTTCGGCTCAGCTTCCGGTATGCCTTTTTTATTTCATCATCAGATGCGTTTCTGGGAACTCCCAGCACGCTGTATGGATCTAACATCTTTTCTCTTTCTCCCGTTCTTCCCTGCGCTTCTGTCCGATTGCCGCAAAGCGGCACCAGACGCCGGAATATAAAATATTTCGAAGGATATCTCCGTATCGGATGATCGGCAGCTTTTCAAATTCTCTGCAGCATTCTGCAAGCATCATCATAAGTAGCCGACGTACCTCTTCCTCGAACCCTTCTATCTTATATTTTTCAAGGAAAGGATTGTAATTTCCGTTTTCTGCATCTTTTTCCACATCATCATAAGCATCCAGGATGTAGATAAATTTTCCGAGATAAAATCCCAGACGGCGCAGGGATGATTCCCAGACATCCTTACGGAAGGCCAGAATCTCTTCCATGATACGTCCGGAACACCCGGCTACACGGTCCACATCGGTTTCCCTCTGTTTTTCCAGGGAAGAAAGCTCCTCCAGTGCGCCTCGGATCCTTTGGATCTTCTCCGGATAAGCGGACATATGCATATTTCCGCAATTCTTCAGAATTCTTGCATATGCATAGTGCAGTGGTTTGTGTTCATCCTGCCAGTCATCCATACATTTGTAATAGGTAAGGATCACATTCATATCCGCACAGTACTCAGTTACTGTATTTTTACGTACCGGCTGGGGCTTCAGCGGATGGACCACACACCTGGAAGTTCCTTTCTTCGTTGGCGGTTCATAAAGGGCGCTTAAAAGAAGGACCACAAATGTCATATCATAAGTCAGTGATATCTGCCCCGGTATCCCGTATCTCTCCCGAAGTTCTCTGCAAAGGCCACAGTAAAAAGAACGGTACACATCAAAATCCTTGAATTTTATTTCCGGTTTATTAACGGTCACATATCCGAACATGTCAGCTCCTTTTTACGAATTTTGTGTGGCATTTCGGACATTCGATCTCGATCTTGCCCTTTCCCTTTGGAATACGTATCTTCTGTCCACAGCCCGGACAGCTGTAGATGTGATGGGTCTTTCTCTGCTTCATCAGATTCTTTTCTTTATTGAAGCGAAAACGGAACTTCGACGTCATCTGAAGGAATTTCTGATTTTCGGCATAACGCTGCTGGATATTTCTGGAAAAAATACGTATATATGCATATACGATCGCTGCGACCCCGAGAATGTCAAGAGTGCTGCCGGCAGTTCTGCTGAATATATTGGCAAACATTGCCAGAATGATCAGAACCAGTGCAGCTCCCATGGTAAACCTGGAAAAATCATCCACTCCATAACGTCCCTGCATAAATTTATTGAATTTGTCTCTCATATGATCTGCTTCTCCTTTTCACTGCCATATGGCACTGCCAAAAAATTTCCGTAAAAAAATCCGGATGGCAGTTCCTAACGGTCATTACATACCTGGAAAATGTAGAATTTCAGATAATAGGATTCGTCAGCTGACCAGAGGATCGGATGATCCGGTGCCTGTGTACGGTACTCTACCTGGCGCAGTCTCTTATGGACATTCTTCGCTGCCTGACCGATGGTCTGTGTAAACAGCTCATATGTCATAAAATGAGAGCAGGAACAGGTCGCCAGAAATCCGCCGTCCTTTACAAGACGCATTGCACGGAGATTGATCTCACGGTATCCCTTGATAGCATTTTTTACAGAGCTTCTGGATTTCGTAAATGCCGGAGGATCCAGTACCACAACATCAAATTTCTCTCCCTTCTCCTCAAGCTCGGGAAGAAGCTCAAAAACATCCTCACAGAGGAATTTCACTGTTCCGTCCAGGCCGTTCAGACTGGCGTTTCGTCTTGCCTGCAGAACTGCAGTTTCCGACGCATCCACACCAAGAACACTCTGTGCCCCTGCAATTCCCGCATTCAAGCAAAAGAGCCGGTATGTGTAAAGCAGTCCAGAACCTTCGCCCCCTTGCAGAGCTTCTGGATAGCAAGACGGTTATATTTCTGATCCAGGAAAAATCCGGTCTTCTGCCCGTCCCTGATATCTACTTCATATTTCACACCGTTCTCTTCAATCTGAACAAGTGTCGGAAATTCTTCTCCGATAAATCCCTTGGTAAGTTCCATTCCCTCCTGGCGGCGTACCTTTGCATCACTTCGCTCATAGACTCCGCGGATCCGGATCCCATCCTCAGCAAGGACTTCCTTCAGTGCATCTATGATTGTTTCTTTAAGACGGTCGATTCCCAGTGCAAGAGACTGTACAACAAGCACATCTGAAAACTTATCCACAACAAGACCCGGAAGAAAGTCTGCTTCTCCGAAGATCACACGGCAGCTTCCGGTATCTACTACCTTCTTACGATACTCCCATGCGTCGCGGACACGTTGCTTCAAAAATTCCGGACTGATCTCTGTACGCTCATCTCTGGTAAGCATACGGACTGTGATCTTGGAATTGGTGTTGATAAATCCTCTTCCCATGGGATATCCGTCAAGTCCCGGACCAGAACGATATCTCCGTTCACAAAACTTCCCATGATGCTTGCGATCTCATTGTCATATACCCAGAGGCCTCCTGATTTCAGGAATCTGCCTTCGCCTTTTTTTAATGTTACTACTGCCAGGCTCATAAATTCTACCTTTTCCCTTTCTCGTTTCCCTGTCACGGTTTGCGATGTATGAGTCCACAAAACCGATTTACGGTCAATTTTATCACAGAAAAATCCATTTTTCCAGTGCTTACACAAATCCTTGTCGTAAATCACAAAATTTTCATGATATCTTTCCGGCACGACAAAAAAATACCGCAGCAGAGGTTGTTTTCTCTGCTGCGGCGTATTCATCTCTTTTTCTGCTGATCTTTTATTCTGCTGCGGATTCCTCGGAAGCGTCCGTGTTCTCGCCGTAAAGACCTGCCAGATATTTCATGGTTTCTTTATAAAGTGTCTGCTTATCTTCCTGGGGAACATCTGCAAGAATAGCAGCTGCCACGTCTGTGGCATCTGTGTCATCCTGGGAACTGTCAATACCGAACAGCTTCTTCAGCTTCTGATCCATCATATTCAGCTCTGTACTCTGATATTTCTCTGTACCATCTGCCTCATAGGATTCTGTACCATCCTTCAGAATGTCATAATAATCCTTCTCAACAGTTTCTGCCACACTCTTCGCTGTCTGCTCATCCAGTATTACAGTTGCCACTGCCTCTGTATCTTCCGTTGCAGCAAGAAGGGAATCTGCATCTCCCTCATACTCGCCTTTTACAAAGAGGACAAATTTGTCATAATTGTTCTTTGCTTCTTCGCTGAGCACAGAAGTATCGTTTTCTGCACTATCTGCCTGGTCTGAGCCGTCTGTACTTTCTGAAGATTCTGTATCTTCTGTTGCCTCCGGGATTCCGGTTTCATCGGATGCAGCCTCGTCAGAAGCGCTTTCATCTGTGCTACTCTCATCGGATGCACTATCATCTGTGCTGTTCTCGTCAGAAGCACTTTCGTCTGTGCTGCTCTCGTCCGATGCACTATCATCTGTGCTGCTCTCATCAGAGGTACTTTCGTCTGTGCTGCTTTCGTCCGAGTTTTCCTCATTGCCATAGGTTCCGTCGTCGGTAGCATCCGGAATTCCGGTCTCATTGCTTGTATCCTGAGAATCTGCTCCTGTTTCTTTCTCAAGACCCGGGTCCTCTGTGGAGCTCTGGATCACATCGTCCCCAAGAATGCTGTCATTTACATTGTTGACGATATCATCTGAAGAATCTTCATCCACATCTACGGTGTCATCACTGCTCTCTCCATCCAGTGTATCATCAGAGGAAGAGGCCTGGCCTGTGGTATTGGCATCTACCTGCTCCAGTGTTTCCTTCACATCATCATAATTGTAATCCTGCTGTGCGATCTGTCCCAGAAGAGACACGATCCTGTCAATATCGTCCTGGCTTATGGAAATATTGTTCTGCTCAGCCACATTGATGACAATATTCTGGATCTCATCTGCATTCTGTACTCCGTTCTGGATCACATCCATCTTGGACTGGTTTACAACTGTTGTCGCCTCATTTTTACCAACCTTATCTGCAAGTTCACCGGTGGTTACGATCTCCTGGTTGGCAAGCTTCGTCTTGGTCTCATCCAGCTTCTCTCCACTGGCTTTCTCATATGCCATCTGAATACCGGTAAGTGCACCTGTTCCGGATACTTCCATCGGGCAGGCAGCAACTACTTCACAATTCTTCACACCGGATGTGGAAAGTGTGGTTGCGATCATATTACCTGTCACCCAGTTCAGATTTGCTGTGCGGACCTTGATCCCGCCGGACTGTGTAGGCTTCACATAAGCACAGCTCAAAGTTCTGGAACCGATCTGGGACTGTGGTGCGATATTATCCAGGTGTTTATGCTCATCCTCATTTGTAATGGTCATCACCTGCACCTGATCGGAACTTACATTAAAATATTTCATCATTGTCTGCTTCTGAGCATCCGTAAGATCTGCTCCAAGTGTTACTACCTTCGATGCATCTGCAAATACGGGATTTACACTTCCTGCCACAAGGCATGCACTGCAGAGCAGAGCTGCGATCATGTTTCTTTTTTTCATTGATCTTCCCTCCATATATTTTTTCGGATTGATTGTATCTGCTTAACTTTTGCGGTGTAAAACGGACATTCATCTCCATTACTTACATCTCCACGAATGCGAGCGCTTTACGATCTGTCATTCTTGTTGTATTATAACACAGCTGCAGAAATATTTGTAATTTATATTATATAAAAAAAACGCTGCCGGAAATTATATCTCACATTTCTGACAACGTTTTATTGCTTTTCACTTTTTCCCAGCGAACTTATCTGATCCGGTTTAATTTTCCGGTTTCTTTTGCTTTTTTCAACAATTCCCGGTTTTTTCATTCATGATACCAAAATCCTTCAGCGGACAGTACACTTTTTCACATTTTCCCATGAACTCCAGCGCTTCTTCAAAGGCTGACTCTGAAATGCATTCAAAAGGCTTCTCCGTGATCACTTTTGCAGCCAGTTCTTTTGCCACCTGATAATCTGCATCATTGGTATGGAGAACTCCGGTCACAAAAGGAATCCCCTGTCGCTGCAGTTTCCGATATACCGGAATCCCACTTCCATTTCCTCCGATCACAAATACCTCCGGTTTTCCGGCCGGAGGTTCCATTTCCACGCAGCCGAATTCTGCATTATAGCTCCCACGGGTGATGCCATAAAGCTTCCGAATATAATCTGAGGTAAAGATTTCCTCCGGTGCACCATATTTCTCAATGTGATCTCCATGAACACAGATCACCTGGTCAGAAATCTTCTGGCAAGATCCAGCTCATGAAGGGACATGATCACCGTCATCTGTTTTTCCAGTACCATCTTCTTCAAAATGGCAAGAAGCTCCAGCTTATGCCGGATATCCAGGAAGGAGGTCGGCTCATCCAGGATAATGATCTCCGGTTCCTGGCAGATGGCGCGTGCCAGAAGGATACGCTGTCTCTGTCCGTCACTGATGGCTGTAAAATCCCGGTCCTTCAGATCCCAGGCGTGAACCATCTCCATAGCGCTTTTAACTTTTTCCTTGTCCTCTGCGGAAAGTATCCCAAGAGTTCCGGTATAGGGATATCGTCCGGTGGATACCACATCCTCACAGGTCATAAGCTCCGGGCGCATGCGCTCGGTAAGTACTACAGCCAGTTTTTTTGACACTTCCCTGTTGGTCATCCGGCTCATCTGTTCATGTTCCAGATATATCGTTCCACTGATCAGAGAAAGCTGTCTTGTGATACTCTTCAAAATAGTAGATTTTCCGGCACCGTTGGGACCGATCAGTGTCAGGATTTCTCCTTTATTCAGCTGAATATTGATCTCTTTGATCAGTGGTTTTCCATCATAGCCTACGGTCAGCTGATCTGTATAAAAAAAATATGATTTCATCGTTTATATCCTCTGCTGTCTGCGAATCATGATATAGATAACTACCGGTGCCCCGAAAACTGCCGTCACAGAACTGATGCTCAGCTCCGTCGGTGCAAATACAGTTCTTGCGATCAGATCACAGAACAGGCAGAACACTGCACCGCCCAGAAAACAGGCCGGGATCACAAGCAGCGGTTTGGCAGTCTTCAGGAGACTTTTTGCAATGTGAGGCACAGCGATCCCCACGAAGGAGATCGGCCCTGCAAAAGCAGTCACACAGGCAGAAAGAATACTGGAAAGCAGGATCAGAAGTATCCTGAAAACCTTGATATTAACTCCCATATTCTGCGCGTAAGTCTCCCCCAGCTGATAGGCGCTGATCGGTTTTGACATAAAAAATACGATCACCATGGTAAGAAGTACCACAACAGCCATAGTCTGCACATTCCCCCAGGTCATACCGGAAAAGCTTCCCAGTGACCAGTTGTGAAGATTGACTATGTTGGAATCATCTGCAAAGGTCACCACAAAGTCTGTGATGGCCGAACAGATATAGCCGATCATAACACCACTGATGACCAGCATGGACATGTTGTGGACTTTTTTGCCACAAGGAGCACAAAGCCCATGGAGATCATTGAGCCCGCAAAAGCAGCCAGGATCATGGCACCGGAACCGATGGACACCGATCTGCTTAAAAAAAAGATCATCAGAAGCGCCACGATCAGCTTGGCACCGGAAGAGATTCCCAGTACAAAGGGTCCCGCGATAGGGTTGTTAAAAAAGGTCTGCAGCAAAAATCCGGAAACAGAAAGTGCTCCGCCAAGGATGATCACTGCCAGTATCCTGGGAAGACGGATCTCCCAGACGATATTATAAGAAGTTTCATCTCCCTGATGCCGGAATATGATGTTCAGGATCTCCTTCACAGAGAGGTGGATACTTCCGGAATTTACATTCCATATAAATAAAAAGATCAAAAGTACCGCAAGGATCACAAAAGAGATCCCGTATCGGACTGCGCGTTTTCTGTCATTCATTTTTTCTGGTACACTCCTCTTCTGTTTTGTTATCATATCCTTTCGTTTCCTGCTCACAGGTGGAAACCGGCAAAGGAGTTAAAGCGAACACTGGATTTTATTTCAGTTTATGCATATAGGTCAGCTCATCCAGAGAATCATCATCTGTAGTCAGCATGGTGTGGATATCCTCGATCATGGTTCCAAGTCCGGTGGTTTCCTGGAAAAGATTTTTGCCTGTGCACCAGACATTTCCGTTCTTCACTGCCTTGAAATCTGCAAGAAGCTTACTTTTGGAAAGAAGCTCATCAATGGTCTTAAGTTCCCCGTCGATCGTACTGTTGTAGATGATATAGTCTGCATCCTTCGCCTTGGCATAAAACTCCTCCATCTGCATATTCATGGTGGAAAGAGCATTGTCATTTACTCCCGTATCCTCCGGAACATAATTTCCTCCTGCGAGAGAGATCATTTCTGAAACATAGTCGCCGCTTTTTCTTATATTTACCGCACCTACGGAGTTGATATAAAAGAACGCCACGGTCTTGTCTGTTTTATCTGCGGTGAGAACCTTATCCAGCTTGTCCGTCTGCTCTTTGAATACCTTTTCTGCCACATCTTCTTTTCCCAGAAGAACTGCGTAAAGTTTCATCCACTCGGTCCTTCCAAGAGGATGACTCTCATAACTGGAACGCTCTACCATTACAGGGATCCCGAACTGCTCCAGCTTCTCCTGTACCTCCGGATTGTGATGGATCATGGTGGATTCAATGGCAAGGTCACAGCCCTCGTTCAGGATCAGCTCGTAATCCGGAGCACTGTACTTGCCGGCATAGATCATCTTTTTCTGTTCCATGGCGTCCTTTGCTTCCTGGATATACCATCCGTCTTCCTTGGTTCCGGAAAGCTTGATGCTGTCAATCCCGTCGATAGCGCGGAAAAGATCCATGGCCGAGGTTGCTACCAGATAGATATTGTTTATGGGCTGCTGCAGAACCGCAATGTCAGGATCCAGCCCCTCCGGTGCTTTCTTGCCTTCGGGAACTACAAGAAACTGTCCTTCCTGATCAATGGTGAGCAGCGCATAGCCATCGTTGTAGTAATCCACATTAAATTCCTTTGCGTAGGAAAGATCCATACTGTGGTCAAAGGTAAGGCCTGGAATATCCGCAGGCTTATGTTCTGTCTCTGCTGCCTGCACTGCAAAAGCACACCCCAGGATCAGGGTCAGCGTCAGAAATATGTATGAAATTATTTTTTTCATTTTTCTTCCTTTTTCATACTTGAAGAATCAAAATTCAGAGTATACTCAATCTCGTGAGGCGTACTCATGGCTACAGTATCTGCAGTCACTTCCATTTCTGCATCAAAGACAGTGACCGGGATCTCAAATGTGGAGTTTCCGTCTTTATTCACCGGCTCATATTTTTCGCCGTCCACGATCATATAATCATAATTCGGACTGCTCCAGATGATGGTTGCCGTAGCTTCTTTGTCCTTGATCTCTACTTTGGCCGGAGATTCTACGGATGCCCTTCCTGATCCGCCTGTAAGGGTTACATCAGTCTCATAGGTTCCATCCTCCAGCTTCAGATCTTCCGGCTTTTTCCCTTCGGATTTCTTGTCGTCAGAGGTTTTTCCATCTTTAGACTCATCTGACTTTTCTGCTGTCTTTTTGTCAGAGGCAGCTTCTTTTTTTCTGTATCGTCCGCTGTTTTTTCAGCAGTATCCTCTGTTTTTACAGGATCCTTTACGCTGACTTTATGGTCGTACCATTTGCCTTTTTCTCCCAGGATCGCCACGTTAAATTCCTCACCAATGGCCGGTACCGGGATATCAAATCCGTAAACCTCCTCTGTATAACCATCGCTGTACTTCACTGTATCTGTGGTCGGCTCAATGATCTCTGCTCCGTCCTTCTGGGCATCCTCGGCAGTTCCCGCAAACAGGTTAACGATCTTCTTGGAAACCAGACTTACGTGGATGGTCATTTTACCATCTTTGACCGTGAGCTCTCCTTTTTTGTCATTGGCCTCATTTACATGAAACATGCTGCTGTCTGTATCAAACTCTGCTGTATAAACGCCATCTTCCAGGGTATCTGCTTTGGCTGCATCTGTATCCTTTTCTTCGGAAGCTTCTGCTTCCTCACCGGACTCTGTTTTTGTTTCGTCTGTTTTTGCCATCGCAGGCACAGAGCCCAGCACCAGGACTGATGCACTTGCCATTGCAAGAATTAAGTTTACATAGCGTTTTTTCATGATAATCTTCTCCCTTCCATAGATACAGCAATCTGCCCGGAAAACAGTCTTCCTGATCTTTCCGGGCAGTTACATTGATTTCTTATAGGTATCTGAACTCACTCAGATATTTTTGTATTTATTATTCTGCGGACTCCTCAGCAGAATCAGCCTCTGTATCTGCTGCATCAGAATCTGCGGATTCATCAGTGCTTCCCAGAGAATCGATTGCTGCCTTTGTATGTTCTACATAAAGCTTCTCAACGGCCTCGATTCTTCCAAGACCCTCGATCTGGCAGTCAACCTTATCGAAGTTTCCGGATGCTACAAACTGGCTCTTCCAGGAATCCTCATCATCACCGGCCATATCGTTGTTTGCATGGTCTCCGGCAACAACCATCAGCGGACGAAGAACAACGTTCTTGTATCCCGCTTCTTTTACTTTCTCGATAACCTTGTCGCAGGCTGTATCTTCCGGCTTACCCTCTACAGTACCGATGAATGCGTTCTTCAATCCAAGATTTTCCATCTGTGTCTGCATCTGATCGTATGTAATATTAGCTGTATGGGATGTTCCATGTCCCATGAATACGAATGCTGTGCCAGCCTCAGCTGCTGCATCCATGCTGTCAAATCCGGCCTCTTTGCAAGCCGTATCTGTGATCGCCTGAGCAACGGCTTTCTTGTCATCATTGATCACAGTTGCATCGTCTCCAACCTCACCGAGCATTGGCTCTGCGATAGCTACAGACTCGAATTTATCTTTATAGCCATTGATTGCTTCTGTCATCTCATCGTACTCAGCACCATGCATCAGATGGGTAGGCTGTACAACCAGATTCTTAACACCATTCTCTACTGCACGGTCAAGAGCCTGCTGCATGTTATCGATCACTTCATTATCTCTTGCCTCTACATGGTTGATGATGATCTGTGCTGTAAATGCTCTTCTTACAGACCAGTCCGGATAAGCTTCTGCAAGAGCATCCTCGATTCCTTTGACATCCTCTGCACGGCTGTCATTGAAGGAAGTACCAAAGCTTACAACAAGAAGTTCATTCTCACCGATCTCATCCTGGTTACGCGGATCGTCCTTGGAAGCATCTCCTGTGTCACGTCCGAAATAATCCGGATCTGCATTCTCACCCTCTACCAGCTCTTTCTGAGCGTCTGTCAGAGCATCCCATGCTTCTTTAGCTGCCTTGCAGTCCTCATCTGTTGTGTCGTTTCTTTCCTGTACATAGATCTTGTCGATCAGAGCTGCTACATTATCTGCTGCTTCCTGATCTGCATCAGAAGCCTCTGTGGTATCAGCTGCCTCAGCGTTCTCTTCTGTAGCAGAATCCTCTGCTGCCATTGCTGTTGTAGCCGCACCCATAGAGCATGTCATGGAAACTGCGAGCATCAGAGCTAACATTGTTTTTCTTTTCATTTCTCATTGTCCTCTTTTCATGTATTTCCAGAATACTGATATGTACAAAAAAACAGCAGCTCTCTGCGGCCGCCTGCTCACACATGATTCTCTGCGCAATACAAATACATAAAAAGAAGTTCTGTATTGTTATGGAGAATACCGATTCGTAAACCGCGAATCCCTGGATCTCACAATAAGGCAGTTCTCCTGACTTGGTTCCACACTGCTTTCCCTTCCCGGTCTCCCAGTGGTTATAAAAGCAGCTCCCCTTTCACAGTGACGGTATCGTTCCGGATTCTCACCGGATTCTCTTTTGCACATCCGACTGGATGCAACCTTATCATTATAACATTTGCACATATTTTCTTTTACCTGGTTATCTAACTTTTACCACAAACTCATAAATTTGTCAAGATTGATGTCAGACGATTCACGGTTTTCTGTGATCTTCGCTCACAAAAAAAACACCTCGCGAAATATTACCAGTGAACAGTAACCGGTTTTCTCCCTGTATCTGTCAGTTATTATCAGAATACTTTCTCCAATCTTCATGCACATCCTGCATAAAAAACAGCCCCTTTCTGTCATCACCCTGATATCAGAAAAGGACTGTCTTACACCAAATATTCGCTACTTGCTCATAATCGATAAACTGCTTCGCAGTTTATCGATTAAAATACTTCTGCTCCAGGTATCTGGCTACGTAGATTCCGCTGGCAGATGCATGGGAAAGAGAGTGTGTCACGCCGCTGCAGTCTCCGATAACAAAGAGACCCTTGTGGCAGGTTTCCAGATTTTCGTCGATCTCAACCTCCATGTTGTAGAATTTAACCTCCACGCCATAAAGCAAAGTATCGTCATCCGCGGTTCCCGGTGCGATCTTGTCCAGGGCATAGATCATCTCGATGATGCCATCCAGGATACGTTTCGGCATAACAAGGCTTAAATCTCCCGGTGTCGCAGAAAGTGTAGGTGTTACGAAGCTTTCCTCAATACGGGCTTTTGTGCTTCGTCTTCCGCGGATCAGATCTCCGAACCGCTGTACCATAACACCACCGCCAAGCATATTGGAAAGTCTTGCAATGCTCTCACCGTATCCGTTGCTGTCATGGAACGGCTCTGAGAAATGCTTGGATACCAGAAGGGCAAAGTTTGTATTGTTGGTATGCTTCGCCGGATCTTCGTAGCTGTGACCGTTTACTGTGATGATACCGTTGGTATTTTCATTCACGACAACACCTCGCGGGTTCATGCAGAAGGTACGGACATATCCTCAAACTTCTCAGTTCTGTAAACGATCTTGCTCTCATAAAGCTCATCTGTCAGACGGCTAAAAACCTCTGCCGGAAGCTCCACACGGACTCCGATGTCCACACGGTTGGAAAGAGTCGGGATCTTAAGCTCTGTACATACAGTTTCCATCCATTTACTTCCGCTTCGTCCTGCGAGATGATACAGTAAGTTCCCTCGTAACGCTCATCGCCTACAACAACTGCGTAACCATCTTCTGTTTTCTCCACTTTATCAACAGATGCGTCAAAATAGAAATCCACATGGTCTTTCATTTTTTCATAGAGGTTCTGAAGCACCACATAGTTGATATCTGTTCCCAGATGACGGACTGATGCATCCAGAAGATGCAGGCCGTTCTGAAGGCAGAGCTTACGGATCCCACTGTTTGTGGTAGAATAAAGCCTGGTTCCTTCACCGCCGTGCATCAGGTTCAGTTTATCTACATATTCCATCAGCTCTGTGGCTGTATCCTTGCCGATATGCTGGTACAGAGTTCCGCCAAACTGATTGGTGATATTATATTTTCCGTCGGAAAAAGCACCTGCACCGCCAAATCCCTTCATGATCGCGCAGGTTTTGCAGTGGATACAGGATTTTACTTTCTTTCCGTCGATGGGACATTTTCTTTTTTCCAGAGGATGACCTGCTTCAAAAACCGCGATCTTTTTCTCCGGATCATTATTCATCAGTTCATAGGCCGCAAAGATCCCACCGGGACCTGCCCCTACGATCAGTACATCATACTTCATAAACAAAAACTCCTTATTTTGTATTGCACATTTTCAGTGCTTTGTTTTTGCACAAACCCTGTCTATTCTACAACAAACGTGTTCAAAAGTCACCGTTTTTTTTCGGTTTTGGAAAAAAATCCTCAATCCTTCCGGAACCTTCCGATCTTAAGCTTTTTTCCATCTGTTTCCACAGTGATAGCACCGTTTTTCATGGTGTATTCCACCTGACTTCCGGCCTCTTTAAGCCGCTCTACGGTTTCCGGTGACGGATGTCCGTAGGTGTTGGCGGAAGAACAGGAAATGATCGCCACTTCCGGCTTTATTTTCTCAAGAAATGCTTCTGTGGTAGAATAACGGGAACCGTGATGTCCCACCTTCAGACAGTCAACATCCTCAAGCACCCCGGCTGCCAGAAGCTTTTTCTCCGTATCTGCACCGATATCTCCGGTAAAAAGCATCCGGAATTCTCCAAAAGACAACTTCATCACCATTGCTTCCTCATTCACATCTTTTCCCGCAGCATTTTTTTCCGGCCACAGAACAGAAAAAGATACCCTTCCGCAAGGCAGCTCATCTCCTTTTTCTGCTGTCACTACCTTAACTCCGGCAGTTTTTGCTGTCTCTGCAAGCTCCCTCCACGCATCTGGTCTTTCAACCAGGCAGGCAGGATCAGATATCCGGCCCGGATGGTTGTGAGACCTTTTCCCATATATTCCAGAAGTTCCTTCACACCGTTGATGTGATCCTGATCTGTATGAGAAATAAAAATCCCATCCAGCCAGGAAATCCCCTGACTTTTCAATGCCGGCAAAAGACAGTATCTTCCAAGGTCCGACTGGCTGCTGCTTCCTCCGTCGATCAGAAAATGGTGATCCTCCGGGGTCTCCACAAGAATACCGTCCCCTTGTCCTACATCCAGGCAGATCACCTTCAGACTTCCTGCCGGATGATATCCCAGTATCAGGATTCCGACTGCCAGAAAAATACCGGCTGTTATCCGGATAGCATATAGCTTCCGGCAACCTGCTTCCGACCGCTCCCCTGATAGCTCCGTTTCCTCACAGACTGCTTTTTTCTTCCGGAGCTGTTCTTTTATATACTGTCCCATAAACAGAACTGTGATCAAAAAACCATAATATACCAGGATCTGCCATATTTCCGGCTCCCCTCCGATCCAGGTACTCCATCCTGACTTTCCTGCCAGACTGCAGAGATATTCATAAAAAAGCAGCAGTACTTGCCGGCAGGAGCACCAGTTTGCCACGGGAATACTGAGAATCCCCAGCAGCAGCGCCGCCATTCCTCCAGTCAGCACTGCCCCCACACTTGAAAGCACCAACAGATTCAGGATAAATCCGGCAATAGAGACTTCTCCGAAAAACTTCAGCATCACCGGCAGTGTCACAAGCTGAAGCGCTATAGGACTTACCAGTGCCTTTGTCCACTTTTTCTCCGCTCCTGCAAGGGCACAGATCTTTTCCGCAGCGGGCCCCATTCCCAGAACACAGCCAAAGGACAGAAGAAATCCACTGTCCAGGAGATAGGCCGGAGATTCCACAAGGATCATCATGGCCGTTACGGAAAGAGCACTCATCATATCATAGATCCGTCCGGTGATCCTGGCTCCCATAGCGATCAGAAACATAGTTACTGCCCGCATGGTGGAAACACTCCCTCCGGTCATGATCCCATACTGCAGCATCACTCCCAGAGAAAAAATCCCGGCAGGCCAGATTCCCAGTCCCATCTTTTTCAGAATGTTGTAAAGCCCCATTCCCAGAATACTGATATGAAGCCCGCTGATCGCAAGGATATGTATGATCCCGGCCAGCTGATAGCGCATCTGTATTTCCGGATCCAGCTCCTGTTTATCTCCAAGCGTCATGGCACAAAAAACAGGCGCATCTTTTCCTGCTGCTTCCTTCAGGATCTGCCTGCAGCTTTCTTTTATCTCCAAAAGGAGCTGCCTGTAGCCGGAATACACTGCTGTTTTCTTTTGGAGCACAGCGTTCTTCATAAAATAATAACTATGACGACAGGCGTAGAATTGTCGACTATCAAAGCCGCCTGGATTCGCAGGACCTTCCACTCTTTTCAACGTTCCTTTAACCAGGATCCGCATTCCGGGTTTCAGATCTTCTTCTTTTTTGAGAAATATTCTTACATTTTCAATTGGAAATTTTTTTGACTGATGGATAAGATATGTTTTTTTCAGATAAACAGACTGGGAAAATTCTGTGTTTTCATACTGTTCCACTTCCCCGCAGATCATGGAACCAGGATGCGCTTCGATCTGCTTCTGCACATTTACCGGAAGGGGATTCCCCCTGATCAGAGGAATCCCCATAAGCTCCAGCGTGCCAAGACTCAGCACCATAAGAAAACACAAAAGACACATCGGCCTTTTCACCATAAATGTTCTCCCGTTTTCTGATATTTTGAAATGTTTTATTTTTTCTGTTCTTTTTTAGCCTTTGTGTGTGCCAGCAGGCTGTCGTTCCACTCATAGAACTTATAAAGCTGCATGTTCTGGCCAAAGGTCACTTCCTTGTTTCCTTCGATGGAAATCTCAACTTTGTCCATATCTGTTGCCGCGATCAATGTATTTACCACCGAATACACGGCAACCTGTTCCGAAACATCCAACGCATAATCCTGAAACACAGAATTATAATCTACATAGCAGATACCGTTTGCTCTCGTCAGGGAAAGTACCTCTGAATTCTCCGGTATCGTAGGATAATGTCCTTTTTCCAGCGGACCTCTTGCAAGCTGCTCCAGAACCACCGTAGCTTTCGGAAGATTTCGTCTGTAGCGGACACTTCTCTGTTCCGCTACCAGTTTATCTCCGTTTTTGTTTGTGAAATACAGAGTAAAGGTGTCATAACTGTACACATCCCCATCGGAGCCGGAAAACTCCACAAAGGTGTCGTTATTCATGGCTCCCACTTCTTCACCCCTGGTATCTGTCAGTGGCTTTTTACCCACACAGATCTCAACGGACTCCACTCCTGGAACCTGCAAAAAGATCTTCACTATACCTGCCCGCACCAAAAGTTCCCTGGTACGTGACATTTTATCATAGGCCTCATTGAATTCTATGTTCAGGACTCCATCCTGTATGGAATAAGAAGAAATCTTTACCCCCTCCGGAAAAAGTGAGATTCCGTTTTCCCTGGTCTCTCGGTTATTCAAACTCTCGGAAAAATTGCGCAGCATCACTTCTGTTGTTTCCTTCTCCGGAGTATATTTTTCTTCTTTCAGTCTCGTTTCATCGCTGTTGATATAATAAAATCTATACTGCTGTTCTTCGTTTTTATTTCTTCCCGACAAACCTATAAAAGCAACCAGTCCAAGAAGGATGCAGGCAGCGGCCACACAGATGATCAAAATCGTTTTTTTCATGCTGTACCTCCTAGGACGGGATATAGGACAGTGGGATCTTCACGGTAAATGTGGTTCCCTCGCCCTCTTTGCTGGATACCTTGATGATTCCATGATGCATGGCTATGGAACTTCTTGTAATGGCAAGTCCAAGACCGGTTCCGCCGATCTCTCTGGAATGGGATTTATCCACACGATAAAAACGCTCAAATATCCTTTCAATGGAATCTTCCGGTATTCCCAGGCCGGAATCTGCAACCGTCACATAGAAATCCTTATGATCCGCATCCAGTGTTACGCGGACCCATCCCTCATCTACATTGTATTTGATACCATTTTCGACCAGGTTACTGATGGCAAGGGTAAATTTCACCTCATCCACATCTGCAGTTACCGGTCGGAACGAATCCAGGATCAGGTCGATCCTTCTCTGATCTGCAATGGGCCGGAGACGCTTCAGGATATTCTCCAGCAGCTCATTGATATTCATATTTGTGATATTCATATCTGCTGCTTTTTTGTCCATCTTTACCAGGGAGAGCAGATCGGTGATGATCTTGTTCTCTCTGTCAATCTCTTCTGTGATATCAGAAAGAAATTCCTGATACAGTTCCTCCGGAACCCCCTGCTGTCCTACCAGCGAATCCGCCAGAACCTTCATGGAAGTCATAGGTGTCTTCAGCTCATGAGACACATTGGATACAAACTCCTGTCTGGATTCATCCAACGTCTTCATTCTGGAAAGCATCTTGTTAAATGCATCTGTGATCAAAGCTGTCTCTGTATAATCCGGTACCGAGATCTCCTCATTCTGATATCCGTCTGTAAGATCCTCGATCGCTTTCGTTACCCTGGCAAATGGCTTCACCAGGATCGTGGAAAGAATATAGCCAGAAAAATGGCCAGCACTACAATGATACCGATGATCAGAATCCCTTTCTGCTCCAGTTCATGGATGGTTGCTGTCACCTCACTGGAAGATGCCATGATCATCATGGCACCCTGCACCTGTTTTACATCCGGACTTTTTACCGGAACTGCCAGAATCAGCTTCTGGCTGTCAGAATCATATCGGTAGGCATCTTCTCCTCTAAAACAGTTCAATACTTTCTGAGAAACCAGAGTCCTGCCCTCATCCACACCATAGGTATCCTTGATGATCCTGAAATCCCTGTCTACAATGAGAATCCTGCCACCATAGCTGTTGGACAGTAATTCCAGCTTGCTGTTCACCGTCTGAGAGCTGGTATCATTCAGATAATTCTCCTTGATCAGCAGGTCGCACATGATGTCACAGATATTCTCCATGCTCTGCACACGGTTGGCAATGGCACGGTCTTCATAGTTGGCAATGACCATTTCCGTTACAATGACACTCGGTACGATTCCCAGTATGATCAGGATGATCAGAATACGAAAGCGGAGACTTTTAAAAAATTTGCCGTTCTTTTTGATCTTCACAGGTTATGCCTGGAAATAGTATCCCACACCCCATTTGGTGTGTACATATTTCGGCTCACTGGGATTGGCCTCGATCTTTTCTCTCAGGCGGCGGATATGTACATCTACGGTACGGACATCTCCCGGATATTCATAGCCCCATACGATATTTAGAAGATTTTCTCTGCTGTATACCTTGTTCGGATTGAATACCAGAAGCTCCAGCACATCAAATTCCTTGGCTGTGAGATTGATCTCTTTTCCGGAGATAAATACGCGGCGTCCTTCGCAGTCCAGCTTCAGTTCTCCGACTTCCACAGTCTTGGCCTTTTCCTGCTTCTCCTGTTTGCTGCCTGCACGGCGGATGATCGCCTTGATGCGGGCTTTGACTTCCAGGATATTGAAAGGCTTGGTGACATAATCATCAGCTCCGTATTCCAGACCCAGGATCTTATCCATATCTTCTCCTTTTGCTGTAAGCATGATGATCGGAACATTGGAAAATTCACGGATCTGCTGGCATACCTCAAGACCGTCCATTTTGGGAAGCATCAGGTCAAGAAGGATGATATCGTACTCTCCTGCTTTTGCTTTTTCCAGTGCTTCCTCTCCGTCATAGGCACAGTCCACTTCCATTCCGTCCTGCTCCAGACTGAAGCGAAGTCCCTTGACAATCAGTTTCTCATCATCTACTACCAATACTTTCCTGCTCATTTAGCGCTCCTTACTTTATTGCTATTTTATCCTTTATCTTCTCATAGGTTCCTTCTTTGATGCCTGGTACATTCATGATATCCTCTGCTGAAGTAAAGGGACCGTTCTCTTCCCTGTAAGCGATGATCGCCAGGGCCTTGGACTCCCCTACACCTGTGAGAGTAGTAAGCTGGGATACATCAGCGGTGTTCAGGTCGATCTTCTGCTCTGTACCGGTATCTTCTCCGGAAGCTTCCTGTCCGGTTCCGTTGTCCGTGTCATTTCCGGATGAAGCTTCTGTTCCATCCTGAGTGACTGCAAGGACCTGACTGTTTACTTCTTCCTGCGTTGGCACATAGATCTGCTGTCCGTCAGAAAGTCCCCTGGCACGGTTGAGATAGCTTGCCGCAGCTTCCGGAAGATATCCTCCGGCCTGCTCGATAGCCTGAAAAACGCGGCTGCCATATGGAAGCTCATAGACTCCCGGGCTGGTTACTGCTCCACATATATCTACATAAATGTTCTGAGGAGTGTCTGAAATCTCCGGCGGCTGTTTTTCAACCTCCGGAGTCTGTTCCTCTGCAGCCTCATTCTGTTTCTTCTGTGATATATCTGCCTCATCCTCTGCAGATTTCTTCCCGGATACTTCACTTTCCGTATCCTTCGGTTCTTCCTGCTCTGCATCCATTCCGGATGCTTCCGTACTTTCTTCCTGCACCAGTTCTTTCTCCAGAAATTCTGTTCCGTCATCCTTACAGCCTGTCAGCCCTGCCAGGATCAGTAACAAAAATATGGAAAAAACAAGCCGAACACTTCTGATATGTGATCTTATTTTCATAGGTAGGCGGTTCACTCCTTTCCGCCGATATGGCGGCAGGTGCCCCGTTACTCATGCAAAACCATACCTTATTTTAACGAAGTATTACAAATATTACAATACTTTTATTTCTATTTCCATTTGAAAATAACTACACCTGCAATACAGATCAGCATTCCCAACAGCTTTCTCCACTGAAAATCTGCTCTTTCCACACCGAAAATCCCCAGCAATTCTATAAGATAGGCCACCGCAAGCTGAGAAATGACAATAAGCATAACCGCCCGCGCAGGCCCCAGACTTCCCATACTCCGGATCACTGTGATAGTGATAAATGCACCGATCACTCCTCCGAGTAAATTATATTTATCCTCCACCTGCCACAGCATGCCGATACTTTCTCTGCCTGTGAAAAACCATGCTGCCACACAGACCAGAAATGCAGAAAACTGTACCCAGCCGGTTGAAACCCACAGACTGGTCTGTTTTGTTACATTTGTGTTAAATACCCCTTGAATACTCATCAGTGCACCTGAGATCAGTGCTGACAAAAATCCCCACATAAAAATCCCTCCATATATACTCCATTTCCGATATTACTGCCGGAAAAAGGCGCTGCATATTTCTGCAACGCCTTTACGGTTTCTTATAGTTTATGTTGTTTTTCTGAAATTATTCCGGAAAATATTTTCTGAGATATATCCTTCCGGAAAACGCAATATGCGGCATCTCATAAAAAATGGCTGTTTCCGGACAGATCGGACGATAGAGTGGGTCTGCCACAATGATCCTGGCTGTTTTCAACTTTTCTTCCATGGCTTCCTCGCCACAGATGGCTTCATCTCCCCTGCGCAAAAGTCCCTCCGTGATCTCCAGCGGACAGAGCATCTGAACTTTTTTCCGTATTTCTGCTCTATGACTGCTGCCAGGGAGCCCATGGTAACCGGTTCTCCGATGATGGTAATGTCCGGTGCGGAAAAAACAGCTCATCTTCGTCGGACAATTCCCTGCTTTCTCCTGAAGGGCAGATACTGCTGACAGACTGTTCTTCCCTGAAATAAGATTACCTTGCTCCG
>ENA-OQHY01000525-OQHY01000525.1-human-gut-metagenome-genome-assembly--contig:-NODE-525-length-21534-cov-2.120661_pt1 | contig 21534 bp, 24 predicted proteins | sample MGYA00242570_ERZ504733 | MGnify/ENA primary metagenome ERZ504733 (study PRJEB26092, sample SAMD00036219) | human gut metagenome | host: Homo sapiens | study: EMG produced TPA metagenomics assembly of... | reverse complement strand
TGTCTACCCGCAACGATAACCCGCAGGCGGCAAGCCGTCCGTGGGACAAAGACCGTGATGGTTTCGTGCTGGGTGACGGTGCGGGTATGATCGTACTTGAAGAGTACGAACATGCTAAAAAACGTGGCGCGAAGATTTATGCTGAAGTTGTCGGCTTCGGATGAGCAGCGATGCATACCACATGACGTCACCACCAGAAAATGGTGCGGGCGCCGCGCAGGCAATGGCCAACGCGATTCGCGACGCGGGTCTTACCCCGGAGCACATCGGTTACGTTAACGCGCACGGTACTTCTACGCCAGCAGGCGATAAAGCAGAAGCTCAGGCTGTTAAGTCTATCTTCGGCGAATACGCCAGCCGCGTGCTGGTGAGCTCCACGAAATCCATGACCGGTCACCTGTTGGGGGCGGCGGGTGCAGTAGAGTCTATCTACTCTATCCTTGCGCTGCGCGATCAGGCTGTTCCGCCAACCATCAACCTGGATAATCCGGATGAAGGTTGTGACCTGGACTTCGTTCCTCACGAAGCGCGTCAGGTAAGTGGTATGGAGTACACCCTGTGTAACTCCTTCGGCTTTGGTGGTACTAACGGTTCACTGATCTTCAAAAAGATCTGAGCCTGACTGCATCATGGCGATTAAAAAAGGTCCGCTTGTCGGGCCTTTTTTATTGTCATCCCTAAACCACCTCCTGGGGAGGTGGTGATTGTTCCTGTAAGGCTCTAGCCTGAAGAATGCCCATGTCGGAATATCTTTGCTTACTCACCACAAGTAAAAGGAGACAAACCGACATGGGGCTTTACAGGAGTTCATCACATGTATATTGGCGTTGCAAATACCACATAGTCTGGACGCCGAAGTACCGTTTCAGGATCCTGAAAGATAAGCTGGGTAAAGAACTTTACAGGACAATCTACATTCTCTGCGGAATCAAAGATTGTGAGGTTATGGAGCTAAATGTTCAGCCAGATCATGTACATCTCGTTGTCATTGTCCCACCGAAAATTTCTATATCCACTCTGATGGGGCATCTGAAAGGCCGCAGCGCTATCAGGCTCTACAATCGTTTTCCGCACATAAGAAAGAAGCTATGGGGCAATCATTTTTGGTCCCGCGGATACTTTGTAGATACGGTGGGGGTAAATGAAGAAATAATCAGACGATATGTGCGGCATCAGGAGAAAACGGAACAGACACATGAACAGCAGATGGAATTGTTAGAGTAGTTAGTGGAAAGTGATAGTAGCCCCCCTTATAGGGGCATTCTCAAAAGCCACCTTCTAAGAAGGTGGTCTTTTACTAAGCCTAATCTTCTTGTCGGCTGCATGGCATCCTGCCAGACTAAATGCCCACGCATAAGGAGCCACCATGTTTTTAATCAATGGCCTTGAGCAAAACACGCTGCCTGCTGGTGACAGGGCAACTCAGTTTGGTGATGGCTGCTTTACGACAGCGCGCATTCTCGACGGCAATGTCTGCCTGCTCGAGGCGCACCTTCGTCGTCTTCAGCAGGGTTGTGAAGCTTGATGATCCCCTTCACGCACTGGGACACATTGCGTCAGGAGATGGTTGGCCAGCTTGGCGGCCGGGGAAGCAAAGCGTTGTTCTGAAGGTGATTATCAGCCGCGGCAGCGGTGGCCGGGGATACAGCGGTTCAGCTTGCCAGCACCCAACGCGGATCCTTTCGGTGTCTGCCTGTCCTGCTCATTATCCGCGCTGGCGTGAAGAGGGCGTTACGCTGACGCTCAGCCCGGTACGTCTGGGGCGAAACCCCATGCTTGCCGGTATAAAACACCTCAACCGCCTTGAACAGGTACTGATTCGCACTCATCTTGAACAGACGGACGCTGATGAGGCGCTGGTTCTTGACAGCGAAGGGTTTATTACGGAATGCTGTGCGGCTAATTTACTCTGGCGGCAGGGGAGCGATGTTTATACGCCGTCGCTCGAGCAGGCCGGCGTCAACGGGATTATGCGTCAGTTTTGTTTGCAGCAGCTGGCACACTCTGGCTTTCGCGTTGTCGAAGTGAGCGCGAGAGAAGAGGCGCTGCACCAGGCTGATGAAATTATCATCTGTAATGCGCTGATGCCGGTTGTACCCGTCCGCGCGTATGGTCAATACAGCTTGTCCTCGCGCGAGCTGTTTCAGTTTTTAGCCCCGATATGTGAGCAAACCCGATAGTCATGAAGAAAATGTTGCGCTTTGTCCTCCTCCTTATCGTTGCGCTGGGTCTTGCCGGCGGAGCGGGAGTGTGGAAAGTTCGTCAGCTGGCGAACAGTAAGATCCTGATTAAAGACGAGACGATTTTTACCCTGAAAGCGGGGACGGGCCGCCTGGCGCTTGGCGAACAGCTTTATGGCGACAAGATCATTAACCGTCCGCGCGTGTTTCAGTGGCTGTTACGTATCGAACCTGAACTGTCTCATTTCAAAGCCGGTACCTATCGCTTTACGCCGGGAATGACCGTCAAAGAGATGCTTCAGCTGCTGGAAAGCGGTAAAGAAGCGCAGTTCCCGCTGCGTTTTGTTGAGGGGATGCGCCTGAGCGATTATCTCGAGCAGCTGCGCGATGCTCCGTACATTAAGCATACCCTGAAAGATGACCGCTATCAGACGGTGGCCGAGGTACTGAAATTTGAACACCCTGAGTGGGTGGAAGGCTGGTTCTGGCCAGACACCTGGATGTACACCGCAGGCACGACCGATGTGGCTATTCTCAAGCGGGCGCATAAAAAGATGGTAGCAGCCGTCGATTCCGCCTGGGAAGGGCGCATGGACGGCCTGCCATACAAAGATCAAAACCAGTTTGTCACGATGGCCTCAATTATTGAGAAAGAGACGGCCGTCGCCGCCGAACGCGATCAGGTGGCATCGGTCTTCATTAACCGTCTGCGTATCGGCATGCGTCTGCAAACGGACCCCACCGTCATCTACGGAATGGGCGAGAGTTATACCGGTAAGATTTCAAGAAAAGATCTGGAGACGCCAACGGCGTATAATACCTACGTGATTAGCGGTCTGCCGCCGGGCCCGATTGCCACGCCGAGCGAGGCTTCCCTGCGTGCGGCTGCGCATCCTGCTAAAACACCGTATCTCTATTTTGTGGCTGATGGAAAAGGGGGGCATACCTTTAACACCAACCTTGCCAGCCATAATCGCTCCGTTCAGGACTATCTGAAGGCACTTAAGGAAAAAAATGCGCAGTAAATACATTGTCATTGAGGGACTCGAAGGGGCGGGTAAAACCACGGCCCGCAATGTGGTGGTGGATACGCTCAAATCGCTTGGCGTTGCGGACATGGTATTTACCCGCGAGCCCGGCGGTACGCAACTGGCCGAAAAGCTGCGAAGCCTGGTGCTGGATATCAAATCCGTTGGTGACGAGGTCATCACAGATAAAGCAGAAGTATTGATGTTCTACGCGGCGCGCGTGCAGCTGGTGGAGACGGTCATTAAACCGGCCCTGGCTAATGGCAAGTGGGTAATTGGCGATCGTCACGATCTGTCGACCCAGGCTTATCAGGGCGGTGGGCGTGGTATTGACCAGACGATGCTGGCCACGCTGCGCGATGCGGTGCTGGGTGATTTTCGCCCTGACCTGACGCTCTATCTGGATGTGACGCCGGAAGTGGGTCTCAAGCGCGCCCGTGCTCGCGGTGAGCTGGACCGCATTGAGCAGGAGTCCCTTGATTTCTTTAACCGTACCCGCGCGCGCTATCTGGAACTGGCGGATCAGGATGGCAGTATTCGCACCATTGATGCGACGCAATCCCTGGAAGAGGTCACCCGCGCTATTCAGAAGACGGTTACGCAGTGGCTACAGGAGCAACAGGCATGAAATGGTACCCATGGTTGCGCCCGCATTTTGAAAAGCTGATCGAAAGCTATCAGGCTGGTCGGGGGCATCATGCGTTACTGATTCAGGCACTGCCGGGAATGGGGATGATGCATTGATTTACGCCATCACCCGCTTCCTGATGTGTCAGCAGCCGCAAGGCCATAAAAGCTGTGGTAAATGCCGTGGCTGCCAGTTAATGCAGGCGGGCACGCACCCTGACTATTACACGCTCGAGCCTGAGAAGGGCAAAAGCGCGCTCGGTATTGATGCCGTGCGTGAAGTCAGTGAAAAATTGTACGAACATGCGCGGCTCAGCGGCGCAAAAGTCGTCTGGCTCAAAGACGCAGCACAGCTTACCGAGGCGGCGGCGAATGCGCTGCTTAAAACGCTGGAAGAACCGCCAGAGAAAACGTGGTTCCTTCTCTCCTGTCGTGACCCGGGGCGTTTGCTGGCAACGCTGCGCAGCCGTTGTCGTCTTCACCACCTCGTTGTGCCTCAGGAATCATGGGCGCTGAGCTGGCTTGAACGAGAAGTGACAACGTCACAGGAAGGGGCGCTCTCTGCGTTGCGCCTGAGCAGCGGTGCGCCCGCGGCGGCGCTGGCATTACTGCAGCCAGAGGTCTGGTCACAGCGAGACGCGCTCTGCCGGGCCGTTGAGTCTCCATCACCAGCCGCGACTGGCTAAGTTTATTGCCTGCGCTTAACGGCGAGCAGGCCGCGGAACGTCTGCACTGGCTGGCTTCCTTACTTCTGGATGCGCTCAAACTCCAGCAAGGGGCAACGCTACTGACCAACCCGGACGTCTGGCCGCTGGTTAACACGCTGGCGAACGGCCTGTCAGGCGCATCATTACACGCTATCCTTCACGATATCTGTGAGAGTCGTGAACAACTTTTAACAGTGACCGGTCTTAATCGCGAGCTTTTACTGACCGACCAGTTGCTGCGTATCGAACATTACCTGCAACCAGGCGTGACACCGCCTGTTTCCCATCTCTGAGAGAGACATTATGTTTTTAGTCGACTCACACTGCCATCTTGATGGCCTGGATTATCAATCCCTGCATAAAAACGTGGACGACGTGCTGGCCAAAGCCGCTGCCCGTGATGTGAAGTTTTGCCTTGCCGTGGCGACAACGCTACCGGGGTATCGCGCCATGCGTGAGCTGGTGGGCGAGCGCGAGAACGTTGTTTTCTCCTGTGGCGTGCATCCGCTCAATCAGGATGAAGAGTACGACGTTGAGGAACTGCGCCGGCTGGCCGCAGAAGAGGGCGTCGTGGCGATGGGGGAAACCGGGCTGGATTACTACTACACGCCGGAAACGAAACCGCGCCAGCAAGCGTCCTTCCGCCATCATATTCGCATTGGTCGCGAGCTCAACAAGCCGGTGATTGTCCATACCCGTGATGCGCGCGCCGATACGCTGGCGATCCTGAAGGAAGAAAAGGTGACGGATTGCGGTGGCGTACTACACTGTTTCACAGAAGACAGAGAAACAGCGGGTAAACTGCTTGATTTAGGGTTTTATATCTCGTTTTCGGGGATCGTGACGTTCCGTAACGCTGAGCAACTCCGCGAAGCTGCGCGCTATGTTCCGCTCGATCGCATCCTCGTGGAAACAGACTCTCCGTATCTGGCACCGGTGCCGCATCGCGGTAAAGAAAATCAGCCAGCCATGACGAGAGACGTAGCCGAGTACATGGCCGTGCTTAAAGGCGTCAGCATTGAAGAGCTGGCCCGCGTCACGACGGACAACTTCTCTACGCTGTTCCATATCGACCCCGCCCGCCTGCAATCTGTTTGATACGCCTGTTTTTTTTTAGGCTCGTAATTAATACATAAAACGAGTAAAGTTCACCGCCTCATTTGGGGCGGTGAAGGTGTATTTAGACACATCCAGAAATGCTTTTTGTAAATAACTGAAAGTTTTTCGACCGTCTTAAGCTGAAACGTGATAGCCGTCAAACAAACTCAGAGGGAATTATTTTACTCTGTGTAATAAATAAAGGGCGCTTAGATGTCCTGTCCACGGCACGGTACTCCCCCCGGGCCAATGCGTGAAAGCGTAAAAAAAGCACAAATACTCAGGAGCACTCTCAATTATGTTTAAGAATGCATTTGCTAACCTGCAAAAGGTCGGTAAATCGCTGATGCTGCCAGTATCCGTACTGCCTATCGCAGGTATCCTGCTGGGTGTCGGTTCTGCTAACTTCAGCTGGCTGCCAGCCGTAGTTTCCCACGTGATGGCCGAAGCAGGCGGTTCCGTCTTTGCTAACATGCCTCTGATCTTCGCTATCGGTGTGGCGCTGGGCTTCACCAATAACGACGGCGTTTCTGCGCTGGCTGCAGTTGTTGCCTACGGCATCATGGTGAAAACCATGGCAGTGGTTGCGCCACTGGTTCTGCATTTACCGGCAGAAGAGATCGCTGCGAAACACCTGGCAGACACCGGTGTTCTGGGCGGTATCATCTCCGGTGCGATTGCAGCGTACATGTTCAACCGCTTCTATCGCATCAAGCTGCCTGAGTATCTGGGCTTCTTCGCGGGCAAGCGTTTTGTTCCGATTATTTCTGGCCTGGCAGCGATTTTCACTGGCGTGATCCTGTCCTTCATCTGGCCACCAATCGGTTCCGCGATCCAGACCTTCTCTCAGTGGGCTGCTTATCAGAACCCGGTTGTGGCGTTTGGTATCTACGGCTTCATCGAGCGTTGCCTGGTACCATTTGGTCTGCACCACATCTGGAACGTTCCATTCCAGATGCAGATTGGTGAATTCACCAACGCAGCAGGTCAGGTATTCCACGGTGATATCCCACGTTACATGGCGGGTGACCCAACTGCAGGTAAACTGTCTGGTGGCTTCCTGTTCAAAATGTACGGTCTGCCGGCAGCGGCAATTGCTATCTGGCACTCTGCTAAACCAGAGAACCGTGCAAAAGTGGGCGGTATCATGATCTCCGCAGCGTTGACCTCGTTCCTGACCGGTATCACCGAGCCGATCGAGTTCTCCTTCATGTTCGTTGCGCCGATCCTGTACATCATTCACGCGGTTCTGGCGGGTCTGGCGTTCCCAATCTGTATCCTGCTGGGTATGCGTGACGGTACGTCCTTCTCTCACGGCCTGATCGACTTCATCGTTCTGTCCGGTAACAGCAGCAAACTGTGGCTGTTCCCAATCGTTGGTGCGTGCTATGCCGTTGTTTACTACACCATCTTCCGCGTGCTGATCAAAGCACTGGACCTGAAAACACCAGGTCGTGAAGATGCGTCAGAAGACAGCAAAGCCACCGCGACAAGCGAAATGGCTCCGGCTCTGGTTGCCGCATTCGGCGGGAAAGAGAACATCACTAACCTGGACGCGTGCATCACTCGTCTGCGTGTTAGCGTTGCCGACGTCGCCGAAAGTAGACCAGCCGGGTCTGAAAAAACTGGGTGCAGCAGGGGTTGTTGTTGCTGGTTCGGGCGTCAGGCAATCTTCGGGACTAAATCCGATAACCTGAAAACCGAAATGGATGAGTACATCCGCAACAGCTAAGCTGTGACCTGGGGAGACTAAGGCAGCCGAATGGCTGCCTTTTTTATGGGTAGAAACTTAAAAAGAGTAATTGGCGCTGACGGAGACGTTCAGCGGCGCGCCATAGACAACGTATGACCCGACGTAGTCGTAGTATTTTTTATCAAACAGGTTGTTAACGTTGGCCTGCAAGGCCAGATCCCTGGTGACCTGATAACGGCTGAAGAGATTCACCAGCGCATAGCTGCCCTGTTCTGCACGGGACTGGCCTGCCGGGCCACCCTCCACATCCGTCCACACTTTATTCTGCCAGTTCACCCCGCCGCCCACCGCCAGTTCTGGCAGCATAGGCAATTGATAACGGGTAAACAGCTTCATGGTCGTACGTGGCTGATCGGAACTGATGGCATTCCCGCGCTTATCTTCTGCAATAAACCGTGTCGCCCCTAAGGTTAACTGCCAGTTGTCGGTCAGTGCACCGTTTAGCTCAAATTCAATCCCTTTGCTGACCACGCCATCCAGTGATTCATAAATAGATTCACCGCTCGGCATATAGGTGTAGGTATTGCTCGCCACGTTATCCTGTTCAATACGGAAAACGGCCAGTGAGGTGGTCAGGCGGGTGTTGAACCAGTCCGCTTTCACCCCCGCTTCGTAGCTTTTCCCGGTCGTAGGTCGAGGTAACGGCCGCTCGCGTCACGCTTGTCCTGTGGCTGGAAAATAGAGGTGTAGCTGACATAGGTCGACCAGTCTTCATTGATGTCATAAACCAGTCCTGCATAAGGCGTTACGTCATCTTTGGAACTTTCCAGACGGGTATCCGGGGAGCCTGCCGGGTTATAGCGAATGTTATAGTTGGTGTAACGCGCGCCAAGGATCAGGTGCAGCGGGTCGGCCAGCGAGAATCGGGCCGAGGTATACGCCGATGACTGGCGAATGTCGTCCTGGCTATAGAGCTTCCACGGTGTCCACTGCGGGTCGGCGATAGTGCCATTCCAGTTTTTAAAATTACCCACATCCACCATACCGTATAACGCATCCGGCATGCTGTTATCGTAATGGTTACGCTGGCGGCTGAAGCTCCCGCCAAACATCATCTCATGCTGACGACCAAAAAGGCTGAAATCGCCACGCAGGAAGGCGTCGATGGCATCCTGCTTACGTTCACCACGGTTCCAGCCGCCGTAGCCGACCATGCCCGCCCCGGTCTCTTTATCCGGATAGCCTGACATATACATCAGTTTGCTGTCGAAATGGGTTTCCGCATGCATGCCGTTGATGTGCGCTTCCCAGCCGTTGTCAAAACGTTGGGTCAGGTTGGCAAAGATACGGGTGTTGTCTTTATCCGAGTAAGCCCAGTCAGGCGCAACGGTCTGGCTGCGGTCGTAATGGGTTTTGCTTCCGTCGCTATACCAGGTTGGCAGACCGCCCCAGGTGGGATCGGCGGTGTGACTTTCCTGGTATTCATAGCCTACGGAGAGGGTCGTGCTATCGGTGACGTCGGCATCCACCACGCCATAGAGGAATTTTTTACGGTAGTGGTAGTTATCCACAGCGCTGTCGTTGTCCTGGTAACCGGTGATCAGACGACCGCGAACCTTGCCGGATTCTACCAGCGGGGCCTGTAAATCCAGCACATAGCGCTGCTTGTCCCAGCTGCCGTAGCTGGCGGAGACGTTCCCTTTGAATACGTTACTGTCTGCGTGCTTGCGTACCATATTGACGTAGGCGGATGGGTTACCGGTGCCGGACATCAGCCGGTAGCGCCGCGAACCACCTCTATACGGTCATAAATGGCGGTGTCGGCGGCGGTGTCGCCGAAGTTCCATACTTCGCTGATGGAGGTCGGCAGGTCATCGAACGCATAGTTACTGACGAAGAATCCGCGCGAGTAAAATACGGTGCGGTCGCTGTCCTGTACCTGGGCCGTTACGCCGGTGGTGTTGGTTAACACCTGGCCGACTGACTGCAGGTTCTGATCTGCCATGCGCTGCTGGCTAATCACGCTGACGGACTGGGGGATATCGCGGGGAACAAGTAACAGTTTGGTCCCGGTGGTGGTGGTTTTTACGCTGTAGTCCTGATCCTGTCCGCTGGAGGGATCCTGTGCGTTATCAAAGCCACCCTCCACAACTACCGTATCTTCGGTCGTGGAGGCGGCAAAACTGACGGTTGCATCAATGCCATAGCAATACAGGCTGCCAGCAACGAAGGTGTTGCGACAGGCTGGCGTTGCCCATCCCTGGTATGAGTAATGAAAGACATCATCAAACCCTTAATGAATGGTGAAGGTGGTCTGCATCAGTCCCGCGTGTGCGGGCTGATGTCGTTTTCTAAGTTGAAAATGCGCATGAAAATGCAAATGCGAAATATACGCATTGGGATTAACGGTGTAAACAGATGTGTCAAAAGGAACTGAAATAATGTTTCAGGCGATCGCGACGCGTCAGCGCTCACTCTCCAGGCAGCTGGAGGACATTCAGGAAAGAAATCGGTGGAGAAGGTTGAAAGGACAGGAGAATCTCGCTCATACTCTTGTGTTGTGTCACACAGTAATACTGAGAATGTGTTAATGGCGGCGCACTACGCCAGATTAAACAAAAAAGGAAAAGGTCATGGCTGAAGAAACGATTTTTAGTAAAATTATCCGCCGCGAAATCCCTTCGGATATCGTTTATCAGGATGAGCTGGTGACGGCTTTCCGGGACATTTCTCCTCAGGCTCCGACACATATCCTTATTATTCCTAATATTCTGATTCCGACCGTAAACGACGTAAAAACCGAGCATGAAGTAGCGTTAGGTCGTATGCTGACAGTGGCCGCAAAAATTGCTGAGCAGGAAGGGATTGCTGATGACGGTTACCGTCTCATCATGAACTGTAATCGCCACGGTGGTCAGGAAGTTTATCATATTCACATGCATCTGCTGGGTGGACGTCCTCTGGGCCGATGCTGGCACATAAAGGTCTTTGACATGCTTAAAGGGCGTATTGCAGCGCTGGTAATGACGATGTTGATCGTAGGGTGCAGCACGCGTCCGGCGATCCCCGTCAGCGATGAACAGACGCTGGTGATGGAATCCTCCGTACTTGCTGCGGGCATCACGGCGCAACAACCTGCGTTGTCGATCAGTGAAATCAACTCTTCTGCTTCCTCTACGCTCTTTAATGAAAGACAAGAACCAGTGACGGTGCACTACCGTTTTTTCTGGTATGACGTACGAGGTCTTGAAATGCATCCGCTGGAAGCGCCGCGCAGCGTCACTATTCCGGCAAGATCGTCGGTAACGCTCTATGCAGCGCCAACTATCTGGGTGCACATAAGGTGAGACTTTATCTTTATTTGTAAGGGGTGAACCTTGATTAAAAATTTGAGCCGTTATGCGCTCGTGACTGCTTTTGCTCTGTTCCTCGCAGGGTGTGTGACCCGAACTGAAGAGCCTGCGCCTGTGGAAGAGGCCAAACCGGGTACCGAGCAGCCGACACAGCCCACGCAGCCGCCGCCAACCGTACCGACTGTGCCGTCTATTCCGTCGCAGCCTGGTCCAATTGAACATCCGGATCAGACATCGCAGCCTGCGCCGCGCGTTCGCCATTACGACTGGAACGGTGCGATGCAACCGATGGTCGGCAAAATGTTGCAGCTCAGGGTGTGACCGCGGGCAGCGTATTGCTGGTTGATAGCGTGAATAACCGTACCAACGGTTCGCTGAACGCGGGCGAGGCGACAGAAACCCTGCGCAATGCCCTGGCCAATAACGGTAAGTTTACGCTGGTCTCGGCACAGCAGCTCGCGGTAGCCAAGCAGCAGTTGGGCCTGTCACCGCAGGACAGTCTCGGTTCACGCAGCAAGGCGATTGGGATTGCCCGTAACGTCGGTGCGCAGTATGTGCTTTACTCCAGTGCCACCGGTAACGTGAATACGCCAGCCCTGCAGATGCAGCTGATGCTGGTTCAGACAGGCGAGATTATCTGGTCAGGTAAAGGTGCCGTTACGCAACTCTGACTGTACGCGTGAAGAGATCCTGACGCGTTATTTTCCACATTATCGCCTTATCGCGCCGCAGGCCCCTTCCGGGCTTGGCGGCGCGAGTTGCATTATAGAGCAGGGCGAGCAACGTCTGGTATTGCGGCAGAATCACGATCCCTCAGCGTCTGCATCCCATTTCCGCCGTCAGTATCGGGCACTGAAACGCCTTCCGGCGGATCTGGTGCCAAAGCCCCGTTTTTACCGCCAGGCTTGATGGCCGTGGAGTATCTGGCAGGGGAGATCGGCAACACGCTACCGGAAACGGCAGTGCTTGCGGCTATGCTCTGTCATCTGCACCGGCAACCGCGTCTGGGGTGGCGGGTGACGCTGCTGCCGTTGCTTGATCAATACTGGCAGCAGGCTTCAGCCGACAGGCGAACCCCATTCTGGCTGGCACAGCTAAAAAGGTTGCGTAAAGCGGGCGAACCGCAGCCGCTTCGGCTCTCGCCGCTGCATATGGATGTTCATGCCGGAAATATTGTTCATACGTCCCTCGGTGCGAGGCTTATCGACTGGGAGTATGCCGGTGACGGAGACGTGGCGCTGGAGCTGGCGGCCGTCTGGTCGGAAGATGATGCTGCGCGGCAGCGGCTCATCACCGACTACGCCCGGATAGCGCACATGAATGCCGACGCCTGAGGCGTCAGGTGAGGCGCTGGCGACCGTGGGTCGTCATGCTGATGGCTGGCTGGTTTGAAATGCGCTTTCAGCAATCCCGAGACAAACAATTTATTGCGCTGGCAGATGATGCCTGGCGTCAGTTACAAACTAAAGGATAAGAGAGGTTGGTGTGGGTCCAGTCATGTTGGATGTAGAAGGGTTTGAACTGGATGCGGAGGAGCGTGAAATACTGGCGCACCCGCTGGTGGGAGGCTTGATCCTGTTCACCCGCAACTATCACGATCCGGCGCAGCTGCGAGAACTGGTGCGCCAGATCCGTGCTGCATCGCGAAATCATCTGGTGGTGGCTGTCGATCAGGAAGGCGGACGCGTACAGCGTTTCCGCGAAGGCTTTACTCGCCTGCCTGCCGCCCAATCTTTTGCGGCATTACTGGGCACGGAAGAGGGTGGCAAACTGGCGCAAGAGGCCGGCTGGCTGATGGCCAGCGAGATGATTGCCATGGATATCGACATCAGTTTTGCGCCGGTTCTGGACGTGGGGCATATCAGCGCCGCCATTGGCGAACGCTCATACCATGAAGATCCGCGTATTGCGCTGGCGATAGCGAGCTGTTTCATTGACGGTATGCACGACGCGGGAATGAAAACCACCGGGAAACATTTCCCGGGACACGGTGCGGTGACCGCCGACTCGCACAAAGAGACGCCGCGCGATCCGCGTCCGGAAGCTGACATTCGTGCCAAAGATATGTCGGTGTTCCGCTCCCTTATCACCGATAACAAGCTGGACGCCATCATGCCAGCGCACGTGATTTACAGCGACGTCGACCCGCGTCCTGCAAGCGGGTCCGCGCACTGGCTGAAAACCGTTTTGCGTCAGGAACTGGGGTTTAATGGCGTGATTTTCTCAGACGATTTGTCGATGGAAGGGGCGGCGATTATGGGCAGCTACGCCGAGCGCGGTCAGGCGTCGCTGGACGCAGGTTGCGATATGATCCTCGTCTGCAATAATCGTAAAGGTGCCGTCAGCGTGCTGGATAACCTGTCGCCGATCAATGCACAGCGTGTTACACAATTGTATCATAAAGGTTCATTTAGCCGTCAGGAGCTGATGGACTCGGCGCGCTGGAAGACGGTCAACGCGCAGCTTGAAGCCCTGAATGAACGCTGGCAGGCACATAAAGCCAGCCTGTAAATCCTCCCGGAAGGCGTAGCGTGGTGAGAAGACAATGATCATCTATTTACACGGTTTTGACTCAAACAGTCTGGTAATCATGAGAAGGTCCTGCAGCTGCAGTTTATCGATCCGGATGTCCGCTGATCAGTTACAGCACACGCCATCCAAAGCATGATATGCAGCACTTGCTCAAAGAGGTGGACAAGATGTTGCAGCTCAACATCGATGACCGTCCGCTGATTTGTGGCGTGGGATTAGGTGGCTACTGGGCAGAGCGGATTGGATTCCTGTGCGATATCCGCCAGGTGGTGTTCAATCCTAATCTTTTCCCGAATGAGAACATGGAAGGCAAAATTGACCGCCCTGAAGAGTATGTCGATATTGCCACCAAGTGCGTCAGTAATTTTCGGGAGAAAAACCGCGACCGTTGTCTGGTGATCCTGTCGCGTAATGATGAAGCCCTTAACAGCCACCGGGCGGCTGAGCTGCTGCATCATTACTATGAAATTGTCTGGGATGAAGAACAGACCCACAAATTCAAGAACATCTCCCCGCATTTGCAGCGGATCAAAGCCTTCAAAACCCTGGCTAAGCCACCGCGTACGACCTGCCAGCCCGGCCGCGAAAGCGCGCCGGGCTTTCTTTTTGTCCAGAATTGTCTACTTTTAAGCCATCAAAACTTGATGCATATCAATTTTGGTATGACCAATGCGCCTGACGTGGTATTCTCAATTCACCTGAATGGTTTCAGTGCTGTAACCTGTTGTTAATTAAGGGTTATTTTTATAACTTTTAATTAACAATTGGTTAATAATTTGAGGGGGTCACGTTGACTACGCCATTGAAAAAGATAGTGATTGTCGGCGGTGGTGCTGGCGGGCTGGAGCTGGCTACACAGTTAGGCAAGAAGCTCGGTCGCGGCAAAAAAGCCAAAATTACACTGGTGGAATCGTAACCATAGCCATCTGTGGAAACCGCTGTTGCACGAAGTGGCGACCGGTTCACTGGATGAGGCGTGGACGCGCTGAGCTATCTGGCACATGCGCGCAATCACCATTTCCAGTTCCAGCTGGGCTCCGTGGTGGATATCAATCGTGAGAGCAAAACCATTACCCTGGCAGAGCTGCGCGATGAAAAAGGGGAACTGCTGGTCCCTGAGCGCAAACTGCCGTTTGACACGCTGGTCATGGCGCTAGGCAGTACCTCCAATGACTTCAACACACCAGGTGTAAAAGAGCACTGTATCTTCCTCGATAACCCACATCAGGCACGTCGTTTCCACCAGGAAATGCTGAACCTGTTCCTGAAGTACACCAGCAATATGGGTGCGAACGGGAAGGTTAATATCGCGATTGTTGGTGGGGGGGCGACGGGCGTCGAGCTTTCTGCTGAGCTGCACAACGCGGTGAAACAGCTGCACAGCTACGGTTATAAAGGCTTAACCAATGACGCGCTGAACGTGACGCTGGTTGAAGCGGGTGAACGTATCCTGCCGGCGCTGCCCCCGCGCATTTCCGGTGCGGCGCATAATGAACTGACCAAGCTGGGCGTGCGGGTTCTGACCCAAACCATGGTAACCAGCGCGGACGGCGGCGGCCTGCATACCAAAGATGGCGAGTACATCAAAGCAGACCTGATGGTCTGGGCTGCTGGCATCAAGCACCTGATTTTATGAAAGAGATTGGCGGGCTGGAAACGAACCGTATTAACCAGCTGGTGACCGAGCCGACCCTGCAAACCACACGCGATCCGGACATTTTCGCCATCGGCGACTGTGCTTCCTGCGCGCGTCCGGAGGGCGGTTTTGTGCCTCCGCGTGCTCAGGCAGCGCACCAGATGGCAAGCCTGGTACTGCACAATATTCTGGCGCAGTACAAAGGTAAGCCGATGAAAGCCTATGTCTATAAAGACCATGGTTCTCTGGTATCGCTCTCGAACTTCTCTACCGTCGGCAGCCTGATGGGTAACCTGATGCGCGGCTCTATGATGGTAGAAGGGCGAATTGCACGCTTTGTCTATATCTCGCTCTATCGTATGCACCAGATTGCCCTGCACGGTTACTTCAAAACCGGGCTGATGATGCTGGTGGGACGAATCAACCGCGTTATTCGACCACGCCTGAAGCTGCACTAATATTCTCTCCCTCCGGGGCTTCCGGAGGGAATTTTTAGCATATCATGCTGCTCATCGTACATTGAGTGCTTAAGAGTTCTCCTAAACACGATATATCTCTCCTCCACGTCCACTTTTTGATCCTTTGTCTTATTGGCGAAGCGCGACCTGCATTGCAAAATTGTTACCAATAGCAACAAAGGAGGAAGTCCCGTGAATAAATCAATGTTGGCGGGTATAGGGATTGGCGTCGCTGCTGCGTTAGGTGTGGCTGCCGTTGCCAGTCTCAACGTATTGGATCGCGGCCCACAATACGCACAGGTCGTGTCTGCTACCCCGATTAAAGAAACCGTGAAAACGCCTCGTCAGGAGTGCCGTAACGTCTCCGTGACCCATCGCCGTCCGGTACAGGATGAAAACCGTATCGCCGGTTCAGTACTGGGTGCGGTTGCCGGTGGTGTGATCGGCCATCAGTTTGGTGGTGGTCGTGGTAAAGATGTGGCGACCGTGGTCGGCGCGCTGGGCGGCGGCTATGCCGGTAACCAGGTGCAGGGCGCTATGCAGGATAACGACACGTACACGACGACTCAGCAGCGCTGCAAAACCGTCTATGACAAGTCGGAGAAAATGCTGGGTTATGACGTGACGTACAAAATTGGCGATCAGCAGGGCAAGATCCGCATGGATAAAGACCCGGGTACTCAAATTCCGCTGGATGGAAACGGCCAGCTGGTACTGAATAACAAAGTGTAAAAAAGATGTTCTCTGAACTTAGCTCCTCAAGCGCTCAGGCTGAGGAGCTTTTTTTTTGCGTCAGATTTTGAGCAGTTCAGGCCACAGTTTCAGCGTGGTCGCGGTAATGGTTTGCAGTTTTTCCAGCGTAGCCCCTTCACGAGCGCTTATCGACATACCCTGCAAAATACAGTTCAGGTATTGCGCCAGCATCTGTGGATTGCAATGCACAGGAATTTCACCTCGTTGTTGGCGCTGAGACAGGAACGCGCTTAGCGTCTCTTCCTGCATGGCATGGCGCGATTTCACCGTGTTGGCAATCTCTTTTGAGGAGGCCGCAAGGGTGGCAGAGGTGTTAATCATAAAGCAACCCGCAGGGGTATCTTTACTGGTGAAGCAGGTCGCGACGGTGGTGAAGTAGTCCCGTAGCGCCTGTTCGACGCTTTTCTCTTCACAAAACAGCTGGGCTTCGTGTTTCGCCGCAAAGCGCGAAATGTATCTGTCCAGCACCGCCCTGAACAGCCCCTCTTTATTGGTGAATTCAGCATACAGCGTGGGTGCTTTGGCACCGGTAGCTTCCACCAGATCGGAAAGCGAGGTCGCTTCATACCCATGTTGCCAGAAGAGAGTCATGGCCTTATCAAGCGCTGCATCCCTGTCGAACACTTTTGGTCGGCCACGGCTTTTCTTCGCGCAACTCGTCACGTCGGTTGTCATTTGCCGTTGGTCCTCTGTTGGTTTGTTGAATAATCATTATAAAAATAATCGCGGGTGACCACCAGCACTGATGAGAGAAAAATAAATTAATCATATGGGTATGAAAAATAACGAATTTAAAATTTAATTAATGTTCGTTATAAAAAGATGTTGACGCGTGAGCTGGATCACATTTATGATTTACCTATCGATCGTTAACTAAATAGCTAACGACCTCCAAATCATCTGCCCAAAGGTAAAAATCATGAAAAACGTAAAAACCTCATCGCTGCTGCTGTTCTGAGTTCACTTTCTTTCGCAAGCTTCGCTGCTGTTGAAGTGCAATCAACCCTGCTGACCAGCATAAAGTCGGGACTATCTCTGCTTCTGCCGGGACTAACCTGGGCTCACTGGAAGATCAGCTGGCGCAGAAAGCTGACGAGATGGGTGCAAAATCTTTCCGCATCACCTCAGTGACCGGTCCTAACACCCTGCACGGCACCGCTGTTATCTACAAATAAGCCTGGCTAAACCCTCATTTATGCCACTGCGATGCCACTGTAAAAAAGCCCTGCTCAGCAGGCTTTTTATTGGGGATCACATCGACTGCTGGGTGACATCCTGATGCCGGGTGACATCGGTGGGCATCCCGGAACGCGCCTCCATCGCACGCTCCATCACGATGCCATCCGTGCGGGCATTCGTTTTAAAGCTCACCATCGCGGCATTCAGATTAATTGGCAGTGTCTGCGGATCGTCGCCAATGTTTTTCGATAACGGCTGGTGAATTTCAACCAGTCTTACGCCACCCGGCTCCTCAGAAACCTTAATGGGCGTATTAATAATATTCACTCGGGTACCAGGCGTGATCACGCTATAGAGCGTCTTGATATCATCATCGCGCAGACGAATACAGCCGGAACTGACGCGCATCCCGATACCGAAATCCGCATTTGTTCCATGCAGAAGGTAAACGCCACCATAGGCCGCAAGACGGATCGCGTGGTGACCCATCGGATTCTCCGGACCCGCTGGCACCACAGCCGGCAAATCAATCCCCTGTGCTTTATAGCGAGCACGAATATTAGCCGTTGGCGTCCAGGTTGGTTGGCACGTTTATCCGATACGGTGGTGACCATTGTTGGGGTCAGCGTGTCGCCGCCCAGCTGGCAATACCGATTGGATAAACGGTGACTTCATTTTTACCCGGTGGGTAATAGTAAAGACGCAGCTCGGCAAGGTTTATCACGATCTTCGCGCGCTACATCCGGGAGAAGGGTCTGCAACGGGATGGTCAGGACGCTGCCAGCGCGTGGCACATAGGGGTCGACGCCAGGGTTAGCCTGCAGCAGAGCCAGAAAGCCTACGTTATATTTTTTGGCAATCGCTTCGAGCGATCCCCCATTATTTTCAACCACATGAAAACGGTTTTCGCCCACGACCTTGCTGCCAGCAGGGGGAAGAGGCCAGGTATTTGCGCGTGCAGGAAGCGCAACAGCGACCGTTGCTGCCAGCGCAAACACGGTTATCCAGCGGGTAAAACGCGAAGAGGTCATCATCACCATAATCCATATAAATAATAAGGTTATTGTTTTATAAGGCGTTAACGATAATTATGGCGAATGGGTATGTCGGGAAATCCAGGTGAAGTGCAAAGAGTTTGTAAATTGTCCCCCCGTAAGCATTGCGCCAACGGGGGGAAGGGGAATTATGCGACAGCGTTCTCTTCCAGCTGACGCATAAAGTGACGAACCCACTCCATCCGGTTTTTACGATCCGTCAGCTCCTGCGTAAATTTCAGACGCGTTGGACCATCCAGACGGAAATGCTGCGGCTGTTTCTGGAGCAGACCGATTAGCCACATCGGATTAACGTGATTCTTCTCGCAAATTCAATCACGCCACCTTTTTCATTGCCTTCGAGCTTACGAATGCCCAGCTTTTGTGCCTGCTGGCGCAGCCTCGCAATATCCAGCAGGTTTCTCGCGGCATCCGGCAACAGGCCAAAGCGATCGATCAGCTCTACCTTAATTTCATCCAGTTCGTTCTCATTTTTCGCACTGGCGATACGTTTGTAGAACGACAGACGTGTGTTCACATCCGGAATAAAATCATCCGGCAGCAGGGAAGGCATGCGCAGTTCCACCTCAGTCTGCTGGCTGGTCAGATCTTCCAGCGATGGCTCACGTCCGGCCTTCAGGGCATCGACCGCATTTTCCAGCAGCTCCATATAGAGCGAGAAGCCGATGGTTTCCATCGAGCCGCTCTGGTCTTCGCCCAGAAGTTCACCTGCACCGCGGATCTCAAGGTCGTGTGTCGCCAGCGCGAAGCCCGCGCCCAGATCTTCCAGCGATGCGATAGCCTCCAGACGTTTTTTGCGCATCGGTGGTCATCGCTTTCGGATGCGGGGTCAGCAGCCAGGCGTAGGCCTGATGGTGCGAGCGGCCAACGCGGCCACGCAGCTGGTGAAGCTGCGCCAGTCCAAAGTGATCCGCGCGCTCAATAATGATGGTATTGGCCGTCGGAATATCGATCCCGGTCTCAATGATGGTGGTACACACCAGGACGTTAAAGCGCTGGTGGTGGAAATCGTTCATCACCCGCTCCAGCTCGCGCTCGCGCATTTGACCGTGACCGATAGCGATGCGCGCTTCCGGCACCAGTTCTGCCAGCCTGTCCGCCGCTTTCTGGATATTTTCCACGTCGTTGTAGAGATAATAGACCTGACCCCCGCGCAGTACTTCACGCAGAATAGCCTCGCGGACGACCAGGTTGTCGTACTCACGAACAAAGGTTTTTACCGCCAGACGACGTGCCGGCGGCGTGGCGATAATCGACAGGTCGCGCATGCCGCTCATCGCCATATTCAGCGTTCGCGGAATCGGTGTGGCGGTGAGGGTGAGGATATCGACGTCGGCACGCATCGCTTTAATACGCTCTTTATGACGGACCCCGAAGCGGTGTTCTTCATCGACGATCAACAGCCCCAGATCTTTCCACTTCACATCACTCTGCAGCAGCTTGTGGGTGCCGATCAGAATATCGATCTTACCCTCGCTGGCCTGTTCCAGAATCTGCGTCTGCTCTTTGGTACTGCGAAAACGTGACAGCATCTCAATACGAACCGGCCAGTTGGCGAAACGGTCACGGAAGTTGTCAAAATGCTGCTGGGCGAGCAGGGTGGTAGGCACCAGCACCGCGACCTGTTTGTTGTTTTCTACCGCGAGGAAGGCGGCGCGCATCGCCACTTCGGTTTTGCCGAAGCCGACATCGCCGCAAACCAGCCTGTCCATCGCCAGCGGCTGCACATGTCGCTCAGCACAGCATTAATGGCCTGAGCCTGATCCGGCGTGGTTTCAAACGGGAAGCTATCGCAGAACATCTGGTACTGTTGTTTATCATGCCTGAAGGCAAAGCTTCTTTGGCCGCGCGTTGGGCGTAGATATCCAGCAGTTCTGCCGCCACATCACGCACTTTTTCCGCGGCTTTCTGCCGCGCGCGCGCCCAGGCGTCGCCGCCCAGTTTATGTAATGGCGCATGATCTTCTGCACCGCCGGCATAGCGGCTGATGAGATGCAGGGAAGAGACCGGCACATAGAGTTTGGCGTCATTGGCGTAGGTCAGCATCAGGTATTCGCCCTTGATGCCACCGGCTTCCAGCGTCGTCATGCCCTGATAACGGCCAACCCCGTGCTCGAGGTGAACAATCGGCTGGCCGGGGTGCAGTTCGGCGAGGTTACGGATCAACGTGTCCGGATTAATGGTGCGACGGCTGTCCTGACGGCGGCGCGCCACGCGTTCCCCCAGCAGGTCGCTTTCGCAAATCAGCGCCAGATTGTTGAGGGTATCCACAAACCCGTGCTCGGCGGAGCCAATCATCAGATAACGGCCATTATCGGTGGCTTCACTCAGGCGCAAAATACGTTTCGGCGCAATTTTGATCCGCCCCAGCAGTTCACCCAGCGCTTCCCGACGGCCTTCACTTTCAACGGAAAACACGACCGGCCCGGTAAAGGACTCGAGGAACTTGCGCAGATTATCCAGCGGCGACTTCTGCTGCGCCTGAACGGATAAATCCGGTAGCGTGCGGAAGGCGAGGTTGGTATTGGCGGCCTTGTCGGCGAGCGAATCGGTTTTGAGCTGCATACGCGGCCAGCGTTTGAGCTCGGCGTTCAGCTCATCAGTGCGCAGCCACAGCACTTCCGGTGGCAACAGCGGACGCATCGGGTCCACGCCCCGGTTTTCAAAGCGGGCGCGGGTTTCGCTCTCAAAACGGCTGGCGCTGGCGTCGATATCACCGGTGTTAACAATCAGCGTATTGGCCGGGAAATAGCTGAACAGCGCGGGCAGAGGCTCGTTAAAAAACAGCGGCTGCCAGTATTCAATACCCGCCGGCAGCGTCCCTTTGCTGACCTGCTGATAGATATGTTCGGCATCGCGTTTGACGTCGAATCTGTCGCGCCACTGGCTGCGGAACAGCTCGATTGCGGTTTTGTCGGTCGGGAACTCATGTGCGGGCAGTAAATTGATGGAGTCCACTTCTTCCAGCGTGCGCTGCGTGTCGGCGTCGAACACGCGCAGGCTGTCGATTTCATCATCGAAGAAATCCAGACGATACGGCTGGTCGCTGCCCATCGGGTAAAGATCGAGCAGTGCACCACGCGTGGCATATTCCCCGTGCTCCATCACCTGATCGACATGGCGATAACCGGCGCTGTCGAGCTGCGCGCGCAGGCGTCCCGGGACAGGCGCTGGCCTTTTTCATCACCAGCGCATGGCCATGAAGATAGCTGTGCGGACAGACGCGCTGCATCAG
>ENA-OQHY01000524-OQHY01000524.1-human-gut-metagenome-genome-assembly--contig:-NODE-524-length-21573-cov-2.509559_pt1 | contig 21573 bp, 37 predicted proteins | sample MGYA00242570_ERZ504733 | MGnify/ENA primary metagenome ERZ504733 (study PRJEB26092, sample SAMD00036219) | human gut metagenome | host: Homo sapiens | study: EMG produced TPA metagenomics assembly of... | reverse complement strand
TCTCCTTCGCCGCCGCCTGCATCTGCATGCCAATCTCCCAGTGCCGGTGTGGTAGCCCAGCGCAACAGGTCGCCCGTCCCCGGCGCGAATGCCGCCCTGCGTACCGATAATCAGCACCTCTTTGCCGGTCAGCTTATTGGCGTCCCAGCATACCGGCGTTTTGCGTCATGCCAAACAGATTACCGCTGGGGGATTCCATCAGCATTTGCGGCGTCAGCGGCAGCGCCCCCTGCGGCCCGGCCGCATGGGTGATGACGGCATAAAACGCATCGTCCTGTGGGGTGAAAATTTTCTCAATGGCCATCGTCGTCATCCGGCTCAGCAGAGCTTGAGCTGTTGCAACAGGGTTTTCAGCTGCGCCTTACGCGGCTCATCCAGTGGCGACGCGGGCGGCAGCACGTATGTGGAGATCGGGCGGCCGCACAGCACAATCGCCTCTTTAATGACGTTCACAAACGGCGTATCAAGCTGATACATCTGCGGTATTTGCAGCAGGATCTGGTGGTATTCGGCCGCCTTCGCCACCTCCTGGTCACGCCAGGCCTTCAGCAGATTCACCGACACCTGCGGAGCAAAGTTACCGCTGGCCGAGATCGCGCATGCCCCCCAGCAGCAGGGTATTAAACAGATGATCGTCATAGCCGCACAGCACCGTGAAGTGCGGATGGGCAGATTTGACGGTGTGGATCATGCTGCGCAGATGGGCGACGGAATCGATCGTGTCTTTGATGCCGACAATATTGCTCCGCGAGTCGGCCAGGGTTTTGACCAGCGCCGGAGTCAGATCCTGCCCGGTCAGCGCCGGGAAGTTATACAGCATTACCGGCAGCGTGACGCTGTCTGCCACCTGTTCGAAATAGCGGATCAGATTCGCTTCGGACACTTTCCAGTAGTACGGGTTGATCACCACGATCCCGTCGGCGCCGGCCTGCTGCGCATGCTGGCTCAGTTCAAGGGTTTCCCGGGCATTGGTGCCACCGGTGCCAATCAGCACCGGCACCCGGCGATCGACATGATCGATAGCAAACCGGGCAATGGTTTTACGCTCTTCGGCGTTTAGCTGGGAGAACTCGCCGCCGCTGCCCAAAAAGAACAGGCCATCGACGCCTGCGGCGATCAGGTCGTCGATCAACGCGGCGGTGCCGTGTTTATCAAGCTGTCCATCGGCGGTAAAGAGGGTGGAGACAGGGGGAATGATTCCCGTGAACAACGCGGTCTGCGGCATGAGATCTCCTTGCTGAATTATTTTGTTCTACATTATAGAACAGCGTTCATTAATTTAACGATCATACTATGACGCAGAAAAAGCGCAGGTAAATGGGAGGCGAGGAGGGAGTGCGGAAAATATAAGCTGGATCACATAATGACGGGCTGCGGCTGATGCTTTCACCCTCTCCCACCGGAAGAGGGAACGTTTCACCCTTCTCTTACGCTAACAGGGCTTACCCCACCAGCATTTTCACTACCACTTTACGCACCTTCGCAGGCGCGCCCACCGCGCACAGCGGCTTATGCACTTCACCCGGATAGAACACCACAAAATCACCTTCACTTAACACCACCGTTTTCTCCTGCCCGCCCTCGGGCAAAAACGCGATGTCTTTATCCGCCAGCCAGTCGGTGTCCGGCGTACCGTGCGGCAGGGTACTGAAGGTCATCCCCTCCTGGCCTTTCATGATTATCTGAATATCCAGATAGCGGGCGTGATACTCAGCGCGGCGCTCGGCAAACGGCTGGGTCATATCTTCAGACACCAGATAAAACAGGCTGTTGCCGTCGATGTCGTGTTTGCCGCAGGGGGTAGCATCGGTAACGTGCGCCTTGACGTACTCGATAGCCTGACGCAGTTCTTCAGGTAGCCAGGACTGCAGATGATGGATGTTGCCAGCGATCATAAATAAACCCTCAATATAAAACAGCGTTTCATTTTAATCTTTTATACGAGAATTCAGACTGTCCTACCACCGCTTTTTCGATGAGTTTTGCGCGAGCGCATGTTTATCGGGAAATGTGTTACTCCACTGTTAATCGCTCACAGGCATTTATGCAGTCTTTATGCATAACCTCAGCCCTCCGCTTTCAGGCCGTGATGCTAACTTACTGATCGTATACGCTTCATAGCAAAACTCTCTGTGACTTCACACTTTATCATTTTGGTAATTTGCTATTAAATCCCATAATTATTTATTGATTTTTCTTAAGTCAAAAATAGTTAATGGATAATAGTGCATAGTCATTCTGCTCGCCATTTAATTATCTTCAAAATCAATACCATAACTAAATATGTCAAAACATTAAATTCTACAAAATAATAACAACTCCAAATAATGCCAACGGATCCTGCTTAGCTATTCACCCGCAAATATAATCAAATTAATCATTATCTGATACGAATCATGCAAATGAAAACAAACTCCTTAATAGCCATTTTCACGTGAGCGACGTCACACTATTCATTATTTAAGCGCCTACTATAAATCTCGAAATCAATTGAGCTTAGCCGCCATGTAAATAAAGACATCACATGGCGCATGCCCTTTTTATTCTGAAAAACAGTTAAAGGAATAATTATGGAAAAGCATTACGTCGGTTCTGAAATTGGTCAATTGCGTAGCGTTATGCTGCACCGCCCAAATTTAAGTCTGAAACGTTTAACGCCATCGAACTGCCAGGAGCTGCTATTCGATGATGTGCTCTCGGTTGAGCGGGCGGGTGAAGAGCATGACATCTTCGCTAACACCCTGCGTGAACAGGGTGTGGAAGTCCTGCTGTTGACCGACCTTCTCACGCAAACGCTTGATATTGCGGAGGCCAAAACCTGGCTGCTGGAGACGCAAATCTCTGACTATCGCCTCGGGCCAACCTTTGCCGGCGACGTGCGCGGCTGGCTGGCAGATATGCCACACCGCGAACTGGCACGCAGATTAAGCGGCGGATTAACCTACGGTGAAATTCCGGCGGCCTTTAAAAATATGGTGGTGGATACCCACACGGCAAATGATTTTATTATGAAGCCACTGCCTAACCATTTATTTACCCGCGATACCTCGTGCTGGATTTATAACGGCGTGTCAATTAACCCGATGGCCAAAGCGGCCCGCCAGCGTGAAACCAATAATCTCCGGGCCATATATCGCTGGCACCCTGCATTTGCCGATGGCGATTTTATTAAGTATTTCGGCGATGAAAACATTAATTACGACCACGCCACGTTAGAGGGCGGCGACGTATTAGTCATTGGCCGCGGCGCAGTGTTAATCGGCATGTCTGAACGCACCACGCCGCAGGGCGTTGAGTTCCTCGCCAATAGCCTGTTCAAACACCGCCAGGCCGAGCGCGTCATCGCTGTGGAACTGCCAAAACACCGCTCCTGCATGCACCTCGATACCGTCATGACCCACATCGACGTGGACACCTTCTCCGTCTACCCGGAAGTGGTGCGCAAAGACGCTCAGTGCTGGACGCTCACTCCGGACGGCCGCGGTGGCCTGCTGCGCACCCAGGAAACGGATCTGCTGCACGCCATTGAAAAAGCACTCGGCATTAATCAGGTACGCCTGATCACCACCGGCGGCGACGCCTTTGAAGCCGAACGCGAACAGTGGAATGACGCGAATAACGTGCTGACCATCCGCCCGGGCGTGGTGATTGGCTACGAGCGTAACGTCTGGACCAACGAGAAATATGACAAAGCGGGTATCACCGTGCTGCCTATCCCGGGTGACGAACTGGGACGCGGCCGCGGCGGCGCGCGCTGCATGAGCTGCCCACTGGAACGCGACGGAATTTAAAGGAGCCATCATGGAACGAAAACCCACTCTGGTTGTGGCGCTTGGCGGTAACGCATTGCTGAAACGCGGCGAGCCGCTGGAAGCGGAGATCCAGCGCCAGAACATCGAGCTAGCGGCTCGCACCATCGCCGGGCTGACGGAACAGTGGCGCGTGGTACTGGTTCACGGCAACGGCCGCAGGTTGGGCTGCTGGCGCTGCAAAACAGCGCGTACGACAAAGTCACCCCCTACCCGCTGGACATCCTCGGCGCCGAAAGTCAGGGAATGATCGGCTACATGCTCCAGCAGGCGCTGAAAAACAACCTGCCCCAGCGTGAGGTGAGCGTCCTGCTCACCCAGGTGGAAGTGGACGCCGCCGATCCGGCATTTACTAACCCGACCAAATACATCGGCCCGGTCTACAGCGAAGCCCAGGCAAACACGCTGCAGGCGGAGAAAGGCTGGGTGTTCAAGGCCGACGGCAGCTATTTCCGCCGGGTGGTTCCCTCTCCACAGCCGAAACGCATCGTTGAGAGCGACGCCATCACGGCACTGATACAGCGCGATCACCTGGTGATCTGCAACGGCGGCGGCGGCGTGCCGGTGGTGGAAAACGCCAATGGGTACCACGGCATTGAAGCGGTGATCGACAAAGACCTCTCTGCCGCCCTGCTGGCGCGCCAGATTGAAGCCGATGCCCTGCTGATCCTGACCGATGCCGACGCGGTGTACCTCGACTGGGGCAAACCAACCCAGCGTCCGCTGGCACAGGTCACGCCGGAACTGCTCAGGGGCATGCAGTTTGACGCCGGTTCGATGGGCCAAAAGTGGCCGCCTGCCGCGAGTTTGTCGAGGCCTGCAACGGTATCGCCGGGATCGCGCGCTGGCCGACGGGGCAGACATTCTGGCGGGCGAGAAAGGCACGTTGATTCGCCACTGAACCGTATTTTCCCCTCACCTTCCCTCTCTCCCTGTGGGCGAGGGTCGGGGTGAGGGCACCAGACAACACCATTTTAAAAGGGACGACCCAATGACCATCAATCTGAAAAACCGTAATTTCCTCAAACTGCTGGACTACACCCCGGCAGAAATCCAGTACCTGATCGACCTGGCCATCGAACTCAAAGCCGCCAAAAAAGCCGGACGTGAAAAACAAACCTGGTCGGGAAAAACATCGCCCTGATTTTTGAAAAAACGTCCACGCGCACCCGCTGCGCTTTTGAAGTCGGTGCCTTTGACCAGGGCGCACAGGTGACCTACCTCGCCCAAGCGGCTCGCAGATTGGCCACAAGGAGTCGATGAAAGACACCGCCCGCGTGCTGGGGCGGATGTACGACGGCATCGAGTATCGCGCTACGGCCAGGCCATCGTGGAAGAGCTGGGCGAGTATGCGGGCGTGCCGGTGTGGAACGGCCTGACCGACGAGTTTCACCCCACGCAGATCCTCGCCGACCTGATGACCATGCTGGAGCATGCTCCGGGCAAAACCCTGCCGGATCTGAGCTTTGCCTACCTTGCGACGCGCGGAACAACATGGGCAACTCCCTGATGGTCGGTGCCGCCAAAATGGGGATGGATATCCGCCTCGTCGCACCGAAATCGTTCTGGCCGGAAGCCGGGCTGGTTGAGCAGTGCCGCGCCATCGCCAAAGAGACCGGCGCACGCATCACGCTCACCGAGACGTGGAAGAAGGCGTACACGGTGCCGATTTCCTCTACACCGACGTGTGGGTCTCGATGGGCGAGCCGAAAGAGGCATGGGCCGAGCGCGTCAGCCTGATGAAGCCTTACCAGATTAACGCCCAGGTGATGAAAGCCACCGGCAACCCGAACGTCAAGTTCATGCACTGCCTGCCGGCGTTCCACAACGAACACACCAAAGTCGGCCGTGAAATCGAGATGGCCTACGGCCTGAAAGGCTGGAGGTGACGGAAGAGGTCTTCGAATCACCGAACTCAATCGTCTTTGACGAAGCAGAGAACCGCATGCACACCATTAAAGCGGTCATGGTGGCGACACTCGGCGACTAATCACCGCCCGGCGCGCCACGGGGTGCGCCGGGTACAGGAGAACATCATGGGCAAGTTCAAGTTTCCCTCCGCTTACACCATTCTCTTTTTTCTGATTGCCGTTGTGGCGGCACTGAGCTGGGTCGTGCCTGCCGGTCAGTATCAGATGGCAATGAATGAAACCCTCGGTAAAGAAGTGCCGATTGCCGGAACGTACGCGCACGTGGCGGCGCATCCGCAGGGGCTGGTTTCCGTACTGATGGCCCCCATTGCCGGGCTGTACGATCCCGTTTCCGGCCAGGCGGGGCGATCGACGTCGCGCTGTTTATCCTGATCATCGGGGGATTTCTCGGGATCGTCACCAAAACCGGGGCGATCGACGCCGGGATCGAACGCGTAACCACCCGCCTTCGCGGACGTGAAGAGTGGATGATCCCGATCCTGATGGCGCTGTTCGCGGCTGGCGGCACCATTTACGGCATGGCCGAAGAGTCCCTGCCCTTTTATACCCTGCTGGTCCCGGTAATGCTGGCCGCCCGTTTCGATCCGGTTGTCGCCGCATCCACCGTGCTGCTCGGGGCGGGGATCGGCACGCTCGGCTCCACCATCAACCGTTTGCCACGGTGATCGCCGCTAACGCCGCCGGGATCCCGTTCACCAACGGTATCGCCCTGCGCGTGGCGCTGCTGGTGATCGGCTGGATCATTTGCGTGGCATGGGTGATGCGCTATGCCCGTAAGTGCGGCTGGATCCGTCATGCTCTATCGTCGCAGACAAGCAGGAAGAGAACCTCGCCCACTTCCTCGGCAATAAAGGCGAGCAGTCGCTGGAATTTACCCCGGTGCGCAAAATTATTCTGCTGATCTTCGCCCTCGCCTTCGCGGTGATGATCTACGGCGTAGCAGTACTGGGCTGGTGGATGGCGGAGATCTCGGCGGTATTTTTGGCCAGCGCCATTATCGTCGGGCTGATTGCCCGCATGAGCGAAGAGGAGCTGACCTCGACGTTTATCAACGGCGCGCGAGATTTGCTGGGCGTCGCGCTGATTATCGGCATTGCGCGCGGTATCGTAGTCATTATGGATAAGGGCATGATTACCCACACCATTTTGCACAGCGCGGAAGGGCTGGTCAGCGGGTTGTCCACGGTGGCGTTTATCAACGTGATGTACTGGCTTGAGGTCGTGCTGTCGTTTCTTGTGCCTTCTTCGTCCGGCCTGGCCGTTCTGACGATGCCGATCATGGCACCCCTTGCTGATTTCGCTAACGTCAACCGCGACCTGGTGGTTACGGCTTACCAGTCGCCTCCGGCATCGTTAACCTGGTCACGCCGACCTCAGCGGTTGTGATGGGCGGTCTGGCGATTGCCCGTGTGCCTTACGTGCGTTACCTGAAATGGGTTGCGCCGCTGCTGGCGATCCTGACGGTGGTGATTATGGTGGCGTTAAGCCTGGGTGCCTTGTTGTAATTTGCCGGCTGGCACTGCGCCTGTCCGGCCTACGGACGGTGCGGTGCCACCGGTTATGTCGGGAACTGATATGGGAAATATGATGGATTACGAAGACTGCTCTCCCAGAGAACAACTGCAGCTAACGGTGTGCCAGCAGCTGATCGCCGAAAAGAGTTATCTCTCCCAGGAAGAAATCCGCCGCGATTTGCAGGAGAGAGGGTTTGACAGCATCAGCCAGTCGACCGTTTCGCGTCTGCTGAAATTGCTCGGTGTCATAAAAATTCGAAATGCCAAAGGGCTAAAGATTTATTCGTTGAATCCTCAGTTGCGCCCTGCCCCCGATGCCGCGCGTACCGTTTCCGAAATGGTGGTGAGCGTGGAGCATAATAGCGAATTTATCCTTGTTCATACCGTGGCCGGATATGGCCGTGCGGTGGCGCGAATTCTGGATTATCACCAGTTACCGGAAATTTTAGGTGTGGTTGCCGGAAGCAGTATCGTCTGGGTCGCTCCCCGGGTGGTGAAGCGTACTGCGCTGGTGCATAAACAAATTAATTATTTACTCAGAACGAATTAATATTCATAAAGAACCGTTTGCATTGAGTAAAGTGTGCATTAAACCCCTTGATCCGAAAATCGAGCTGCGTATAATGCCCGACAATTTGCCGGGAGGAAGCATGGTCAAGCGTGTACGACATAACGTCTTACCGCGTCTGAAATCAGACGCTGGCCTGCCGTTTTTCTTCCCGTTGCACAATCTATTCCCAGAGCCCCTCATTTGAGGGGCTTTTTTGCCCGGCGTCAGGAGATAAACATGAATCCGCTTTATCAAAACACATCATTCCATAAACGACCTCAGCCGCGAAGAGCTGGAACTGGTTCTGGAAACCGCGGCAAAACTGAAGGCAAATCCGCAACCGGAACTGCTGAAGCACAAGGTGATTGCGAGCTGCTTCTTCGAAGCGTCGACCCGCACCCGCCTCTCCTTCGAAACCTCTATGCACCGCCTCGGCGCGAGCGTGGTAGGGTTTTCAGACAGCAGCAACACCTCGCTGGGTAAAAAAGGCGAAACGCTGGCGGATACCATTTCAGTTATCAGTACCTATGTTGATGCGATTGTGATGCGCCACCCGCAGGAAGGCGCGGCGCGTCTGGCGACCGAATTTTCCGGCGGTATTCCGGTGCTGAACGCCGGAGACGGGGCCAACCAGCATCCGACACAGACCCTGCTGGATCTGTTCACCATTCAGGAAACGCAGGGCCGTCTGGAAAACCTGAACATCGCCATGGTGGGCGACCTGAAATATGCCGCACCGTTCACTCGCTGACCCAGGCGCTGGCGAAATTTAACGGCAACCACTTCTTCTTCATCGCGCCGGACGCGCTGGCAATGCCGCAGTACATCCTCGACATGCTGGACGAAAAAGGGATCCCGTGGAGTCTGCATGCCAGCATCGAAGAGGTGATGGGCAACGTCGATATTCTGTATATGACCCGCGTGCAAAAAGAGCGTCTGGATCCGTCTGAATACGCCAACGTGAAGGCACAGTTTGTGCTGCGCGCCAGCGACCTCGACGGCGCACGCGAGAATATGAAGGTGCTGCACCCGCTGCCGCGTATCGATGAGATCACTACCGACGTGGATAAAACGCCGCACGCCTGGTACTTCCAGCAGGCGGAAACGGCATCTTCGCCCGCCAGGCGTTACTGGCACTGGTTCTAAATCGCGAATTGGCTCTGTAAGGGGAAATGACAATGACACACGATAACAAACTCCAGGTTGAAGCCATCAAACGTGGCACCGTGATTGACCACATCCCTGCCCAGATCGGCTTTAAGCTGCTGACGCTGTTCAAGCTGACCGAAACCGACCAGCGCATCACCATCGGCCTGAACCTGCCGTCGGGTGAAATGGGCCGCAAAGACCTGATTAAGATTGAAAACACTTTCCTGACCGACGAGCAGGTTAACCAGCTCTCTCTGTACGCGCCGGATGCCACCGTGAACCGCATCGACGAGTACGAAGTGGTCGGTAAATCCCGTCCTAATCTGCCGGATCGCATTGAAAATGTGCTGGTCTGCCCGAACAGCAACTGCATCAGTCATGCTGAGCCGGTTTCGTCCAGTTTTGCAGTGAAAAAACGTGCCGATGACATCGCACTCAAATGCAAATACTGCGAAAAAGAGTTTTCTCATTATGTGGTGCTGGCCAACTAATTGAGGTTGGTAAAGGATCCCAGCCTCCCTATAATGGCCGGGAACATTTAATCAGCTGTTATTCTGGAGAAATCATGACCAAAGTACTCGCGACGGAAAATGCACCAGCGGCTATCGGCCCATACGTTCAGGGCGTTGATCTGGGTAGCATGATTATTACCTCTGGCCAGATCCCGGTGAACCCAAAAACGGGTGAAGTGCCAGAAGACGTGGCGGCGCAGGCGCGCCAGTCGCTGGAAAACGTACAGGCTATCGTGGAGTCTGCGGGTCTGAAAGTGGGCGACATCGTGAAAACCACCGTGTTCGTGAAAGATCTGAACGATTTCGCGACCGTTAACGCCACGTACGAAGCGTTCTTCACTGAGCACAACGCCACTTTCCCTGCACGCTCCTGTGTGGAAGTTGCGCGTCTGCCTAAAGACGTGAAAATTGAAATCGAAGCGATCGCCGTACGTCGCTAAGTTTCAGTCAGGGGGCAGCCGGGGCTGCCTTTGCGCCCGGCAGGCAACGCGCTACCGGGCGTTTTGCTACTGATTCCGCGTCGCCCGTAGCAGCGTTTCCAGCGGATACACCGCCGCAATCACCACTTCATCCTGTATTTTCGCCGCGTTATCCAGCTCGCCCTGAATAGAGGCAATCTCGTTGTCATCCAGCGTCCCCTGGCGCGCCACCAGATCCGTCAGCCGCAGGCCAATCGAGGCCAGCTTATCCACCTCCTGAATAACCGGTTTAATCGCCTTCAGTCCGTAGCTGTTTTCGCTTAATGCCAGCGCATCGCTGGTGTTGCTTTGCCAGCGGTTGAAGACGTGGCGCAGCGCGTCGGCGCTTTCCGTGTCTTCCGCGTCGCTGACCAGGCGGTCAGCCCATTTGTTCATCTGGCGCACCGTGGCACTTTCGGCGTTGAGCGCATCAGCAAACCGGTTAAGCGGTTCGAACTGATGGTAATTTCCGGCCTGGAACTTAAGGTGCTGACGGGTGTAATACTGCGCCGGCTCGATTGCCTGCGCGAGGATTTGCAGCGGAAGGGTATCGGCGTTATTCGCCAGACGCGTGAACTGCACCTGCTGCTGAGTATGCTGCTGCAGCCCGACCGAGACCGTCGACCAGCTGTCCATCGCCTGCAGGCGGGTGTACATATTGTCGACATCGTTAACGTCCTGCGCGGACCATAACCGCTCCGCCACCGCAAAGGTGCGCGGCCACAGGCGGATATCCAGCACCGGTGCGACCACGTTTTCCGCCCACAGCGCGGCTTCCCCGCCGAGCAGGTTGACCTGATGAGCGGCGTCCGGTACCACCGGCGGGATGCCTTTGGGGATATCGTCCAGCCGCTTGCCGCTAATGGGATAGCGGGCATTGCCCACCAGGAAATAGCCGCTCAGCTTATCGTTGTCCACCGACACCACCGGGCGCGTTTCGCCCATCCAGGTATCGACGGTAAACGTCACCTGATTGTCGTCGCGCCACGCAATATCCTGTACCGCACGACGGGATTTCCCGGCGAAATCAATAAATCCACGCCAGCCGGAATCCCCTTTCACCAGGGTGAAGCTCCCCTCCACCGGCTTGCCTTTCAGACGCGGCATGGTGAATGTCCAGCTTTGAGCGCTGTCGGTGTCGCCAATCACATCCTCGCCGTTTAACCCCTGCGGCACAATTTCATTGCGGTAGTGATAGGCAGTGGACTGGGGCTGATCGAGGTAAAAGCCGGTCGAGAGAATGCCTTTATAGCCCTTCTGCGCCACCTGCCCCAGCGCGTCCTGGCCCTGCCAGGACTGGATCAAGATGCTTTTTGGCAGATCAGGATGAGCAATTTCATCCCAGCCCACCATCTGCCGGTGGTGTTTTTCGAGGATATTTTCCAGCTTGCGGTTGAAATAGGCCTGCAGGGCGTGGCTGTCTGCCAGTGTGTTGTCGCGCATAAACTGCTGAATGGCGGCGTTCGCTTTCCACTGGGTGTCATCCACCTCATCGCCGCCGATGTGCAGATACGGATCGGGGAAGATCGCCGCCAGTTCACTGACCATAGCCTCCGCAAACTGATAGGTCGCCGCTTTTGTCGGATCCAGGACCGGTTTCAGCACGCCCCAGTGGCGCGCCATCTCATACGGTCCCGGCGCGCTCATCAGTTCCGGGTAGGCCACGGCAATCGCCGAGGCGTGGCCCGGCATGTCGATCTCCGGCACCACGCGGATGCCGCGTTCGGTGGCATAGCGCACAACGTCGCGCATCTGTTCCGGCGTGTAAAACAGCCCGTCGCTGGCGAGCTGCGTGAGCTTTGGATAGCGTGTCGAGCTGAAGCGCCAGCCTGATCGTCGGTCAAGTGCCAGTGCAGCACGTTGAGTTTTGCCGCCGCCATACCGTCAATCTGCCGTTTGATATCCGGCAGCGGGATAAAGTGTCGTGCCGAGTCAAGCAGCAGCCCACGCCACGGGAAACGGGGGAATCCTCAATAGTGACCCACGGCAGAGAGGTGTTTTCCGCCCCGTTTTGTATCAGCTGCAGCAGGGTTTCCATGGCGCGCAGCGCGCCAAAACGGGTGTTGGCGGTGATATCCACGCCACTGGCATCGACCGTGAGCGTATAGCGCTCATGCTGTCCGGGAGCGGCTGCGGCTTCACTTTTTTGGTAATGGCAATGCGGATGGTGGGCTTGTCCGGTTTAACGGCCTGCGGTTGTAGCGTCCAGCCGGTTTGCAGGGCGATGCGCTGGCGCAGACGGTTGACCGCGTCGCCGAGGTCGTCTCCGGTAACGCTGACGGAAAGGGTGTTGTTGAGTACCAGTGCGCCTGCGTCGCGGGACGTTCAACCTTCGCAGGCCAGGGCATCAGGGGAAGGTCGCCTGCCGGAGCGGCAAACGCTGACGCGCCGAGCATCAGCCCGGCGGTTAAGAGACTGTACCGTAACATGAATGTTCCTTATCTGACGGGCCAAATAAAGGCAAAACATTCAGTTAACATGCGCTCATTTTGTCGTCAAGCGAATGCGCTGACGGAGATCACAGGTTGTTGAATTTGGGAGGAAACGTACCCCTCTCCGTGCCGGGAGAGGGGAGAAATCACTGCCACCCATACCGACGGCTATAGAAGCCTTTGACCATCTGCGTCAGCACCATGTAGCCCGCGAGGATCGCCACCAGCCACGGGAAGTAGCTCAGCGGCAGGGCCTGCAGCTGGAGGTAGCTGGCCAGCGGCGAGAACGGCAGTGCAATGCCGAGCGCCATCACGATGCCGGTCATGACAATCAGCGGCCACGCGGCCCGGCTCTGAATGAACGGGATGCGACGCGTACGGATCATATGCACAATCAGCGTTTGCGACAGCAGCCCTACCACGAACCAGCCGGACTGGAACAGCGTCTGGTGTTCCGGCGTGTTGGCATGGAACACAAACCACATCAGGCAGAAGGTCAGAATGTCGAAGATGGAGCTGATCGGGCCAAAGAACAGCATAAAGCGCCCCAGATCGGACGGGTTCCAGCGCTGCGGCTTCTGGATCTGCTCGTCGTCCACGTTATCAAACGGGATGGCGACCTGAGAGACATCGTACATCAGGTTCTGGATCAGCAGGTGCAGCGGCAGCATCGGCAGGAACGGCAGAAACGCACTCGCCACCAGCACGCTGAAAACGTTACCGAAGTTGGAACTGGCGGTCATCTTGATGTACTTCAGCATGTTGGCGAAGGTACGACGTCCCTCGATAACGCCCTCCTCCAGCACCATCAGGCTCTTTTCCAGCAGAATGATATCCGCCGCCTCACGGGCAATATCCACCGCACCGTCTACGGAGATACCAATATCCGCCGCACGCAGGGCGGGCGCATCGTTAATGCCGTCGCCCATAAAGCCCACCACATGCCCTTCGCGACGCAGCAGGGTGACAATGCGCTCCTTGTGCATGGGTGTCAGTCGGGCGAACAGCGTGGTGCGCTGCGCAAGCGTCGCCAGCGCATCATCGGAGAGGTGCTCAATATCACTTCCCACAACGACGTCACCCGCATCCAGCCCCACTTCATGACACACTTTGGCGGCCACCAGCTCGCTGTCGCCGGTAAGGATTTTCACGGTGATCCCGCTGGCCTTTAACGCTTTCAGCGCAGGCGCGGTGGTCTCTTTCGGCGGATCGAGGAATGCGATATAACCCTCGAGGATCAGATCGGATTCGTCGATACGCTGATAGTCCCCTTCGCGTGCAGGCAGGAATTTACTCGCCACCGCCACCACGCGCAGCCCCTGACGGTTCAGGTTATCGGTGACGCGCTTGATACGGCGCAGCATGGTTTCATCCAGCGGCACAATGTCGCCGTTATAGCGCACCTGGGTTGAGACATTGAGGATCTCCTGCAATGCGCCTTTGCAGATCAGCTGATGCACGTCCGGATGCTCGCTCACCACCACCGACATGCGGCGGCGCTCGAAGTCGAACGGGATCTCATCCACTTTCTGCCAGCGCCCGGAAAGCGTGCGGGCAGATTCTTCATCCACGCCTTCGAGCACGGCGACGTCGAGCAGGTTTTTCAGCCGGTCTGGTAGTGGCTGTTCAGCCAGGCGCTGTGCAGCACGCGATCGTTGGTTTTACCGGCGATATCGGTGTGGTTCTCCAGCACAATTTTGTCCTGGGTCAGCGTGCCGGTTTTATCGGTGCAGAGAATGTCCATCGCGCCAAAGTTTTGAATGGCATCCAGGTGTTTGACGATCACTTTCTGTTTTGACAGTTTGACCGCCCCGCGCGCCAGCGTGGAGGTGACAATCATCGGCAGCATTTCAGGCGTTAACCCCACGGCGACGGAGAGCGCAAACAGCGCCGCTTCCCACCAGTCGCCCTTGGTATAGCCGTTGATCAGCAGCACGATCGCGTCATCACCATCATAAAGCGGATCAGCAGCATGCTGACGCGGCAATCCCCTTCTGGAAGGCATTCGGTTCGCTCTCCTGCTCGCTCACGCGCCCGGCCAGCTGTCCAAACCAGGTGTTGCCGCCGGTAGCGATGACCATTGCCTGCGCCGTGCCGCTGACCACCGTAGTGCCCATAAAGCAGAGGGTGTCACACTCGAGCGGTTCATCTGCTGCGGGTCGCGGGTGCGCGCCACTTTTTCCACCGGCAGAGATTCACCGGTCAGCGAGGCCTGCGCCACGAACAGATCCCGCGCCTGAAGAATACGTAAATCCGCGGGGATCATGTCGCCGGCCGCCAGCTTCACCAGATCGCCCGGCACCAGCTGGTCGATAGGCAGCTCAACCCAGGCGTTCTCCCCGAGATCGTTAATGACGCGCGAGACGGTTGCGGTGTTGCTTACCATCGCTTTCAGGGCGTCTGCCGCGCGGGTAGAGCGGGCCTCCTGAATAAAGTTCAGCAGCGTGGAGATCCCCACCATCAGGCGATAACCCCGGCGGCAAACAGATCTTCGGTGGCATAGGAGATAATGCCAAGCACGGTCAGCAGCAGGTTGAACGGGTTACGGTAGCAGGTCCACAGATGCACCCACCACGGCGCCGGTTTTTGCGCCGGAATTTGGTTATCGCCATGCACGGCACGGATTTTTTCCACTTCCGCCGCGTTCAGCCCCTCCGGATGCCCGCCAAAGGCACGCCAGACTTCGTTTTCATCCATCGCCGCCACGTTCAGGCAGCGTTGGCTCAGGGAAGCAGGGATCGCTGCAGAGGCCATATTTTTGGCATTTGGCAGCGGGTCGCGCTGAACAAGACGATGTGGCAGGTGGCGGCTCAGCATCGCCTGCAGCTGCCGGGTGATATTTTTAAACATAGTCATTCCCCCGCGCCCGCAAACGCGGACACAGTATTTCCTGCAGGCGTGGCAAGGCCGTACCTGACAGGCACTTAATGTTTTAAGCAGGAACGTGCAGGACGTTGCTGCCTCACATACCGGTGAGACAGCACAAAGGCTGGCTTACCGGAAAGAAAGAACGCTCCCGTTCAGGAGAAGCGTGGGATCGGGATCCATGTCACCTCCGGTAAGTAAAAAGTAGGGTGCCGCCGCGCAGTATAAGGATTTAACCGTACCGTTTGCGGCGATTCGGGCGGTATTATACTCCCCCGCAAATAAACCGAACGTAAACCAGACTTTGCCCATAGCGAAAACACGCTATAGCATTAGGCTCTACTGACCACGTTGTCATTGTTACAGGGAATACAGCATGCAGAACCGCCTTACGATAAAAGACATCGCGCGTTTAAGCGGCGTGGGGAAATCCACCGTATCGCGCGTGCTCAACAATGAGAGCGGTGTCAGCGAACGCACCCGCGAGCGCGTCGAGGCGGTAATGAATCAGCACGGTTTTTCCCCTTCCCGCTCTGCGCGCGCCATGCGCGGGCAAAGTGACAAAGTGGTTGCCATTATCGTCTCGCGTCTGGATTCCCTGTCCGAGAACCTCGCCGTTCAGACCATGCTGCCCGCCTTTTATGAGCAGGGCTACGACCCAATCATGATGGAGAGCCAGTTCTCCACGCAGCTGGTTGAAGAGCATCTGGGTATGCTCCAGCGGCGCAACATTGACGGCGTGGTGCTGTTCGGTTTTACCGGCATCAAAGAGGAGATGCTGAAGCCTGGCAGGCGTCGATGGTGATGCTGGCGCGCGATGCCCACGGTTTTGCCTCCGTCTGTTACGACGATGAGGGGGCGATTATTACCCTGATGCAGCGTCTGTACGATAAAGGCCATCGCCATATCAGCTACCTCGGCGTACCGCATGCGGACGTTACCACCGGCAAACGGCGTCACGAGGCCTACCTGACCTTCTGTAAACAGCACAACCTTTCCGCCGTCGCGTCTCTGCCGGGTCTGGGAATGAAACAGGGCTACGAGCAGGTCGCCAGCGTGCTGACCCCGCAGACCACGGCGCTGGTGTGCGCCACCGATACCCTGGCGCTGGGCGCGAGTAAATATCTTCAGGAGCAACGCATAGAAGGGCTGCAGATCGCGAGCGTAGGCAGTACGCCGCTGATGAAGTTTCTGCACCCGGAGATTATCACCGTCGACCCGGCTACGCCGAGTCAGGCAGGCAGGCCGCTGCACAGCTGATCGAGCAGATTAACGGGCGTGCTGAGCCGCGTCAGATCGTGATTCCCGCCCACCTTTCATAACCCTCGCTTATCAGTTTATTGTGATCTTCGCCCGATTTCGGAACGTTCCCATTTTCGCCGTCACGCTGAAGGAGTAGGCTTGCGCTCAGGTCATTACCCCCCTCACCATCGGTCATGAGGTTTCATGATGAGTAAAGTCAAACAAGAAGATATCGACCAGTTGATTGTCCTGGTAGGCGGCCGTGAAAACATCGCGACCGTCAGCCATTGCATTACCCGCCTGCGCTTCGTGCTGAACGATCCGGCCAAAGCCGATCCGAAAGCCATTGAAGCGCTTTCCATGGTTAAAGGCTGCTTCACCAACGCCGGTCAGTTCCAGGTCGTCATTGGTACCGAAGTGGGCGATTACTATCAGGCTCTGCTGGCGACAACCGGGCACAGTTCAGCCGACAAAGAGCAAGCCAAGAAAGCTGCACGCCAGAATATGAAATGGCACGAGCAGTTGATTTCCCACTTCGCGGAGATTTTCTTCCCGCTGCTCCCGGCGCTGATCAGCGGGGGTCTGATTCTGGGCTTCCGCAACGTTATCGGTGATGTGCCGATGAGCGACGGCAAAACCCTGGCGCAGATGTACCCGGCGCTGAAAACCGTTTACGACTTCCTGTGGCTGATTGGCGAAGCGATCTTCTTCTATCTGCCGGTCGGGATTTGCTGGTCAGCGGTGCGCAAAATGGGCGGTACGCCGATTCTGGGTATCGTGCTGGGCGTCACGCTGGTCTCTCCGCAGTTAATGAACGCTTACTTACTTGGTCAGCAGGTGCCTGAGGTGTGGAACTTCGGTCTGTTCACCATCGCGAAAGTGGGCTATCAGGCGCAGGTGATCCCAGCCTTGCTGGCCGGTCTGACGCTGGGCTTTATTGAAACGCGCCTGAAACGCATCGTACCGGATTACCTCTATCTGGTGGTGGTGCCGGTCTGCTCCCTTATTCTGGCCGTCTTCCTCGCCCATGCGTTTATCGGTCCGTTTGGTCGCATGATTGGCGACGGCGTTGCCTTCGCGGTACGTCACCTGATGACCGGCAGCTTCGCGCCGATTGGTGCCATGCTGTTTGGCTTCCTGTACGCCCCGCTGGTGATCACCGGCGTGCACCAGACCACGCTGGCAATTGATATGCAGATGATTCAGAGCCTGGGCGGTACGCCGGTCTGGCCTATCATCGCGCTGTCTAACATTGCGCAGGCCTCGGCGGTCACGGGCATTATCCTGGTCAGCCGCAAGCATAACGAGCGTGAGATTTCTGTTCCGGCCGCCATCTCCGCCTACCTCGGCGTTACCGAACCGGCGATGTACGGTATCAACCTGAAATACCGCTTTCCGATGCTGTGCGCGATGATCGGCTCCGGTCTGGCAGGCTGGTATGCGGTCTGTACGGTGTGATGGCGAACGGGATCGGTGTCGGCGGTCTGCCTGGTATTCTCTCCATCCAGCCCGCTTTCTGGCAGGTGTTTTCCCTGGCGATGGTCATCGCGATTGTCGTTCCAATGGCTCTCACCACCGTGGTTTACCAGCGTAAGTACCGTCAGGGCGCGCTGCAGATTGTTTAACTTCATCTTTCGGGGCGCAGTTGCGCCCCTTCGCATTTGCAGGAACGCATTATGAATACCCTTCCTCACTGGTGGCAGAACGGCGTTATCTACCAGATCTATCCAAAGAGTTTTCAGGACACGACGGGCAGCGGCACCGGCGATTTACGCGGCGTCACGCAGCGGCTGGACTACCTGCAAACCCTCGGCATCGACGCCATCTGGCTGACGCCGTTTTATATTTCCCCGCAGGTAGATAACGGATACGACGTGGCGAATTACACCGCCATCGACCCGGCCTACGGCACGCTGGATGATTTTGACGAGCTGGTCGCGCAGGCCCATCAACGCGGCATTCGTATCGTGCTGGATATGGTGTTCAATCACACCTCAACGCAGCACGCCTGGTTCCGGGAATCGCTGAATAAAGAGAGCCCGTATCGCCAGTTCTACATCTGGCGCGACGGTACGCCGGAACAACTGCCCAATAACTGGCGCTCCAAATTTGGCGGCAACGCCTGGCGCTGGCACGCCGAGAGCGAGCAGTACTATCTGCACCTGTTCGCCCCCGAGCAGGCGGACCTCAACTGGGAAAACCCGCAGGTGCGCGCCGAACTGAAAAAGGTATGCGAGTTCTGGGCCGACCGTGGCGTGGACGGTTTACGCTCGATGTGATTAACCTGATTTCCAAAGACCAGGATTTCCCGGATGACGCCGTGGGCGATGGCCGTCGCTTCTATACCGACGGACCGCGCATTCATGAGTATCTTCAGGAGATGAGCCGCGACGTCTTTACCCCGCGAAACCTGATGACGGTAGGCGAGATGTCGTCGACCTCGCTGGAAAACTGTCAGCAATACGCCTCTCTCGATGGGCGCGAGCTGTCGATGACCTTCAACTTCCACCACCTGAAAGTGGATTACCCCGGCGGCGAAAAGTGGACCCTGGCCAGGCCGGACTTCGTGGCGCTGAAAACCCTCTTCCGCCACTGGCAGCAGGGCATGCACAACAAGGCCTGGAACGCGCTGTTCTGGTGTAACCACGATCAGCCGCGCATTGTGTCGCGCTTTGGCGATGAAGGGAGTACCGTCCCCACGCCGCGAAAATGCTCGGCATGGTGCTGCACGGAATGCAGGGCACCCCGTATATTTACCAGGGCGAAGAGCTGGGTATGACCAACCCGCACTTCAGCCGTATTACCGATTACCGCGACGTTGAAAGCCTTAATATGTTCGCTGAACTGCGGGCCAACGGTCGCGCCCCTGAAGAATTGCTGGCTATTCTGGCGAGTAAATCCCGCGATAATGGCCGCACGCCAATGCAGTGGGATGCCACACACAATGCGGGCTTTACCGAGGGTGAGCCGTGGATTGGCGTTTGCGACAACTACGAGACGGTCAATGCCCGTGCCGCGCTGGACGATACTGATTCGGTGTTTTACACCTACCAGACGCTGATTCGCCTGCGCAAAACCCTGCCGGTGCTGACGTGGGAGATTATGAAGATCTGCTGCCCGACCACCCTTCCCTGTGGTGCTATCGCCGGCGGTCGCAGGGCCAGACGCTGATGGTGGTGGCAAACCTGAGCCGTGAGCGCCAGCAATGGGTTCCCGCGTCAGTACAGGGAGCATGGCGGGTCGCACTGAGCAACTATGCGGATGCTCCCCCTCAGCCCGACAACCTGCTGTTGCGCCCGTTTGAAGCCATCTGGTGGATACAGGAATAACCCTCAAGAGATACAGCCAGCTGTATCTCTTTTTTTATGTTTAGCGATACGCTAAATGTACGACGATAACTTTTACTTCACGGTGTGCCAAAATAAGAATAGCCCTGCCATTTAAATAACCTCGGCAGGACATTATGAAAAAGACAATTATTAAAGCAACATGTATTAGCGCATTATTATTAAGTACCCAGGATGGTGCGGAAATACCTCCGTCGATCTTCGCTTTGGTCATAATACGCGCTCAGACGTAAATGATTCACGTATTAAAGTGATGCATCAGGCTGATAACGGTTTTTACTTCTCCGTCGAAGCGGCGCAAAACCATAACGATACGTTCTTTGGTGATACCGACCGATATAATCCGGACGAAAAAGGGTTAACGGAGGCAGCACAGGAAATCGAAACGCGCTGGCGTTTTGATCTGGGAAATGGGTTCGCCATCGCGCCAGGGATGGTGACCGTCTTTACCGCCAGCAATACGCATTACCGCCCCTTCATCCAGGGCTGGAAAGCGTTCGATAATGGCCTGAACCTGTCTGCCCGCTACCGCTATAACACCGTTAACGATGCGCACAGCGACAAACGCCTGGACGCAGCGGCTACACCCGCCGCGAATCACACCAGTTCGACCTGTGGTTCGCGTACAACATCGGGAAATTCGGCATGTCCTATAACCCGCGCTTCCGCTGGCAGGATAATGTCGATCAGGGAACCGGGGATGATACCTACTGGGAGCACACCGTAGCGTTCAACTACAAGCTCGACGACGGCTGGACGCCTTACGTCGAACTGGTGTCGCTGGATAAAACCTACCTCACTCAGGATGCAATCATGAAAATGATTACGCCATTCGTCTGGGTATCGTGAAACAGCTCTGACGGCCTGCCTACTCCGTATCGTGCTGCAGAAGCCTGCAGCCGATACGATCGACGGCGCTTAACAGGTCCAGCTGTCCCTCTCGCTGATATAAAGAGACGGCATTTATATCAATCGACAACGGCCAGCACAGAGTCGAAAGCCCGGCCAGCGTCGAACCCTGACGGGTAATCGCAATAATCTTTAGCCCCTTACGCAGCGCGTTACGCGCCATTTCTATCAGCGACTGCGTCTCCCCGGATTTACTGATCAACACCAGCGTGCCCTTCGATACCCGGGTCAACTGGTGCATATCATTCAGAATCAGGTGCGGCAGGCTCGCCAGTGACAAAAAACGCGACAGGTAGTTGAGGCTGGTGAGAGATGCCCCGCGTGCATATAAATAGATATGGCTGGAATGGGTCAGTAACCGGGACACGTCCACCACGATATCGTCTGCCTGTGGCCCCATCGCAGGCTCGGCAGGGACAGACGTAAAATGGTCGCGTAAAAACCGATAGCGAAGCTCGGTATAACTTTTATAGCCCATTTTCTTACAGACGCGATTCACCGAGGTGGTTGTCGTAAAAGTATCACGCGCAATCTCTTTTGCCGATATATCAGAAATATTGCGTGCGTGGTGCTGAATGTATTCAAATATCAACCGTTCACTTCCCTGAAATGAATTCATTTATTACGTCCTGTTAAAACCTAACAGGATATTAGCAGAATAGCGAAATAGTGTCTGGAAGGCGCTTCACATATTGCCACATAGCGTATGACGATACGTAATTAGTATTAGGGAAGGTGCGAATAAGCAGGTCATTTCTTCCCAAGCTGACTCGCTGATTAAAATTTCGCGGATCTGGGCCGATTTTTTTCCCGCAAACACATCGAATCAGCCTATTTAGGCTATTTTTTCCACCA
>ENA-OQHY01000523-OQHY01000523.1-human-gut-metagenome-genome-assembly--contig:-NODE-523-length-21579-cov-3.647492_pt1 | contig 21579 bp, 32 predicted proteins | sample MGYA00242570_ERZ504733 | MGnify/ENA primary metagenome ERZ504733 (study PRJEB26092, sample SAMD00036219) | human gut metagenome | host: Homo sapiens | study: EMG produced TPA metagenomics assembly of... | reverse complement strand
AATACCGTCAAGCGGTGATAGAAGCCTATCCCTGCGGCAATTACCCCGTATTTGAGGGATACGATCACATGCAATATCAGATTCGTGATCCGAAGGGCTTTGCTGAAATGCTGGCATTTATCGCTGAACAGGACGGTATGCCGAAGCTGCCGTTTATCAGAAAGTGAGAGGACCCGATATGAAATACAAAATCGAGAAAAACACCGTGCAGGAGACGTTGATCCTCCCGCTGTATTCACGGAAGCTGTGTACGGAGTTGTATCCGAACCTTTACCGGGACGAAACGGCGGTGCGTCTGATCGACCAGATCGACTACGACTTTTCAGAGGCAGAGAAAAATTCCCGCAGCCTGATGCAGCGTTTCGGTGCGCTGGAGGTCGCCATGCGGCAGAATGACCTTGCCTTTGAGGTGCAGGCGTACCTGAAAACGCACCCCTGTGCGGCGGTAGTCAACCTGGCTGCGGGCTGGATAACACCGGCAGAGCCTGCGACAACGGCAGATGCAAGATCTACAATCTGGACTTCCCGGATGTGATCGCCTTGCGGCAGCAGCTGCTGCCGCCGGGGAGCGGGAGCAAAATATCTCCTGCGACCTGAAGACCCCGCATGGTTTGACAAGATCGATGCCTCCGGCGGGGCGGTATTCTTTGCCTCCGGGGTGTTCTATTACTTCCTGACCCAGCAGGTTCGGGAACTGGTGCAGGGGATGGCGGACGCTTTTCCCGGCGGGGTGCTGGTGTTCGATGCCGCCAACCGCACGGCGGTGAAGATGATTGCCAAAACGTGGCTCAGGACGGCAAAAATCAAGGATGTAGGGGCATATTTCGCGGTTTCGGATGCGAAAAGCGAGCTTTCCCCATGGGACAACCGTTTGCAAGTATCCAGCAGGGGCTATATGCTGGAGTACAACGATTTGAAAGATCCTTCTGTCAGCGGCTTTTTCCGGTTTCTTGCAAGGGTCGGGGACAACGGGATGAAAATGCAGATCGTGAAGATCGGATTTGGGGGCAGACAATGAAGTACGCAGGGATGCCCATGGGGATGTGGGTGCTGTTTGCCGGTTCCTTTCAAAAGCAGCTGACCGCTTACGATTTGAGCCTTGTAGTGGTTGTTTTGCAAACTTTTATTCTTTACTTGATAACTGTGTATACGATAAAACCAAAGGGAGCTCTGCCCGGACCTTCGTCCGTGACGGAACTCCCCTTTTTAGCTTTATAAAAAACCATAAGTCATCTGCCACGGTCAACGGAGCAAGAACCACACGCCCAGCAGGAGCGCAAGGAAGATCAGGTTGGACAGGGTGAACAGCCCAAAATACTGCTTCTTCCCCTGTGGCAGCTCCCGTGCGATCTGTCGGTAGGAAATAAGACTGGCCATGGATGCGATCAAAGTGCCAAGACCTCCCAGATTGGTGCCGATGATGAGGCTTGTGTCTCTGCCGTGAACCCGGACAGCAGCAGAGCGGCGGGAACATTACTGGTGACCTGCGAAGCAAGAACCGCCACAAGAACTTCCCGGCCGGTCAGAAACTCCTGCAGCCAGCCGGAAAAGGCCGGAATGCGGCCCAGATTGCCAATGAAGATGAAAAAGCCACAAAGGTCAAAAGCAGGGAATAGTCCACTGCCCGTAAGGTGTGCGGGTCTGCAAAAAGGGCGCAGACGAGTACAGCGGCAAAGGCAATGCCATAGGGCAGCACCCGGATCACGGACAGCAGGCAGACGGCAAACAGAACCAGATACAGCAGGATGATCTTCTGATTTCCCTGAGATGCAGAAGAAACAAGCTCATCCACGGAGAGGACGGCAGAGGTTTTCCGGCAGACCAGCGCTGCCCAAGCCAGCAGCAGGAGCAGAGAGACCAGGGTGTAGGGCAGCATAAGAAGAACAAATCCCCCGATGCTCATGCCGCTTTTTCCGTAAAGATAGAGGTTCTGCGGGTTGCCGATGGGAGTCAGCATACTGCCAAGGTTTGCCGCAATGGTCTGCATACAGACCACCGGGATCAGAAGGGAGCGGCGGACATCCGCTCCCAGACGGCTCAGGACCACGAACGTAAAGGGAACGAAGGTCAGCAGGGAAACATCGTTGGTGATGAGCATGCTTCCGAAAAAGCACAGCCCGACCAGTACCAGCGTCAGCTGAAAGGTGCTGTGGGTGCGGGACAGCAATGCCCGTCCCAGCCCATCAAAAAAGCCCTGCCGCCGCAGCCCGGCCATGACCGTCATCAGGGAAAACAGGATCGCCAGCGTGCGCAGGTCGATGTAGCCGAGATACTGCGCATCCGGTGGAACAAAGAAGGCGGAGACAACGGCCAGCACAGCGGCTGCGGTGAGGACCGTTTCCTGCTGAATGAATTGTTTGAGTAGTTTCATAGAGACACATCCTTGTAATTGTAAAGGCAGCCCTGCTGCGGTGCCGGACGGCCTTTTTCCGTATTTCAGAGCAGCAGCTCAAACAACCCGATCATCAGCGGCATGGTCAGGATGGAAAGCAGCGTGCTCAGGACATAGATCGCGCTGGAATGAGAAGCATCCCGGTCATAGAGCTGTGCCATGGAGGTGACTGTTGCACAGGCGGGGGTAATGGCAGAAAGGTAGACCGTCATCAGGATGGACTTGCCGTCCGGGATCCAAAGGGATGCGTGAACTGCCCAAAGCAGCAGGACGATGACCAGCGGAACACCCAGCAGACGCAGGAACACCGGCAGATAGTTGCGCGGAGTGCAGAAAACCTTTTTCAGGGGGACTTCCGCAATGGCCATGCCTGCCAGCAGCATTCCCATGGGGCCGATCATATTGCCGACACTGCTCAGTGTGCTGGTGATCGGGGCAGGTAGCGAGACGTGCAGCAGGTACAGTACAGCACCGGCTGCAATGGCGATCAGGTTGACATTGGTAAGGAGCTTGCGCCATTCCAGCCGGGCAGACCCCTGCAGGCAGGCGCTGGCATGGTCCAGAGCAGTACCAGCTGTACAATAACAAAGGCGCAGGAGTAGACAACATATTCCTCCCCCAGCAGGGCCTGCACAATGGGGATGACCAGCGCGGCGGCATTGCTGTAAACGATATTGACCTGCTCCACGGCGTCCAGTTTGAGAGCTTTGCGGAACAGCGCATTCAGAAGCAGAAATACAACGTGCATTCCTACGGCGATGCCCATGGAATAAAGCAGCCCGGTGCGAATCTCCGGTGTATCCTTGATCTGAAAGGCGTTCAGAACGACACAGGGCATGACCAGATAGACAAAGACCACAGACAGCACCTTGCTGTCCGATGCCTTCAACAAGCCGGTTTTTACAACGGCATATCCCATCAGCAGAATCAGAAATAGCTGCGCGATCTGCTGCATCAATAAAAGGCTGATTTGCATTTGGATCTCCTCTTTTGCAATTCGTTTTTGCAGCACCATCCTACTCCATTGGCGGGGCACCGTCAAGAGAAAACAGAAAAAATGCGATTAGAGCAAGAAAAAACGGATGGCTCCGCAGAACCATCCGCTAAAACTGGCATCATCAGTCTTTCCGGTACTTATATGCACCCTCAATGGCATCAATTTCCGTGGGAATGCAGAAGTTTACGTCCTGATACATGGAAGAGTAGCCTTTTAAGCAAGGATCCCGGTGGACTGCAAAAACAGCACCAGCATCATCACCGGGGCAACATAGCGGATCATCACCCGGTAGAGCTTCTTGCGGCGGAAGGTCTTGCCGCCCCGCTGCATCTCGTCAATGACGTAATCCGGTGTCATGACCCAGCCGATCAGGATGGTGGACAGAAGGGCAATGAAAGGCATCATAACGCTGTTGCTGACGTAGTCCATGATATCCAGCAGCTGAGCCGCAGAGCCGTTGGGCAGCTGCACCTCAAAATAGAAGATGCTGTAACCCAGCGCAATGATGGCGGACGCGGCCAGATAAATGACCGTCAGCACCAGCACCGTCTTTTTGCGGCCCGAGTGGAAGATCTCCATGCAGTTGGCGGTGATGGATTCCAGCACCGAGATGCAGGAAGTGAGCGTGGCAAAAATAGCAGTGACAAAGAACAGGATGCCCACGAAAGTACCGGCCTTGCCCATAGCGGCAAACACCTTGGGCAGCGAGACGAACATCAGGCTGGGGCCTGCACTCATGCCCTCGGTACCGGAGAACACATACACGGCAGGAATGATCATGCACCGGCCAGCAGAGCCACGCCGGTATCAAAAATCTCGATTTGGTTCACGGCTTTGTTCAGGTTGACCTCCGGTTTGACGTAGGAACCGTAGGTGATCATAATGCCCATGGACACGCTGAGGGAGAAGAACAGCTGGCTCATGGCGTCCAGCAAGATCTGCAAAAAGCGGCTGACGGTCAGCCCTTCCATGTGCGGGGTCAGGTAGTAGCGCAGCCCTTCCATACCGGTGCGCATCTGGCCGGAAGCGTCCTCGTGGCGCAGGGTGAGGGCGTAACCAGCGATCACCACCACCAGCACCAGCAGAATGGGCATCATGTAGCGGGACACCCGCTCAATGCCTCCCTCCACGCCGTTGTACACGATGAAAGCCGTCACGCCCATGAACAGCAGAGCGAACACCACAGGCGACACCGGCGAGGTGATGAAGCTGGTAAAATAGCCGTCCTCCGCAGCGGCGGCAGACTGTCCGGTGAGGTAGACCACCGCATATTTCGTGATCCACCCCGCCGATGACGCGTAGTAGGTCATGATCAGAACCGGCACCAGAAAGGTCAGGATGCCGAGGAATTTCCACTTGGGGCGCATGGTCTCGTAGGCGCGGATGGCACTCTGCTTGGTGCGGCGTCCGATGGCGATATCCGAGGTGAGCAGGGTAAAACCGAAGGTCAGCACCAGCACCAGATACACCAGCAAAAACAAACCGCCGCCATCCTTTGCGGCAAGGTACGGGAACCGCCACAGGTTGCCGACACCTACCGCACTTCCGGCGGCAGCAAGGACAAATCCGATTTGTCCGGAGAAACTGCTTGCTTTCTTTTCCATGATTCTCAAACTCCTATCCTAAAAACCTATTGTAATATAGGATAACATGAAGTATCATATCAGTAAACCCAATAAAATTACTGCGACCTATAAATTTTACTTATGGAGCGTTTACAATGCGGGAACAGAAAGACCGATACGAGATATTCTTGAAAGTATGCGAAACGGGCAGTTTTTCCAAAGCAGCGGAGGCACTGAACTATACCCAATCCGGCATCAGCCAGATGATGGCAGGGCTGGAAGAGGAATTGGGCGTGCAGCTGTTCGCCCGCATCAACCGGGGCGTGACCCTGACAGATAACGGCACCCGCCTTTTGCCCTACATCCGGGAGCTGGCCAACCAGAAGACCCGGCTGCGGCAGGCGGCGTTCAATATCAACCACAAGGTGGAGGGCAAGCTGCGGGTGGGCAGCATTTCCAGCATCACAACGCTCTGGATGCCGGAAGTCGTGCATTATTTCAAGGAAAACTACCCGAAGGTGAAGATTGAAATTCTGGACGGCAACTATGATGAAATCCGGGAATGGATCATCCGTGGGCAGGTAGACTGCGGTTTTCTCTCGTCCATTGTGGCAGACGACCTGAAATTCTACCGCTCCGGGACGACCCGCTGTGCGCTGTGTTCCCGGAGGGGTATCCGCTGGCTGCACATTCCAGTGTGACCCTGCCGCAGCTGTTTCAGTATCCGCTCATCATCGAAACGCCCGGCTGTGATAACGACATCCAGCACCTGATGCTCAAATGCCCGGTGAAGCCGAATATTTTTTACAGCTTCCGGGACGATACCCTCATCATGGCGTTCGTGCGCAGCGGGCTGGGCGTGACCATCTCGCAGGAACTGGTGATGCAGCGTTCGGCTGCCCCGGTGTGGTGTCCCGCCCGCTGGAGCCTGCCTGCTGCCGGACATTGGGGCTGGCGTTTTCCAAGACGGCAAGCTCGGTGGTGAGCCAGACGCTGCTGGAATATCTGAGATCCACCCGGCAGCGAAAGGAAACACCGAAGATAAAATAAGAACAAAGCGCGGAGAACGGTATAAAAGCCGCTCTCCGCTTTCCCAGCAGCAACTCCTTGATCTCCTTGGAGATGACCGCCTGAAAATCGCGCACGATGGTGGGGAGCAGTTCCCTGCACCCTCAAAGGACTTTCTCTGTTGTCATTCTGCCTGTATCTCTTCCACCAGCGGCAGATAGTCGGCACAGTATTTCCGGTACAGCGGCTGTACCAGCTGGCGGAAGTTCTGCATTTCCTCTTCGGGCAGCGGCAGCTCCCGGCACCCGCCAGCCAATGCCGCTTCTCGGGCGGCAGTTTCTTCCTGTGCCCAGAGTTGGCGCTCATATTGTGCCGATGCCCGGGCGCATTTCTGCAGAATCTGCTGGTATTCCTCCGGCAGTGCATCCCATGTGCGGCCGGAAGCCAGCTGCACCTCCGGTACGCGGCTGTGCTCATCGGCCATGTAGTACTGCGCCACCTTGTAGTGCTCCATGGAATAGTAGGCCGGCCAGTTGTTTTCGGCGGCATCGATCTGCCCGGTCTCAAACGCCGAGTACACGTCGCTGTAAGCCGTGGTCTCCGGCGCTGCACCCAGCAGGCGGATCATGTCGATCACGATCTGCGAATCCTGCACGCGGATGGTCTTGCCCTGCAGATCGTTCAGGCTGCGCACCGGCTGACGGGCATAGAACGAGCGGGCACCCGCGTCGTACCAGCTCAGCCCCACCCGCCCCTGCGCGGTAAAGTCCTGCAAAAATTCTGCTCCGATGCTGCCATCCAGCACACGCCACATATGGTCGGCATTCCGGTAGAGATACGGCAGCAGCAGTACGTTGAGCCGGGGCAGATCGTCTGTGGCCGCCGAAAGCGACACACGCGCAAAATCTACGCCGCCAATGGCAAGCTGCTCCCACACCTGCTGTTCCGAGCCGTACTCGCCGTTCGCTTTGACCTGAATGACCACCTTGCCCCCGGTCTGCTGCTGCACAAGATCCGCAAAATACTGTGCGCCCTGTGTGGTGGGGTACCCGGCGGGCTGGTTGTCGGCATAGGTCAGCACATAGTCCGGTGTGGTCTGCGGCTTTGCGCCACAGCCTGCCAGCTGCAAGGCTGCAAAGCCCAGCCCGGCTAAAAAGGTCCGTCTGCGCATGGTGTCTCCCTCCCTTTGCAGATAGTATAGCGCACAAGACTGCCTTTGTGCAAGAGACAAGAAAAGGCGGTGCCCGCCGCAAAGCAGGTACCGCCTTTTTAGGAGAAGAAGAATAAGAACAAGAAGGAGATGTCTCAGTTACATCAGGCCCATTGCCTGCGGCAGTGCAGTAGACACTGCCGGGATAAAGGTGACCAGCAGTAGGCCGCCGATGATGGCCACATAGTACATAAGCATATACGGCATGACCTTGGAAAGCGAGGTGCGGCCCACCTTGATACCCACGAACAGGGCGTTGCCCACAGGCGGGGTGATGTTGCCGATGCAAAGGTTATACACGAGGATCAGACCGAACTGGATGGTGCTCATGCCAAAGCTCTGGCAGATGGGCAGGAACAGCGGGGTGAAGATGAGGATGGCCGGGGTCACATCCATAAAGGTGCCGGACACCAGCAGGATCACGTTCATGATGAGCAGAATGATGTACTTATTGCTGGTCAGGCTCAGCAGGCTGCCGCCACGGCATCCGGGATCTGCAAAAAGGCCATGACCCAGCCCAGAATGTTGGAAACACCCACAAGGAACACCACCATGCCGGACATCTTGGCAGAGTCCACGATGATCTTCCACAGGCTCTTCAGGTTGATGGAGCGGTAGCAGAAAGCCAGCACCAGCGCATAGACGACCGCGATGGCAGAGCCTTCGGTGGCAGAGAACACACCGCCGATGATGCCGCCGATGACCACGATGATCAAGGACAGCGAAGGCAGGGCGCGCAGGGTGCAGACGCCGAGGTTTTTCCAGTCAAATTTGCCGGGAGTGCCTTTATAGCCCAGCTTGACCGCCAGCAGCACGCCCACCACGCAGCAGCACAGTGCCAGATGATGCCGGGGATGTAACCAGCCATGAACAGCGCAGCCACAGAGGTACCGCCGGATGCCAGCGAGTAGGTGATCAGGGCGTTGGACGGCGGGATCAGCAAACCGGAGCAGGAGGAAGCGGCGTTGGTGGCAGCGGTCACGGCGGGGTCGTAGCCCTGCTCATCGGCACCGTCGCGGATCATGGAGCCAACAGCCGCAGCTGCAGCGGATGCAGAGCCGGAGATGGCACCGAACAGGGCGTTAGTGCCGATGTTGGTCACCAGCAGTGCGCCGGGCAGCTTGCCCAGAATGGCCATGACGAAATCCACCAGACGCTTGGCGATGCCGCCCTGATTCATGATGTTGCCGGCCAGAATAAAGAACGGGATGGCGGTCAGGCTGAACTTACTCATGCCCACAAAGGTGCGCTGGGCAGCGGTCAGCACGGCCACATTCAGATCAATGGAAGAAAGAATGGCAGTCAGGGAAGAGACTGCAATGGCGTACGAGATGGGCACGCCGAGGAACAGCAGCACCAGCAGCACTGCCAGAATTACGAGTAATGCTTGAATTGCCACAGCTTAGTCCTCCTTGTTTTCCTTGTCGGCATCGGCAGCCATTTCGGCTTCCACTTTTGCAAAGTCTGCATCTTCCGGGGTATCCAGACAGATGGAGCCGTTGGCGATGCGATAATGTTCAGCACGGAATACACCAGAATGATCACGCCGCAGATGGGCATGACCCAGTAGAACACGCCCACGGCTACGCCCAGCGAGGAGGTCTGCTGTCCCATAGCCAGCCGGGACACCTGAAAACCGCCGAACACCAGAATAGTCGCAGAGAAGAGGAAGGCGATGACCTCGGCAAAGATGTGGAACGCCTTGCGCATGATGGGTTGAACCGGTCCACCAGCACGGGGATGTTCATGTGGCCGCGCTCGCCGGAAACGATGGTGGCACCCAGCATGGTGCTCCAGCCGAACAGATAACCCACCAGCTCTTCCGACCATGTGGAGGGAGAGTTGAAGATGTAACGCACGATGACCTGATAGGTGGTCAGTACCACCATGACTGTCATGCTCAGACCTGCCAGCAGGTTGAGCACCTTGTTCAGGGTATTTCTCAGTTTTTCCATGATGCTCCTCCTCAGTCCGCAGTATGGGCAGCGTTGTGCTGCTGGATCAGGTCATAAATGGGCTGCAACTCCGGGTTTGCGGCCAGCACGGAATCGTGCAGGGGAGCCATAGCCTCCTGAAACGGTGCAGTGTCCGGGTAAATAAAGTTGACGTGCTGCTCATTCTCGGCCTTGTCTTTGGCCTCAGCCACAGCATCCTCCCAGGCGTCCTGCTCGGTGCGCTTCACGATCTGGAAGCCCTCTTCAAAGATCGCGCGCTCCTCGTCGCTGAGCTCGTTCAGGAAAGCGTAGTTTGCCACCAGCAGGTCCGGCACCATCTGGTGCATATCGTAGGAGTAATACTTGCAGATATCGCCGTGACCGTTATCGGTCAGAGCCAACTCGTTGTTCTCGGCACCATCCAGAATACCGGCCTGCAGCGCGGTGTACACATCGCCGAAGCCCATGGGGGTAGCGGTGCCGCCCAGCAGACGCATCATTTCCACATTGGTGGGCGACTGCTGTACGCGGATCTTCAGACCCTTCAGGTCGGAGGGCTGGTTGATGGGGGTCTTGATGGTGTAGAAGTTGCGGGTGCCGGCATCCAGCCATGCCACCGTTTCCAGACCGGCCTTGGAAGTGGTCTTGAAAATGGGGTCCGTCACCTCGGGGTCATCCATGGCCTCGTGGTAGGCTTCCACGCTGGAGAACAGGTAAGGCAGGTTGAAGATCTGGTATTTGGCGCTGAAGGTCTCCATAATGGCATTGGACGCCACCACAAAGTCGATAGCACCGGTCTGGGTCAGCTGCACCATTTCGGTCTGGGAGCAGCAGCTCGCTGGGGTACACCTCCACGCGGTACTTGTCGCCCAGCTTCTCGTTGATATAGTTGGCGAAGGCTTCCAGTCCCAGATGATCCGGGTGGGTCTGGGACTGCACATGGCCGATGCGCACGATCTTGCGGTCGTCATCGGAGCCGGCGCCGCAGCCGGTAAGCATCATGCTGCTGGTCAGTGCCGCCGCGCCCATCAGCGACAGAAACGTTCTTCTCTTCATGAATGGCATCCTCTCTTTTCGCGTTTTTCTATGATTATAGTTTAACAAACCGTTCATTTTTGCGAAACCGGATTATTTTGTGAAACGCAGTACGATTTTGTCTTTGTTGTATCCAAGTACAATTTTTGTGTTTTGCGGACGAAAGAAACTGGCAAAAACGAAAGAAGCGCCCGTCCCTCTCCTGCTGACAGGCAGAAAAGAACGAGCGCTTCTTTTGGATCCGAGTTATCCCTGTACCGCTTTTTCCGCTGCGGCTACGCGGTATTCCGAAGGGGTCTGGCCGGTCAGGCGCTTGAACACCCTTGTAAAATAGTTGGCGTCGCTGTAACCCACAGCAGCGCCGATATCCTTCAGGCTCAGGCGCGGGTCCAAAATCAGCTGGCGCGCCTTGTTCACCCGATATTCGTTCAGGTAGGCCGAAAAGTTCACCTTAAAGCACTGCTTGAACAGCTTGCAGAAGTAGGCGTCCGAGTAGCGCAGCGCAGCGGCGGCATCCTGCATGGAAATATCCTCCCCATAGTGAGTGTCGATGAAGCGGCTGATCTCTGCCGGATGATGGCGGTACGCATATCCTCGTCCTCTTCCCGGCGGAGGGGCTCTGCAGGCGCAGGGGCTGTGCTGGGCGGGCGGGCAGCTGCACCGACACCTGCCGGATGGCATCCTCCACCGCGAATACCAACTCCTGCTCATTGTAGGGTTTGAGCAGATAGTCCATCGCCCGCACAGAGATCGCCTGCCGCGCATAGTCGAACTTATCAAAGCCGGTCAGGAACAGGATGGCGCAATTTTTGTCCGTTTCGCGGATCTTACGCGCCACCTCCAGCCCGGTGAGACCCGGCATTTCAATGTCCAGCACAGCCACCTGCGGCGCTTCGCGGCAAAAATTTCCAGAGCCTCTCTGCCGTTTTTGGCTTCATACAGGCTTATCAGATCTCCCAGATACTTCTGCAAGGTCCTGCACAGCACTTTGCGCTCGATCAATTCATCCTCTGCCACCAGCAATTTGCACTTCACGAAAGCGTCCCCTCCTTTTCCTCCGGCTGCTGCGTTTGCGGCAGTTCAAACCGCACCACAGTGCCATGACCTGCGCGGCTGTACATCTGCATTTTACCGCCCGGATACAGCATCCCGATGCGGCGAGAAATGTTGCCAAGGCCGATGCTGCGGCCGGTCTGCTCGCTCTGGGCAATTTTGGTTTGCACGGCGTCCAGCTCCTCTGGGGTCATCCCCTTGCCGTTGTCCGCGACCGTGAGCACCAGCACCTTGCCCTGCATCCATGCCCGCAGCAGGATGCGTCCGCCTTCCTCGCGGGACTTGAGCCCGTGCGAGTAAGCGTTTTCCACCACCGGCTGCAGCATAAAGGACGGCACCAAAACCGCCGCAGGCTGCACCCGGATGCTTTTTTCTACGGTAATGCGTCCATCAAACCGCATCTGCTGCAGATAAATATAATCCTCCAGTCCGTCCAGCTCCTCCTCCAGAGTGATTTGCTGACGCTTGGTACGCAGGTTGTGCCGGAACAAACTGCCCAGATGCACGATCATCTGGTCGGTGGTGGAAGCATCCTCCAGCCGCGCCATACAGGAGATCATGTTCAGGGTGTTGAACAGAAAATGTGGGTTTACCTGACTTTTAAGCACCTCCAGCCGGGTGTGTTCCAGATCCTTTTCCAGCGCAAGGTTCCGCACCTCTTCCCGGTGCAAGGCCTGCTGCGTGGTCAGCTGCTGCGCCATGGCGTGTTTCATCTGGTTGAAGGTGGCTGTCAGCCGCCCCACCTCGTCGCTGCTTTTTACCGGAAGATCCGGGCTGGAAAATCGCCCTCGGCAATGCTATGAGAAGCCTGCGCCAACCGCAGCAGCGGACGCACCACTGCGCGGCTCAGCACCCGGATGAGCAGCAGCATCAGCACGGCCGCCGTCAGGAACAGCCCCAGATACAGCCACGGTAGATGCCGGAGGCGGGTTGCCGTGCTGCTGTAAAGGGTGTTTTCCTGTTCCAGCGTGGCCTGTGTCAGACGCAGCGCATACTCGGCAAGGTAGTCCTGCAAAGCCATCACATGTACATCTGTTCAATATAGGTATCTGCCGAGGGCGAAAGCTGCAAAAAGGCATCCCGCTCCTGCCGGTAGCCCGCGTACCCCTGTAAAAGGTTCCATGTACGGGCATAGCGTTCTTCGCCGATACGGGCGTAATCGAAGGGCAGGGCCGCAAGGCTCTGCTCGGCGGCAGCGCAGGCGGCGGTATAGGCCTGCTCGGTTTCAGAAGTAGGCTGGCGCACATAGCGTGCAAAGGCCTGTGCTTCGTCCTTGAGGCGTTCTGCACCGTGTAGCAGACGGCGTTGTCGGCCAGAAGCGTATCAAAGGAGCGCACCGTCCATTGACCTGCCACGGTAGCAATGCCGGTGGAAAGCATGGTGACCAGCAAAATCGCGGCAAGCCATGCCGTGACCCTGCTGCGCAGAGAGATGCCGCCCTGTGCGGTTTTGTTCCGTGCCATACGCTTTCCCTCCTGCCCTTGCAGCACCCGGTCTTTTTTATAAGATAAGTATAATAATCTCCCGGGAAAAGTGCAACTGCAAAAAAAGCACCGGTTTCCGCAAAGAAGTCGGTGCTTGCAGGCAATGTGCCAAGCGGTCAACGGGTCAACAGCTCAAAATGATTCCGCTTGGTGACCAGCAGCCCTTCCTTTTGCAGCTTGGAAAGCTCCACCGACATGGCGGCGCGCTCCACGCAGAGAAAATCCGCCAGCTGCTGACGGTCAAAGGGGATGTCAAAGGAAAGGGAGGACTGCCGGATGGATTCGGCGGACAGGTAGGACAGCAGCTTTTCCCGGGTGGTGCGCTTGCTGACATGGGTGATCTTATCGTTAAAAAGCAGTATTTTGTTTGCCAGAACGCTGACCAGATTGCGGATGAGTTTCTGGTGATGGTCGCAGGCGGTGGGGCAGGAGGTGAGCAACCGCTTGACGTTCAGCAGCAGGATCTCGCAATCCTCCTCTGCCACCACGCTGATATTCAGGATGGCACCGGGGGTGGCAGCGTAAGGCTCCCCGAAAAAGTCTCCGGTATTGCACTTGGACAGGATATTGCGGTGTCCCCAAAGATCCTCCTGTATCACAAGGGTGGAGCCGGACAACATGAGTCCCATGACCTCCGTGGAATCTCCGGCACGGAAAATGTAGGAGCCCCGGGGCCGGGTGATTTTCGCTGCACTGACACAGTGCAGGATGGACAAAATCTCATCATCGCAAAGCCCGGTAAAGAAGGGGCAGCTCCGCAGAACAGGCAGATATTTTTGCATAAATGCTCTCCTTGTTGGAATTCAAACATACAAGATGGCTTTAGTATACTATAATAAACCTGCAAATGCAAAAACACCCACAACAGGAGAGTATAGATATGATTCGGAAGATCATCCATATTGACGAAGAAAAATGCAACGGCTGCGGCTTGTGCGCAACCGCCTGCCACGAGGGAGCCATTGATATCATCAACGGCAAAGCAAAGCTGGTGCGGGAAAATTTCTGCGATGGCTTTGGCGACTGCCTGCCGGGCTGCCCCACCGGAGCTATCACTTTGAGGAGCGGGAAGCCCCTGCCTACGACGAGGCAGCGGTGCAGGAGAACAAAAAGAAAAAGGAATTGCAGGAGAAGATGAAGCACCTCCACGAGGGCGGCTGCCCCGGCTCCCGGATGCGGATGCTGGAACAGCCGGAGGCTGCCGAAAGTGCAGTTGCCGCCCCTGTGCAGCCGGTCTCCCGCCTGCGCAACTGGCCGGTGCAGATCAAGCTGGCACCCATCCATGCGCCCTACTTTGAGGGTGCAAAGCTACTGATTGCAGCGGACTGCACGGCCTATGCCTACGCCAATTTCCATCAGGAGTTTATGCGCGGCAAGGTGACCCTTATCGGCTGCCCGAAGCTGGATGCTGTGGATTACAGCGAAAAGCTGACCGAGATCCTGCGCAGCAACGATATCCAGAGCGTGACCATCCTCCGCATGGAGGTGCCCTGCTGCGGCGGCTTGGAGATGGCGGCGAAAAAGGCGCTTCAGACCAGCGGAAAGTTCATTCCGTGGCAGGTGGTCACCATCTCCATTGACGGAAAAATTCTGGATTAAAAGCACAGGGCAGACCTGTACCGCCTTTTAATGCTTCACGCATTTCTTGCCTTGCGGTAAAATACCATAGATTCCATAAGCGGGCGACCTGAAAAAGGCTGCTCGCTTTTTTATCGTCATCGCAGTATTTTTGCGGGAACGGCTTTTTGCCGGTAAGGGATAAAAGCGTTCCATAGAAAATAGGTGCTCTTTACAAGAAAAAATCTTGAAACGCTTCTGTTATAATGTTACAATTATGCTACATAATAGGATAGATATTCAAAAAAGCTGCTGACAGCAGAACGAGAATGATATTGCAAGCACCTTCCTGAAATCGGTGAAGTGAAAATAAAGCCGGAATGAGACCGTCTGGGGTGGAGAAAGATTGGATAAAATGAAAAACTCTGGAATGAGCGAAACCATGCAGACCTTGACACGGAAAAGCGCCTGTGTGATGCTGAGCCTATTGTTGCTACTGTCAGCCGTGCTCCCTGTGAAAGCTGCCGCGGAAACCGCCTCTGCAAAGGTTGTTCGTGTCGGCTCGTTTGAGGACACCTTCAACTATGTCAACGAGAAGGGCGCAAGAAAGGGCTACGGCTACGAATTGCTGGAGACCTTGTCCGGCTATACAGGCTGGCAGTTCGAGTATGTGACCTGCGACTGGTCAGACTGCTTCGAAAAGCTCAAAAACGGCGAGATCGACATTATTGGCGGTATCTCTTATACGGAGGACCGCACTCAGGAGATGCTGTTTTCAGACGAGCCGATGGGAGTGGAAAAATATTACCTCTACGCCGATCTCTCGCGCGCAGACATCTCCGCCTCCGACTTCAAGACGCTGAACGGCAAAAAGATCGGCGTTCTGATGGGAACAGAGCCGGAAGTGATGCTGGCCGAGTGGGAAGAAAAATACGGCCTGAAAACGGAACACGTCAACATCTCCAACAACGAGGATGTGAAGCAAAAGCTGGCAAACCACGAGATCGACTGCTTTGTTTCGCTGGAAGAATCCTTCTGGGCAGAGCGTGGCATCTCGACCATAACCCGTGTGGGAGAATCCGGCATCTACTATGCGATCAACAAAAACCGGCCTGATATCAAGGAAGAACTTGACGATGCGATGCGCGCGTTGGACGAAGCTGTGCCTTTTTATACGGCGGATCTGTACAAAAGATATTTCTCAATGGATTATACGCCCATCCTTACAGGGGAGGAAAAGGCGTGGCTCAGAAAGCACGGTGCGATCAGGATGGGCTTTCTGGCGAGCGACAGCGGCGTCAGCACCTTTGACCCTGCCACCGGGGAGTTTACCGGGGTAATCACGGACTATATTCAGTTTGCAGCAGATTGTCTGGGCAATCAGGAACTGGAATTCCAGCTGGTCGGCTATGACAGCAAGGAAGCAGAACTGGATGCGCTGAAATCGGGCGAGATCGACATGATCTTCCATTGCGACCAGAACCCCAATCTGGCGGAAGAGTATCACTTTGCCTGTACCAACACAACGTGGACCTCCAACCTGATGGCGGTCACGAACAAACAGCACTTTAACGAAAACAATGTAAACCGCATTGCCGTTCCCCAAAACAAACTCTCCCTGAAAAAGTACCTTGCGTTTTATTACCCGCAGTGGGAGATCGTGGACTGCGATACACAGGAGGATGCGGCAAGGCTGGTCAAAGACGGACAGGCAGATTGCTTTGTTACCGGGATCAGCAGTGAGAATAAATACAGCAAGAAATACAGCTTTTACAGCGTTCCGCTGGTAAACCCTGTAAGATCCTGCTTTGCGGTCAATAGCGGAAACCGCAGCCTGTTGTCCATCCTGAACAAAACGATCAAGGCAATGCCTGTTAATATGCTTGCCGGCGCGCTTGCGATGTATAAGAGCTCCGCGCGGAAGGTTACCCTGAGCGATTTTATAAAGGATAACTTCTTTAAAGTTATGTTGATCAGCAGCATTGCTGTTGCAGTTGTTCTGCTCACGATTTTGATGCTGCTCCAGAAGGCGCGTAAAGCCGAAGCTGCTGCAAGGAAAGCCGCAAGCGATACGCAGGAACTGAATGCAAAATTGCAGGTCGCCGTGGAAAAAGCAGAGAGCGCGAACCGCGCCAAGAGCACCTTCCTTTCCAATATGTCCCACGATATCCGCACCCCCATGAACGCCATCATCGGCTTTACTACGCTGGCGCTCAGCAATATTGACGATACAGACCGGGTGAAGGATTATCTTGCCAAGACCCTTGCATCCAGCAACCATCTGCTCTCCCTCATCAACGATGTGCTGGATATGAGCCGCATTGAAAGCGGAAAGATCCATCTGGAAGAGGTGGAAGTTAACCTTTCGGATGTGTTGCACGATTTAAAAACCATCGTCAGCGGGCAAATTTATGCAAAAACAGCTGGAACTTTACATGGATGCCATGGACGTGACCGACGAAGACGTCTACTGCGACAAGACCCGGCTGAATCAGATCTTGCTGAACCTGCTGTCCAACGCCATCAAGTTTACCCCGGCGGGCGGCACGGTCTCGGTACGGGTGCGGCAGCTTGCCGGTAAAGTGCGCGGCTGCGGACAGTACGAGTTCCGCATCAAGGATAACGGCATCGGCATGAGCCAGGAGTTTGCCCAAAAGATCTTTGAACCTTCGAGCGGGAGCGCACCTCCACGGTAAGCCGCATCCAGGGCACCGGCCTTGGCATGGCCATCACCAAAAACATCGTGGATATGATGGGTGGCACCATCGAGGTGCAGACAGCGCAGGGCAAGGGCACCGAGTTTACCGTCTGCGTGCCATGCGCGCACAGACCGAGCAGCGCCCGGTGGAAAAGATCACCGAGCTGGAGGCCTGAAGGCACTGGTGGTGGATGACGACTTCAACACCTGCGACAGCGTGACAAAGATGCTGGTCAAGGTGGGCATGCGCGCCGAGTGGACCCTTTCCGGCAAGGAAGCGGTGCTGCGTGCGCGGCAGTCTATCGAGATGAGCGATGTCTACCACGCTATATCATCGACTGGCGTCTGCCGGATATGAACGGCATCGAGGTCACCCGCCAGATCCGCAGCCTGCACGATGATACGCCTATTATCATCCTGACCGCCTACGACTGGTCGGATATTGAGATGGAGGCAAAGGCTGCCGGTGTGACCGCCTTCTGCGCCAAGCCCATGTTCATATCTGATCTGCGCGAGACCTTGATGAGCGCACTCGGCCAGAAGCCGATGGATGCGGCGCAGGGGCTTTTGCCGGAAAAGAACGCCGACTTCAAGGGCAAGCACATCCTGCTGGTGGAGGACAACGAGCTGAACCGCGAGATCGCGCAGGAGATCCTGCGGGAGTACGGCTTCCTTGTCGATTCGGCAGAAAACGGCGCCGTAGCGGTGGAAAAGGTAAGCACCGCCGCGCCGGGCAGCTATGATCTGTTGCTGATGGATGTGCAGATGCCGATCATGGACGGCTATACCGCCACCCGGAAAATCCGCGCACTGGACGACCCTGCGCGGGCAAAGCTGCCGATCCTTGCCATGACCGCCAACGCCTTTGACGAGGACCGCCGCAACGCCTTGGAAAGCGGCATGAACGGCTTTTTGTCCAAGCCCATCGTGATCGACGACCTTGTGCAGGAACTGCACAAAATTTTGTAAATGAAACGCAGGTCAGGTGAATAAAAAAGAATGCACCCGCAGCATTTGCGCCCGGAGGCCAAAACCTCTGAAAAGCTTGCTGCGGCATCATGGAGCCGGTGGCGGTCTGGGTGCGCAAGGGCGGCGAATGGGCCATCATCCACCGCTGCAAACGCTGCGGAAAGCTCAGTTCCAACCGTGTGGCGGCAGACGACAACCCCATGAAGCTCATGAGCATTGCCATGAAGCCCCTGTGCTCTCCGCCGTTCCCGTTGGACTATATTGAGGAAATGACCGCTTGATGGGCGGTGATGGACGGATGCGGTAAGCCGCAGGAGGAACTACAGGATGGAGTATATCCGAATCACAAAAGAAAACATCGACAAGGAACACATCTGTTGTGCCATGTCCGATCAACAGAGCCTTGCCAAGAAGGAATGGCTCAAGCAGCGCTTTGAGGAGGGGCTTGTTTTTTACCGCAGTGCGGAGCGCGGCAAATGCTTTATCGAGTACATCCCGGCGGAAAACGCATGGGTGCCCATTGATGCCGATGGCTATCTGTACATCAACTGCCTGTGGGTCTCCGGCTCCCTGAAAGCACGGCTATTCCAGCGAACTGCTGGAAGAATGCCTTCGGGATGCCAAGCGCAGGGCAAAAACGGCGTTTGTATTCTGTGTGCAGAAGGGCGCAAACGGGAGTTTCTCGCTGATCCCAAGTTTTTGACCCATAAGGCTTCAAGGTTTCGGACACCTCCGATTGCGGCATCAACCTCATGTGCCTGCCCCTTGCAGAGAGTGCCCAGCCGCCAAAATTCAAGCCTGCGCCAAGCATCCCAAGGTGGAGGAAAACGGCTTTGTCCTCTACTATACCGACCAGTGCCCCTACACCTATTATTGGGTGCCAAAGGTGCAGGAGGCCGCAAAGGAACATGGGATTCCGTTCAAAGCCATCCACGTCACAGAGAAAGAGACGGCACAGAATGTGCCTGCACCCGTCACCACCTATGCACTGTTCCGGGATGGGAAATTCGTGACACAGGGCATCCAGTCGGACAAGAAATTTTTGAAATTAGCAGGCGCAGCGGATTGAGAGATTCAGGAGGAAAAATGCAATACGATCAAACGGTTATCACACCAAAAGGACTGATCGTCCACATCCGAAACGGCGTGGCATCCGATGGAAGCGCTGTGCTTGAAAACTTTGATCTGACACACGCAGAAACAGATTATCTGCTGAGTTATCCCGATGAAAATCACTTTGATGCGGAACAGGAAAGCCGCTACTTGGAGAAAAAAGCAACCAGTCCGAATGAGATCGAACTGATCGCCTTTGTGGACGGTAAAGTGGCAGGAACTGCTGGAATTGATGCAATCGGAGCGCAGTATAAAGTGGCGCATCGCGCGGAATTTGGCATCGGTATCCTAAAAGAGTATTGGGGTCTGGGGATCGGGCGAGCCTTGATGGAAGCCTGTATCCATTGCGCTAAAACCGCCGGATACGCTCAGTTGGAGCTGGAGGTAGTGGCGGAGAACGCAAGAGCAATCTCCATGTACCAGACGGCAGGATTTGTGGAATATGGCAGAAACCCAAAGGGTTTTCGCTCTCGAAACGCTGGATATCAGGAACTGATCTCCATGCGGCTGGAATTGTAAAGCTTATCGACTAAAACAGCCCTCCTGACCATGACGGCCGGGAGGGCTGTTTTTGGTAGGGTGGTTGACCAGTATGAGGACGATACCCGGACTACCGCAAGGCGCGGAACGAGATGCAGGAACTGGTTCGGGCACAGAAAAATGTAGAACGTTTTTTTGCAGAGGAAAAGAACACCACCGAGAAAACACAGACACGTTAAAAAAGTCGCCGAGGAGCTTCCCAGTTGGGAGGCATCCTCGGCGGATTTTTTAGTTTATATAGCAGCTTTGCGGAGCAATGCGCCTGTTACCCGTATATTTTCCCCACGATCTTTCCGCGTGCTGCGGCGGGCAGAAGCTTGCACAGCAGGCTCAGGAACTTATACTGTGCACCGGCAACATAAACGACCGCCGGCTTCTTTTTCTCCACAATACCGGCGATGTACCGTCCAATGCGTGCCGGGTCCATGCCGTTTTGCTCGTCGTGCTCCATCTGACTGACGCTCCGGGAGATACGTCCACCGTATTCGTCATCGCCGAGAATGCTTTTCTGACGTGCTTTTGTAAAACCGGTACAGATGTCACCCAATTCTACGACGGTGACATGGATGCCGTAGGCTTGACTTCGTTTGCCAGAGCGTAAGAGTAAGAAGAAACGGCAGCCTTGCTTGCAGAGTAGAAGGTCTGGAACGGAATGTGCGCTACGGCAGCAACAGAGCTGATGTTCACAATATGCCCCTTCCCTTGATGGCGCAGGAAGGGAGAACCGCTTTATTTACAGTGACCGTTCCGAAGAAGTTCACATCAAACTGTGCTTTGGCTTGCTCCATGGACGTAAACTCCACCGCACCGGAAATGCCAAAACCTGCACAGTTGATCACCGCATCAATTTTGGTCTCTTTTTGGAGGACCTGCTGCACGGCGGCGGTGACAGCGTCTTCATCGGTCACATCGACGGACAGATGGGTGACGCCCTCCATAGGGATATTTCTGCGGCTGAACTCATAGACGATGCAGCCGTTCTCCTTCAGAGCAGATGCCGTGCACCGTCCGATGCCGGAGCTTCCTCCGGTAACAATGACCACCTTGTTGTTTTCTCCTGCCATGATTTTCCTCCTGAAAATGTTGATCTGGTTCGAGTATACCGCATCGCAGGGCGGCTGTCTATACGGATAGCCGGATCGTGGAAAAGTACAGGGATCAACTTGCGTAAATTTTCACGCAGATTGGCCTCTCTTTTTTACACAGCCAATGCCAATTAGCGCTTGAAAACGAAACGCTGCGCAAGTATACTATACTAGTTATACTGTACAAGCTTAATCACAAATCGGTATGCCAGTTGACCATAAAAGACATACCAGAATTGAAGCGTGCGGCGGGATTAAAACCCTACGAGGATGAAAATGAAATTCGATAGAGACTTACAGATGAAATCTACACTTCCGATACGGTAAGGCTGGGAAAAGATGCATTTCAGGCCATGCAGGAGACGATCTATCATAATGGCGGTGTTGGAACCATTACCGGGTATTATGATGCCGAATTGTCGATCCTGTCGGCCAGTGAGTTGTTGCTGCATAATCTGAACCACAGCTATGCATCCCTGATGGAGCAGACAAAGGGTTCGCTGAAGAATCTTTTCTATAAGAAAGATGCCGCATTCCTCGACAATGCGCGCTTTCGTCAGATTCAGGGCGAAGGGGAAGGCCGGATCCTCACGGCAGATGGCTCTCCCGTCTATGTGCGTCTCTACAAAAAAGATGCAGTCGATACGGATGGAACACCGATCTGGATCATGTCAGTACAGATGAACTGGGCGTATGAGAACCTTGCGCTGGTTAATGAGTCCATCCATTCTGCACTATGGTATTTTGAGTGTAATGAAAACGGTGAGATCGTTCATGTGAACTGGAGCCATGCGTTCCGGCAGATCCTTGGATATCATGACATTCTGGATTTTCCGAACAAACTGGATTCGTGGTCGAACCTTCTGCACCCGGAGGACTATGACCGGGTAATGCAGCTGCTTTTGGAAACGATTGCGGACAAAGCCAATACTACAAAGT
>ENA-OQHY01000522-OQHY01000522.1-human-gut-metagenome-genome-assembly--contig:-NODE-522-length-21617-cov-2.753001_pt1 | contig 21617 bp, 26 predicted proteins | sample MGYA00242570_ERZ504733 | MGnify/ENA primary metagenome ERZ504733 (study PRJEB26092, sample SAMD00036219) | human gut metagenome | host: Homo sapiens | study: EMG produced TPA metagenomics assembly of... | reverse complement strand
ATAAAGGACTTCCTGCGGGTGCAGGGACGGACACCCTGCCGGCGTACCGTATCAAATTCTGCCGCTGCGCAGTGCCGATAAAAATCAGGGCTGGTGATCGTTGAACCTTCGAATCTGCGCCAGCTGATGATCCCCGAACAGCAGCGATTGCTGGAGACATTTACCCTGCTGGTGGCAAGCGCGCTGGAACGGCTGGCGCTTACCGCCAGCGAAGAACAGGCCCGTCTGGCAAGCGAGCGCGAGAGCATTCGTAACTCATGCTGGCCGCCCTCTCCCACGACCTTCGCACCCCACTCACCGTGCTGTTTGGCCAGTCAGAAATTTTGACGCTGGATTTGGCAGCGGAAGGCTCGAAACATGCGTTGCAGGCCAGCGAGATCCGCCAGCATGTGCTGAACACTACACGCCTGGTAAATAATCTGCTTGATATGGCGCGCATTCAGTCGGGCGGATTTAACCTCAAAAAAGAGTGGCTCACGCTCGAAGAGGTGGTGGGTAGCGCCCTGAAAATGCTGGAGCCGGGCCTCGGTGGGCGCCATATTGCGCTGAACATGCCCGAACCGCTGACGTTAATTCACGTTGATGGCCCGCTGTTTGAACGCGTGCTGATCAATCTGCTGGAAAATGCCGGCAAATACGCAGGAGCAAACGCCCGGATTGGGGTGGATGCCACGGTGGAAGATCACACGCTACGGCTTGACGTCTGGGATACCGGGCCGGGTATCCCTGCCGGACAGGAGTTCGCTATTTTCGAGAAATTTGCCCGCGGTAATAAAGAGTCGGCCATTCCCGGCGTGGGTCTGGGGCTGGCGATTTGCCAGGCGATTATTGACGTTCATGGCGGTACCATTTCGGCGGAGAATCGCCCGGAAGGCGGCGCACGTTTTTGTGTTAAACTTCCTCTGGAAGCCCCGCCAGAACTTAATGAATTACCAGAGGATTTGTGATCAACGTTCTGATTGTTGAAGATGAGATCGCCATTAGCCGGTTTCTGCGTGCTGCGCTGGAAGGCGATGGCCTGCGCGTTCATGACGCCGGCACGCTCCAGCGGGGTTTGATTGAAGCGGCCACGCGCAAACCTGATCTGGTGATCCTCGATCTCGGCCTGCCGGATGGCGACGGCATCGATTTTATTCGTGAGGTTCGACAGTGGAGTCAGATGCCCATTCTGGTGCTGTCAGCCCGTACCGAAGAGTCGGATAAAATCGCGGCGCTGGATGCCGGAGCGGATGACTATCTGATTAAGCCTTTTGGTATTGGCGAACTGCAGGCTCGCCTTCGTGTCGCGCTGCGTCGTCACAGCGCCACCACCCCTGCCGACCCAACATACACGTTTGGTGATATTCGGTTGATCTGGCAGCACGGCGCATTGTTCGCGGTGAAGAGGAAATCCATCTCACCCCCATCGAGTTTCGGCTACTCGCCGTTTTGCTCAATAATCACGGTAAGGTACTCACCCAGCGCCAGCTGTTGAGTCAGGTGTGGGGGCCAAACGCCGTGGAACATAGTCACTATTTACGCATATATATGGGACACCTTCGACAAAAACTGGAAGTTGACCCCGCGCGTCCTCGTCATTTATTAACTGAAACCGGTATCGGTTATCGGTTCATGCTTTGAATAACTATTCAGTTTATTTTTAAATAAACACCTACCCTCCTCTAAAATACGCGCGAAAATAATCTCCGGGTTATTTTTGGTGTATTTATGTCCATTCAGCACATTCATAACACAATCCGTTAACGCAACATCAACATATCAGCATTTTGATCTGCGATATTCATCAAAAGCGAATATTTATTTCTGATTTGATCGGTTAACGGTGATCTGTTTCACAGTTAATCGCTTTTTCCAGGATAAAATGTCCATGCTTTCAATTACTGAAAGGAAATGAAACATGGAAAACAATAATCGTTTAATGCCCCATATAAGGCGGACAACTCATATCATGATGTTTGCCCACCGAAACTGTTTTGACTTTCACATCTTTAATGCCCGGTAGTCCTTCGACTTCTGGCGCACCCGCTTACAGGTTATCCTGAAACACCCTATTTTACAGGTGCTTGCCTGTAAACCCGTGCGCTCATTCATCTTAATTCAGGCTCATCCGCGACCGGGCGGACTGAATTCTATTCAGCAAAAAAACGCATTACTGATTTTTTAATCAGCGGCCTCCTTTTGCTGTTTTCCGGCATATTATCATTTCTTTTCTGCAAGAAATCGAGGGACTGTTATTACCTAAAATAAAGAGAGAAAGATGAAAAGTTTAAAAATTGCAGCCAGCCGCGCCTGCCCTGATTGCTTTACCACTCACCGTGAACTGGTGGATATCAACGCCACGGATTATATTGATGTTGCCGCCATTGTTCTGGCCGTCAGCGATATTTTCACTGGTCGTATAGAAGAAATAGAAGCAACCGGATTTGGCATTCCTGTTTTTGTCGCGACGCATAAAGAAGAAATTATCCCGGCAGAGTATTTATCGCGGATCCACGGCGTATTCGAAGCATCAGACACCAGCAACGACTTCCACGGACGCCAACTGGAAGCGGCCGCGCAGAAGTATGAAACCCAACTGCGGCCGCCGTTTTTCCGGGCTCTGGTCGACTATGTCAAACAGGGTAACAGCGCCTTCGACTGTCCGGGTCACCAGGGCGGGCAATTCTTCCGCCGTCACCCTGCCGGCAATCAGTTTGTCGATTTCTTTGGCGAAACCCTTTTCCGCTCAGACCTGTGCAACGCCGACGTGGCGATGGGCGATCTGCTGATCCACGAAGGGGCACCCTGCATTGCGCAGCAGCATGCGGCGAAGGTCTTTAATGCCGATAAAACCTACTTCGTGCTGAACGGAACCTCATCGTCCAACAAAGTGGTGCTCAACGCCCTTCTCACTCCGGGCGACCTGGTCCTGTTCGATCGCAACAACCATAAATCCAACCACCACGGAGCACTTCTTCAGGCGGGCGCAACGCCGGTCTATCTGGAAACCGCACGTAACCCGTACGGCTTTATTGGCGGCATCGACGCCCACTGCTTCGAGGAGAATTATCTGCGTGAGCTGGTGTCCGAAGTGGCGCCGGGCCGTGCCCGCGACGCGCGTCCGTTCCGCCTGGCGGTGATCCAGCTGGGTACCTACGATGGCACCATCTATAACGCTCGCCAGGTCGTGGATAACATCGGCCATCTGTGCGACTACATCCTGTTTGACTCTGCCTGGGTGGGTTACGAGCAGTTTATACCGATGATGGCCGATTGCTCTCCGCTGCTGCTGGAGCTGAATGAAAACGATCCAGGGATCCTGGTCACCCAGTCAGTCCATAAACAGCAGGCCGGTTTCTCACAGACCTCGCAAATCCACAAGAAGGACAGCCACATCAAAGGTCAGCAGCGCTATGTTCCGCATAAGCGGCTGAATAATGCCTTCATGATGCACGCGTCCACCAGCCCGTTCTATCCGCTGTTTGCTGCACTGGATATCACGCCCGCATGCATGAGGGACAGAGCGGCCGCAACATGTGGATGGACTGCGTGGTGACCGGTATCGAAGCCCGTAAGCTGATCCTGCAGAACTGCCAGTATCTTCGCCCATTCGTGCCGGAACTGGTTGATGGCCGTCCGTGGGAAAGCTGGGACACCGCTGAGATTGCCACGGACCTGCGCTTCTTCCACTTCGTGCCCGGTGAACACTGGCACGCCTTCGAGCTATGCCGAACATCAGTATTTTATCGACCCGTGCAAACTGCTGCTGACCACGCCGGGTATTAACGCCAGGACCGGTGAGTACGAGGATTTCGGCGTCCCCGCCACTATTCTCGCCAACTTCCTGCGTGAAAACGGCATCGTGCCGGAAAAATGCGATCTCAACTCCATCCTGTTCCTGCTCACGCCTGCCGAGGATATGGGCAAACTGCAGCAACTGGTCGCGCAACTGGTGCGCTTCGAAAAACTGCTCGAGACGGATGCCCCCCTCAAAGAGGTACTGCCTTCTGTCTGTAAACAGTATCCGGAGCGCTATGCAGATTACACCCTGCGCCAGATTTGCCAGGAAATGCATGAGCTGTACGCCCGCCACAACGTGAAGCAGCTGCAAAAAGAGATGTTCCGCAAGTCTCACTTCCCGCGCGTCATGGTGAACCCGCAAGATGCGAACTATGCCTACCTGCGGGGTGAGGTCGAGCTGGTCTCACTGCGCGATGCGGAAGGTCGCATTGCCGCCGAAGGCGCCCTTCCTTATCCACCGGGGGTGTTGTGCGTTGTGCCGGGTGAAGTCTGGGGCGGTTCCGTGCTGCGCTACTTTGCTGCGCTGGAAGAGGGTATCAACCTTTTACCGGGCTTCGCGCCGGAACTGCAGGGCGTTTACGTTGAGGAGTGTGACGGTCGTAAGCAGGTTCGTTGTAACGTCATCAAACACGCTGCCGCTCAGCCATCGCTGCTGAAAGGAGAAAAATTATGAGCAAGTCCAATAAAATGGGCGTGGTGCAGCTGACCATTCTCACCATGGTAAACATGATGGGGTCCGGGATCATCATGCTGCCCACCAAGCTTGCGGAAGTAGGAACCATTTCGATTATCTCCTGGATGGTGACCGCCGTGGGGTCAATGGCACTGGCCTGGCATTCGCCAAGTGCGGTATGTTCAGCCGCAAGCCCGGCGGGATGGGCGCTACGCCGAATATGCCTTTGGCAAATCCGGTAACTTCATGGCCAACTACACCTACGGCGTCTCTTTGCTGATCGCTAACGTGGCGATTGCCATTTCCGCCGTGGGTTACGGTACGGAGCTATTCGGTGTGGCGCTGACCCCGGTGCAAATCGGGCTGGCGACCATCGGCGTGCTGTGGATCTGCACCGTGGCAAACTTTGGCGGCGCGCGCATTACCGGACAGATCAGCAGTATTACCGTCTGGGGGGTCATTATCCCGGTGGTTGGGCTGTGCATCATCGGCTGGTTCTGGTTTAGCCCCACGCTGTACGTCAACTCCTGGAACCCACACCATGTTCCGTTCTTCACCGCAGTGGGCTCTTCCATCGCCATGACGCTGTGGGCCTTCCTGGGGCTGGAATCTGCGTGTGCTAACGCCGAAGTGGTGGAAAACCCGGAGAAGAACGTACCGATTGCCGTGCTTGGCGGTACGCTGGGCGCTGCGGCCATTTACATTGTCTCAACCAACGTGATTGCAGGGATTGTACCGAACATGGATCTTGCCAGTTCCACGGCACCGTTCGGTCTGGCCTTTGCGCAGATGTTTACGCCGGGTGTCGGGAAAGTGATCATGGGCTGATGGTGATGTCCTGCTGCGGCTCGCTTCTCGGCTGGCAGTTCACCATCGCTCAGGTCTTTAAATCATCCGCTGACGAAGGGTATTTCCCGAAAATCTTCTCCCGGGTCAGCAAAGCAGAGGCACCGGTTCAGGGCATGCTGGCGATTGTTATCTTCCAGAGTGGGTTATCTTTGATGACCATCAGCCCGTCGCTGAACAGCCAGTTCAACGTGCTGGTCAACCTGGCGGTAGTGACCAATATCATTCCGTATATTCTGTCGATGGCGGCGCTGGTCATCATTCAGAAGGTGGCGAAGGTGGACGCAGGCAAAGCGAGGGTGGCGAATATTGTGGCGCTGATTGGGGCAATTTACAGCTTCTATGCGCTCTACTCTTCCGGCCAGGAAGCCATGCTGTATGGTGCGATGGTGACCTTTATGGGCTGGACACTGTACGGTCTGGTATCACCGCGGTTTGAATTGAAAAATAAACACAGTTAATGCAAAAGCAAAACGCAACCCTGGGGTTGCCGTTTTGACTGCATCGTGAGGGCATCAGCCCACCGCGATTTACGCGTTTTTCAGCACTTCGCTGACAATCTCTACCGCTTCTTTCTCAATCAGCTTACGGTGTTCGTCGCCGAGGAAGCTCTCACAATAGATTTTGTATGCATCTTCCGTACCGGATGGACGCGCGGCAAACCAGCCGTTTTCGGTCATCACTTTCAGACCACCGATAGAGGCACCGTTACCCGGGGCAGCCGTCAGACGGGCCGTGATAGGGTCACCGGCCAGCGTGCTGGCACTGACCATCTCCGGAGAGAGTTTAGACAGCGCCGCTTTCTGCGCGGAGGTCGCGCCAGCCTGAATACGGTTATAGCTTGGCGCGCCAAAGCGTGCCGCCAGCTCGTTATAGTGTTCCTGCGGATTTTTACCGGTGACAGCCGTGATTTCCGCTGCCAGCAGGCACATGATAATCCCGTCTTTATCGGTAGACCATGGCGTGCCGTCGAAACGCAGGAAGGATGCGCCCGCGCTCTCTTCACCGCCAAAACCGAAGCTGCCGTCGTGCAGACCGTCAACAAACCATTTGAAGCCTACCGGTACTTCCACCAGCTTACGGCCCAGCGCCTCAACCACGCGGTCAATCATCGCCGAGGAGACCAGCGTTTTACCTACAGCCACCTCTTTGCCCCACTGCGGACGATGCTGGAACAGGTAGTTGATGGCAACCGCAAGATAATGGTTCGGGTTCATCAGCCCTGCCGGGGTGACAATACCGTGGCGGTCATAATCCGGGTCGTTGGCAAACGCCAGGTCAAATTTATCACGCAGCGCCAGCAGGCCCGCCATCGCACACTCGGAAGAGCAGTCCATACGGATTGCGCCGTCTTTATCCAGGTGCATAAAGCGGAAGGTCTGATCAACGTGATCGTTAACGATGGTCAGGTTCAGCTTGTAATGCTCTGCGATGCGTTTCCAGTATTCGATACCGGAGCCGCCGAGAGGGTCAACGCCCAGCTTCAGACCGGCTTTCTGGATGGCCGCCATATCGACGATATCCGCCAGACCTTCCACAAATGGCTGTACCAGATCCTGCTCTTTCACATGGCCGGATGCCATGGCCGCATCCAGAGAGAGGCGTTTCACCCCTTTCAGGCCATCCGCCAGCAGCGCATTGGCACGATCTTCAACCACTTTCGTGACGTTCGTGTCTGCCGGTCCACCGTTAGGCGGGTTGTATTTGATCCCACCGTCTTCCGGCGGGTTGTGTGATGGGGTGATCACAATCCCGTCAGCCAGCGCACCGCCTTTTTTGTTGTGGACAAGGATCGCGTTAGAGACCGCAGGGGTCGGCGTGAAGCCGTTATTTTCCTGAACAATGACGTCAACGCCATTCGCCGTCAGCACTTCCAGCACGGAAATGAACGCCGGTTCAGACAGAGCATGGGTATCTTTTCCCACATAGCACGGACCGGTAACGCCGTTTTTAGCGCGCTCTTCCGCGATGGCCTGAGCAATAGCCAGAATGTGCGGTTCGTTAAAGCTATGGCGCGCCGCGCTACCGCGGTGGCCAGATGTACCAAACTTCACTGCGTGTTCTGCGTTGCCCACGACCGGTTTCAGCACGTAATACTGCGCGGTCAGCTGAGCGACGTTAATCAAATCGCTTTGTTGTGCAGGTTGGCCTGCACGGCTGTGATTTGCCATTACCGGGTCCTTCTGATGCAAGGGTTAAATTGTACCGCAAACCTTTTCAATCAATTCCGCCGGGAACTGCATGGACTGCATGATGTGTTCAACCATGCTGCACTTGCGGCCCGTATTGGTATTGGTGATGACCCAGTACGGTGTGCCCGGGACATGTTTAGGTTTGGTTTGGTTGCCATTTTGCAGCAGCGTTTGCTCGTCGCCTGCGAAATAGACGCGGGTACGACCGTGCAGCGACTCGGTCGCTTCAGCAAACGCTTTGTTATCCAGTGAATAGAGTGTAGACAGCACCAGCATGAAGCGGTTAACCGCTTTTTTCTGCTCGGCGTACTCATCAGAGAGCAGCAACTCGCGCATTCGCACGTTACTTTGTCTTTCACTTTGCGCGACGGCAGGTTTTGCTTGTGCAACAACGTTTTGTTGAGACACGACATCTTTAGTGACTGGGGTAGCAGGCTGTGAGGCGGCGGAAATTTTAAGCATGCGCCGTAAAATGTCGGACGCACTCTCCCCGATATGCCGCGTCTGGCTGGCAATATACTGATAGAGTTCGTCATCAACTTCGATTGTTTCATCTTAATCCAGTGCGATATCTTATCTGAATACAAGTCGTTGGGATTATAAAGTTAAATTCCAACAGCGGATAGCGTCAAACCAGGTTGGCGGCAAAAGTCAGATTAAACTGGAACCTTGCAGCCGGGCGGCAGAATGGTCAACATGATACCCTAACCTGACATACGTAAAAAAAGAACTTTGCCATGAAATTGAATACCCGAGCGCAAACTGCACAATCGCCGAACAATAATTCTCCCATCGTACTGGTTCACGGGCTTTTTGGCAGCCTGGATAACCTGGGGGTGCTGGCGCGCGATCTGGTTACCGATCACGATATTTTGCAGGTCGATATGCGAAATCACGGTCTTTCCGGGCGTTCAGAAGAGATGACCTACGCGGCAATGGCCCAGGATCTGCTCGATACGCTTGATGCCAACCATCTTCAGAAGGTGACGCTCATCGGGCATTCTATGGGCGGCAAGGCGGTAATGGCCCTGACGGCGCTGGCACCGGACAGAATCAACGGTCTGGTCGTGATCGACGTTGCCCCGGTGGATTACGACGTGCGCCGTCATGACGACATTTTTGCTGCCATCACTGCGGTGACAGAGGCTGGGGTTTCAACCCGCCAACAGGCCACAGCCGTCATGCGCGAACATCTTAATGAAGAAGGCGTAATTCAGTTTCTGCTGAAGTCGTTTGTCGACGGCCAGTGGCGTTTCAACGTGCCGGTACTCTGGCGCAGTACAACAACATCGTCGGCTGGGATACGTGCCCGCCTGGCAACACCCTACCCTCTTTATTCGCGGCGGTAACTCCCCTTATGTCACCGACGCCTATCGCGACACCTTGCTGGCACAATTCCCGCAGGCCCGCGCCCATGTCATCGCCGGTGCCGGACACTGGGTTCACGCGGAAAAACCTGACGCCGTGTTACGCGCCATCCGCCGCTATCTCTCTGATACTGCGAATTGATTAAAAGAGAGCGACTGGAAGGTTGCGGCTTCCAGTCGTTGGCGTGCGTTTTGGTGATGTATGATGGCGCGCTCATCGCCCGGGCAATAGCAGGGCGGCTTGTTTCCCCCGAAGTCTCAGAATCATGGCCAAAGAACAAACGGACCGTACGACACTAGATCTGTTCGCGAATGAGCGTCGACCGGGACGACCGAAAACGAATCCGCTTTCGCGCGATGAACAGCTGCGTATTAATAAACGCAACCAGCTTAAACGCGATAAAAATCGTGGGCTTAAGCGTGTCGAACTGAAGCTCAATGCCGACGCCGTCGATGCGCTTAACGAACTGGCTGAAGCGCGTAATATCAGCCGTAGCGAGCTCATTGAAGAGATGTTGATCGCCCAGCTTGAGACGTTGCGCCGCCAGGCATAAGTCTGAAAATCCCCTTTCTTACCCTTTTCATGTAGCACAGAGTGCAGTCCTGCGCGATAGCAGTTTCCGCGGGGTTGCCAGTTCTGCTATTATTGCCCTTATCCGTGGACAAATTGCGCCACCATACCATTAAGTTTCAAGAGGTTATTTTACTCATGGCAATCATCGGCATTTTCTTCGGCAGTGATACCGGCAATACCGAAAATATCGCAAAAAACATTCAAAAACAGCTCGGTAAAGACGTTGCCGATGTGCATGACATCGCCAAGAGCAGCAAAGAAGATCTCGAAGGCTATGACATCCTGTTGCTGGGTATCCCAACCTGGTACTACGGTGAAGCCCAGTGTGACTGGATGATTTCTTCCCGACGCTGGAAGAAGTGGACTTCAACGGCAAGCTGGTCGCCCTGTTTGGCTGCGGCGATCAGGAAGACTACGCTGAGTACTTCTGTGACGCGCTGGGCACTATCCGCGATATCATTGAACCGAATGGTGCAGTTATCGTAGGCCACTGGCCGACTGCCGGTTACCACTTCGAAGCGTCTAAAGGCCTGGCCGATGACGACCACTTCGTGGGTCTGGCGATCGACGAAGACCGTCAGCCAGAACTGACCGCAGAGCGCGTTGAGAAGTGGGTGAAGCAGATCCGCGAAGAACTGCACCTGGACGATATTCTTAACGCCTGATTGTTATTGTGGCGCAACCCCGGTTGCGCCCAGGAACCAGGTCAAACGATTAAATTAATCGCTACAATCTTTTAACTTTTTCGCCCAGACCTGTACAATGTCTCCCAGGTAAAATGGGGTGCCATTGAGCAAGTTTGTCGGTGATACCACGTTTTTATAAGCATACTTTGCCTGAGACTTGCAGTTTTCATTTAGCCATGGCAGTTCTATAATGAGACGCATTATTCCAGGTGCATTTTCTGTCACTTCCTCCAGAAGTGAATCGTTTAGCAACAGGACAGATTCCGCATGACTGACAACAATACCGCATTAAAGAAGGCTGGCCTGAAAGTTACGCTTCCTCGGTTAAAAATCCTTGAAGTGCTTCAGGGTCCAGACAATCACCATGTCAGTGCGGAAGACCTTTACAAGCGTCTTATCGACATGGGTGAAGAGATTGGGCTGGCAACCGTCTATCGCGTGCTGAACCAGTTTGATGACGCGGGCATTGTTACCCGTCATAATTTCGAAGGCGGTAAATCTGTATTCGAACTGACCCAGCAGCAGCACCACGATCACCTGATCTGCCTGGATTGTGGCAAGGTCATTGAATTTAGCGATGATTCCATCGAAGCACGTCAGCGTGAAATCGCTGCTCGTCATGGTATCCGCCTGACCAACCATAGTCTGTATCTGTATGGTCACTGTGCTGAAGGTGATTGCCGCGAAGACGATCACGCACACGACGCCAAATAAGTCGAACTTTCATACTCTGAGCCAGCCGCAAGGTTGGCTTTTTTTGCCTGTCACCCGGCGAAAAAAGCCCGGTAAGCACAGCGCCACCGGGCCTTAACACGCTTAATTAATTTCCGTTGTTACTGCGTATTTCCTTCCAAATCTGGTCGCAACGCTTCGCCACTTCCTGATCGTTACCGGTTTTACGCGCCTGAATACAGCCTGATAGTCCATTACGCGAACATTTTCCTGCGTCGCAAACTGCTCATGCGCCTTCTCTTTCTTCAGCACATTCAGTACGCTCTGGCAGGCTTCAATTTTCTCCGGTGAGCCTTCAGCGGTGTTAATGCAGGCGCTGTAAGCCTCCTTCAGACGAGAATCTTCTTTCGGCGCCGGGTCCTGGGCGCAAGCCACCAGCCCCGAGGCCAGCAACGCGACGATTACCATTTTTTTCATCATGTGCAGTCTCCATTCCGGCGGGACGGACCCGCCGGAGCGTTCATCAGAAGATAGTGAATGGTGCGATAACCATGAATTTCACGTCACGTTCATCCTGGAAGATGTTGCCGTAACCGCCCGCGTAGCTTGGAATATCAGAGTGGTTGTCATACTGCGTGAAGTGCAGCTTGAACATCGTGCCTTTCGCACGTCCATCCTGCACGGTATAGATGGCATCCAGGCTGTAAGAGGACTCTTTCAGACGGTAGTTCGGATCGTAGTACGCATCCGGTGTGGCCATGTCGCCCGGTTTGGCATCCCAGGCATACGCGTAGGAGGCGCCCACCGCCCAGCCCGGTAGGTTCCAGTTTTTCAGGTCATACATTGCGCCGAAGAAGACCGCTTTTTCGCCGTCGGCGTTGAAGTCAGAGCGGTTATCCCACCAGATATCCAGACGACCGTTGGAAGATGCGTAAGTCGGGGTCATACGCTGCAGGAAGTAGCCCTGCTGCCCTTCCGCCTTCACCCATGTTCCTTCCAGACGCAAATCCACCTGACCCACTTTATAGCCAAAGGTCAGCGCCTGCAGCCAGGCCGTGCCGTCATAAATATCGTTGACGCCACCATCGCTGACTTTGTCTCGCGTGCCGTAGAACTGGTAACTGGTACTCAACGGACTCCCTGCGATATCAAACTTGTAGCTGGCTTTGGCAAAATACTGATCGATATAACCTTCAGCCTGACCAAAAGCGGCTTCTAACACGAGGTCGTTTTTAAAATCGTACTTCGCACCCAGCGAGTGGAGGTAATCCACTTTGGTCTTTTTATCGTTCTGGTAAAACTTATCCATTTCGATATGCCACGGGGCTTTGTATTCGTTGGTCCACATATAGGAGAAACTCAACGCACCCGCATCACCGTAGTCAAAGTTAGCGCCAGCTTCAGCGCCCTGGTAAGTACCAGGCATAAAACTCCAGTGTGGCGCTAACAGGGTTTGGCCAGTTGGCTGAATATATCCGCCGCGCGCCCAGACTGGACCATATTTGAATTTCGCAGCGGCTTTATACAGGCTGATACCGCTTTTATCGCCGGACCAGTCTTCTTTATAGGCCTTATTGCTGGACGAGAAGGCAATTTCGTTCGGATGTCCGCTGTCGCCATTTTCCGCCATTTCAATTGCCGTGAACGCGGCAATATCCAGGCCGAACATATCGGCGGCATAGCCTGACTGGAAGTCGAGGTTGGCGTTCCAGGTAGAGTGAGAAAGGTTGGTTTTGTATTTGTCTTCGGTAACGTCTTTACGGTCACGTTCACGCTGCCAGTAATAAATACCGCCCGTGAGGGTAGAATCTTCGATGAAACCTGCTGCCTTAGCCTCTGGCGCAATCACCAGGCCTGACATTGCTGTCACACCGGCGATAGCCAGCGCCAGCGCACTACGTTTGCCACTGAACGTACGCATAGATTATTCCTCTTTGACGAATTAAAAACGCCTGAACGGCGAAAAATATAAAAGACCAAAAGGTCAGGGGTAGTCAGAAATACCCTCGAATTAACTACCGCCTTTAGGTTATTTTTCGCGACGCGAATTATCAATGCTTTTCAGTGGGCAAAAGTCAGGATTATGACGAAGTGCACATAATTAGTAGTGCTTTGTAACATTTAGCGGGAGACGAGATTTGGCGGGGCAAGTCATTAAATTTAAGCCAGTAATTGTGTAAATTACTGGCTATTTTCAGGCCTTCACTATTTTCAGAAATATACAAACTTTTTTTAGAAAAATAAGTAGCACCACATTGACCTGAATATTGCGCAGACATTATTTTTGCTCGCGCTTAACGATATGATCATTCAATAAAAAAACGCCGCATTACGCGGCGTTTGTCTCTCATTGACCAGAGCAGCGTTATTATTCGCCGACTTTAGTCCAGGTATCACGCAGACCAACGGTACGGTTAAACACCGGTTTTTCCGAGGTACTGTGACGGCTGTCGAGGCAGAAGTAGCCTTCACGTTCGAACTGGAACGCTTTGCCCGCTTCAGCGGCTTTCAGAGACGGCTCAGCATAACCCTGCTTGATGACCAGAGATTCCGGGTTGATTGTCGCCAGGAAGTCTTCTGCTGCACCTGGGTTAGGCACGCTGAACAGACGATCGTACAGGCGAATTTCAACCGGCAGCGCATGTGTTGCACTTACCCAGTGGATCACGCCTTTCACTTTGCGGCCATCTGCCGGATCTTTGCTCAGGGTTTCAGCGTCGTAAGAGCAGAAGATGGTGGTGATATTCCCTTCTGCATCTTTCTCAACACGCTCAGCTTTGATCACGTATGCGTTACGCAGACGCACCTCTTTACCCAGCACCAGACGCTTGTACTGCTTGTTCGCTTCTTCGCGGAAGTCAGCACGATCGATCCAGATTTCACCGCTGAACGGCACGTCACGGGTGCCCATTTCCGGCTTGTTCGGATGGTTAGGCATGGAGACCATTTCGCTCGCGCCCTGCGGGTAGTTTTCGATAACCAGTTTTACCGGATCGATGACGGCCATTGCGCGCGGCGCGTTGTCGTTCAGATCTTCACGAATGCAGGATTCCAGAGAGGCGATCTCAATGGTGTTATCCTGCTTGGTCACGCCGATGCGCTTACAGAACTCGCGAATAGACGCGGCAGTATAACCACGGCGACGCAGACCAGAGATGGTTGGCATACGCGGATCGTCCCAGCCTCAACGTGCTTGTCGGTCACCAGCAGGTTCAGCTTACGCTTGGACATCACCGTGTATTCCAGATTCAGACGAGAGAATTCATACTGACGCGGATGCACCGGGATCGTGATGTTATCCAGAACCCAGTCGTACAGACGGCGGTTGTCCTGGAACTCCAGCGTACACAGGGAGTGCGTAATGCCTTCCAGCGCATCGCTGATGCAGTGGGTAAAGTCGTACATCGGGTAGATGCACCACTTGTTACCGGTCTGATGGTGTTCAGCGAACTTGATACGGTACAGAACCGGATCGCGCATCACGATGAACGGTGATGCCATGTCGATTTTGGCACGCAGGCAGGCTTTACCTTCCTCGAAGCCACCCGCACGCATTTTTTCAAACAGCGCCAGGTTCTCTTCAACACTGCGATCGCGGAACGGGCTGTTTTTACCCGGCGCGGTCAGCGTGCCGCGGTATTCGCGGATCTCTTCAGCAGACAGCTCGTCGACATACGCCAGACCTTTATTGATAAGCTCGACCGCATAGGCATACAGCTGATCAAAATAGTCAGAGGAGTAGCAGATATCGCCAGACCAGTTGAAGCCCAGCCATTGCACGTCATTCTTAATAGACTCAACGTATTCGATGTCTTCTTTTACTGGGTTGGTGTCATCGAAACGCAGGTTGCACTGTCCCTGGTAGTCTTGCGCGATGCCAAAGTTCAGGCAGATCGATTTTGCATGACCAATATGCAGGTAGCCGTTTGGCTCCGGCGGGAAACGGGTATGAACTGTGGTGTGCTTACCACTGGCCAGATCTTCATCGATGATCTGACGAATAAAGTTACTCGGGCGGGCTTCAGCCTCACTCATCGTGGATTCCTCAAAGCGTAAACAACGTATAACGGCATATGATCTTATAAGCCGGACGTAGTGACAACCCTTAAAACGTCTCTGAAGAAAATAATGGGGGCAATTGCTGCAAAAAAAAGCGGCGGAGGAAACCCCCCGCCGCTTAAGGCATGACTCTACTCAGGAGCGATTACTTGCCTTTAATCTCATACAGTGGCGTCTGGCCCGCAACGACCTGACCTTTCGCCTGAATTACCAGGCGCTGAAGTCGTCGATATTGCTGCAAACGACCGGGCTAATCATGGAGCGCGCGTTAGCGTTCAGGTAATCCAGATCCATTTCCAGAATCGGCTGACCTGCCACCACGTCGGCCCCCTCTTCCACCAGGCGAGTAAAGCCCTGACCGTTCAGCGCGACGGTATCGATACCCATATGGACAACGATCTCCGCGCCCTTTTCAGTTTCGAGGCAGAACGCATGGTTGGTGTTGAAGATTTTAACGATGGTCCCGGCAGCCGGTGACACCACGGTTTTGTCCCGTTGGTTTCACCGCCACACCGTCACCGACAGCTTTGCTGGCAAACGCTTCGTCAGGCACCTGCTCAATCGCAACCACTTCACCGGTAATCGGTGAAACCAGCGCGGCAATGGTCGTTGCGTTAGGGACGGCCTGCGGTTTTGCCGCCGGGGCTTCCGTCACTGGCGCGCTGTTCGCTGCAGAAGCGCGATCGGTCCACGGGCAACTACTTTCTTCATTTCATCGCCAATCGATTCCGCTTTCGCACCCACGATAACCTGGATGGTCTGCTTGTTCAGTTTCACCACACCGGATGCGCCAAGGCGTTTACACATGGCATCGTTAACACGCGCAGAATCACCTACCGTCAGGCGCAGACGAGTGATACATGCATCGATAGCTTTCAGGTTATCCGTACCGCCTACTGCGGCAATATAATTGGTTGCCAGCTGGGTCAGCCCTTCTTCTGTATTGCTGTTAGCTTCGCCAGTAACGATGTCGTCTTTCGTATCTTCGCGGCCTGGTGTTTTCAGGTTAAACATACGAATGACTGCGCTGAACAGAACGAAGTAGATAACGAAGAACACCAGACCCATTGCGACCAGCATCCAGACGTTCTTGCTCGCCGCGGGCAGGTTGTACATCAACACGTAGTCGATCGCGCCGGCGGAGAAGGAGAAGCCCGCATGGATACCCAGCAGCGTTGCAACAAACAGGCTAATACCCGTCAGCACAGCGTGCATGAGGTACAGCAGCGGAGCCAGGAACATGAACAGGAATTCCAGCGGCTCAGTAACACCGGTCAGGAACGCGGTGATGGCAACTGACAGCAGCATCCCGCCAACCATTGGACGACGCGCTTTCGGTGCGGCCAGGTACATAGCCAGCGCCGCGCCCGGCAGACCAAACATCATGATAGGGAAGAAGCCCGACATGAACATGCCCGCGGTGCCGTCACCTGCGTAGAAGCGGTTGATATCACCGTGGAATACCGCGCCCGCGGCGTTGGTAAACTCACCAATCTGGAACCAGGCAATGGTGTTCAGCACCTGATGCAGGCCGGTTGGGATCAACAGACGGTTGATGAAACCGAAGATACCCGCACCCACTGCGCCAGCGGAAACAATCCACTCACCGCCCGCATGGATAGCGTGCTGCACCGGTGGCCAGATGTAGCCAAAGATCGCGGCCAGAATCAGACAGAAGAAGCCTGTCGCAATCGGCACAAAACGTTTTCCACCGAAGAAGCTCAGGAAGTCTGGCAGTTTGATCCCCGCCCAACGGTTATAAACAGCCCCGCCGACCAGACCGGTAATGATACCTGCCAGAACGCCCATGTTAATTTCTGGGTTTATCGTCACCATCGCTTTCGTCAGGATGAAGTAACCGACAGCCCCGGCCAGCGCCGCTGCACCCGCGCTGTCTTTTGACCAGCTGGATGCCACACCGATGGCGAAAATCAGCGCCAGATTGTCAAAAATCGCGCCACCCGCTTGCGCGATAAATGGCACATTAAGCAGATCGGGTTGCCCGAATCGCAGCAGCAGTGCTGCAACCGGTAGCACGGCGATAGGGAGCTGCAAAGCCCTACCGAGGCGCTGGAAAAACCTAAAATATTCATCCTATTCCCCCTACGAGACCCTTATTAAGGCTCGTGCATAAACTATGTTTTTATTGTGTCGACAACGATAAATACAGTTGATGATTCACTGGCATTGTGAGTGTGTGAAAAATTAATTCGTATCGCAAATTAAACACGTATTTTTTGTGATTTTTGTCACCAAATATCGTTAATAACCCTCCCTTTCTCTGGCTAACAGTGAAAACTTATTTTATCATTCAAAAAATCAAGACGGATTGATCCGGCCTGAAAGGTTCCAGGTTACGCTTAGTTCAGGTTCCGATAGCCATCCGCCCACTCTTCTACTTTAACTCTTGAGGTGAACAATGAGACTGATTCCCCTGGCAACTGCTGAACAAGTCGGTAAATGGGCCGCCCGTCATATCGTTAACCGTATTAACGCGTTCAAACCCACCGCCGATCGTCCTTTCGTTCTCGGCCTTCCTACCGGCGGCACGCCGCTGACCGCGTATAAAGCCCTGGTTGAGATGCATAAAGCAGGCCAGGTTAGCTTTAAACATGTTGTGACCTTCAACATGGATGAGTATGTCGGCTTACCCAAGGATCATCCGGAAAGCTACCATAGCTTTATGCACCGTAATTTCTTTGATCACGTTGATATTCCGGCTGAAAACATTAACCTGCTGAATGGAAACGCGCCTGATATTGACGCAGAATGCCGTCAGTATGAAGAAAAAATCCGTTCCTACGGTAAAATCCACCTGTTCATGGGTGGCGTGGGCAACGATGGCCATATCGCGTTCAACGAACCGGCCTCTTCTCTGGCTTCCCGTACGCGTATTAAAACCCTGACCCATGACACGCGCGTGGCAAACTCCCGCTTCTTTGACGGTGATGTTAACCAGGTTCCAAAATACGCCCTGACCGTAGGCGTAGGCACCCTGCTGGATGCCGAAGAAGTGATGATTCTGGTTCTGGGCGGCGTGAAAGCGCAGGCGCTCCAGGCTGCCGTTGAAGGCAACGTTAACCACATGTGGACCATCAGCTGCCTGCAGCTGCATCCAAAATCAGTCATCGTGTGCGACGAACCGTCCACGATGGAGCTGAAAGTGAAAACGCTGAAATACTTCAACGAGTTAGAAGCTGAGAACATCAAAGGTCTGTAATTGAATAACCGCCTCTTCATCAAGAGGCGGCCGCTTTTTTAACCGGGGGTCGTTATGTACGCTTTAACCCACGGTCGGATTTATACCGGCCATGATATTCTGGATGACCATGCGATTGTTATCGCCGATGGCCTGATTGAACGTGTTTGCCCACTGGCAGAGCTGCGCCGGGGATTGAACAGCGCTCACTCAATGGAGCAGTAATCTCCCCCGGTTTCATCGACGTACAGCTGAACGGCTGCGGCGGTGTGCAATTTAATGATACCGCGGAGGCGGTGACGGTCGACACGCTGGAAATCATGCAGAAAGCCAACGAGAAATCGGGCTGCACCAGCTATCTGCCAACCCTCATCACCAGCAGTGATGATCTCATGAAACAGGTATCCGCGTGATGCGCGACTACCTGGCAAAACACCCTAATCAGGCGCTGGGTCTGCATCTTGAAGGACCGTGCTGAACATCGTGAAAAAAGGGACGCATAACCCGGATTACGTGCGTAAACCTGACGCTGAGCTGGTCGACTACCTGTGTGCCAACGCCGATGTGATCACCAAAGTGACGCTGGCTCCTGAAATCGCGGGACCTGACGTTATCAGCAAACTGGCCGCCGCCGGGATTGTCGTTTCAGCGGGCCATTCAAACGCAACGCAAAAAGAAGCGAAAGCAGGTTTCCGCGCCGGCATTACCTTTGCGACGCACCTGTACAACGCGATGCCGTATATCACCGGTCGTGAACCTGGGCTGGTCGGGGCGATTCTCGATGAGCAGGACGTTTACTGCGGCATTATTGCTGACGGCTTGCACGTTGATTACACCAACATTCGCAACGCCAAGCGCCTGAAAGGTGACAAACTCTGTCTGGTAACCGATGCCACCGCACCGGCAGGGGCAGGGGCAAATATTGAGCAGTTCATTTTTGCCGGTAAAACAATATACTACCGCAATGGACTGTGTGTTGATGAAAACGGTACGCTGAGTGGTTCCTCCCTGACGATGATTGAAGGGGTGCGTAACCTGGTTGAACATTGCGGGATTGCGCTTGATGAAGTCCTGCGTATGGCGACCCTTTATCCTGCGCGCGCGATGGGCGTAAATAAACAGCTTGGCGGAATTGCACCAGGTATGGTTGCAAACCTGACGGCATTCACACACGATTATAAAATTATCAAGACCATCGTTAATGGTAACGAGGTCGTCACTGAGTAAGTAAAAGTATGACACCAGGCGGACAAGCTCAAATCGGTAATGTCGATCTCGTTAAACAACTTAACAGCGCGGCGGTTTATCGTCTGATTGACCAACACGGGCCAATCTCGCGCATTCAGATAGCCGAACAAAGCCAGCTTGCTCCCGCCAGCGTGACAAAAATTACCCGTCAGCTCATTGAGCGCGGACTGATCAAAGAAGTCGATCAGCAGGCCTCCACCGGAGCGCCGCGCCATCTCCATTATTACCGAAACCCGCAATTTTCAGGCGATCGGCGTCCGTCTTGGTCGTCATGACACCACCCTTACGCTCTATGATCTGAGCAGCAAAGCCATCGCGGAAGAACACTACCCGCTTCCGGAGCGCACTCAGGAGACGCTGGAACACGCGCTGCTGAATACCATTGAACACTTTATCGAGAGCTGTCAGCGCAAAATCCGTGAACTGATTGCGATCTCGGTGATCCTGCCAGGCCTGGTGGACCCCGAAAGCGGCGTGATCCGTTATATGCCCCATATAAAGGTTGAGAACTGGGGGCTGGTAGATGCGCTGGAAAAACGCTTTAAAGTGACCTGTTTCGTGGGTCACGACATCCGCTCTCTGGCCCTGGCAGAGCACTACTTTGGTGCGAGCCAGGATTGTGAAGATTCGATTCTGGTGCGCGTACACCGCGGGACAGGGGCAGGCATCATCTCTAACGGGCGCATTTTTATTGGCCGCAACGGTAACGTCGGTGAGATTGGTCATATTCAGGTAGAGCCGCTTGGCGAACGCTGCCACTGCGGAAACTTTGGCTGTCTGGAGACGATTGCCGCCAACACGGCGATTGAACAGCGGGTGCGCCATCTGCTTGAACAGGGTTACCAGAGCCGCGTCACGCTGGACGATTGCAAGATAGGAACTATCTGCAAAGCCGCCAACAAAGGCGACGCGCTGGCCTGTGAAGTTATTGAGCAGGTGGGTCGCCATCTGGGTAAAACCATCGCCATCGCCATCAACCTGTTTAACCCGCAAAAAGTGGTGATCGCCGGTGAGATTGTGGAGGCCGAGAAGGTCCTGCTGCCCGCCATTGAAGGCTGCATTAACACTCAGGCGCTGAAAGCCTTCCGCCAGAACCTTCCCGTCGTTCGTTCTAAGCTTGACCATCGCTCAGCGATAGGCGCATTTGCGCTGGTTAAACGCGCCATGCTCAACGGTATTCTGTTGCAACATTTGCTGGAAAGTTGATCGGGTCTTATAGTAACGCCTTCTTTTTTTGATGTCGGAATGTCCATGACCATTAAGAATGTAATTTGTGATATCGACGGCGTGCTGATGCACGACAACGTTGCTGTACCAGGTGCTGCGGAGTTTCTTCACCGCATCATCGACAAAGGAATGCCTCTGGTTCTTCTCACGAACTACCCTTCTCAGACCGGTCAGGACCTGGCAAACCGCTTTGCCACAGCAGGCGTCAACGTGCCGGACAGCGTGTTTTATACCTCTGCCATGGCCACCGCAGATTTCCTCAAGCGCCAGGAAGGAAAAAAGGCCTACGTGGTGGGTGAAGGGGCGCTGATCCACGAGTTATATAAGGCAGGGTTTACCATCACAGATGTGAACCCGGACTTTGTGATCGTTGGCGAAACGCGCTCCTATAACTGGGAGATGATGCACAAAGCCTCCTACTTTGTTGCCAACGGTGCGCGTTTTATTGCCACCAACCCGGATACCCACGGCCGTGGTTTTTACCCTGCCTGCGGCGCGCTGTGTGCCGGTATCGAAAAGATCTCTGGCCGGAAACCGTTCTACGTGGGCAAGCCCAGCCCGTGGATCATCCGTGCCGCGCTGAACAAGATGCAGGCCCACTCCGAAGAAACGGTGATTGTCGGCGACAACCTGCGCACCGATATCCTGGCCGGATTCCAGGCGGGCCTGGAAACCATTCTGGTGCTTTCCGGTGTCTCCACCCTCGACGATATTGACGCCATGCCCTTCCGACCGAGTTGGATTTATCCCTCCATCGAAGAAATTGATATTATCTGATCCCAAACCACGCCTCAGCGCGTGTTTTTATTTTCACGCCCGATAAACAACCTCACATCTAACAAAACAGCCTATTTATTGCATAATCATCAATAAAAGCGTTCATGACGTACTCGTTTTTCACTATTCGGCAATCAGCATTGCACTATTTCCGTTTTATCCCGTAAAACCCTTGCGCGCCCTCCCCCTTTGCGGCATTTTCATAAGCAAGCAACATTACAAAGCAACAGGGTTAACGGAGAAGGTTATGTGTTCAATTTTTGGCGTACTGGATATTAAAACTGACGCAGGCGAACTGCGTAAAAAGGCACTCGAAT